>ERZ1673730.23-NODE-23-length-302769-cov-27.924837_pt1 | contig 302769 bp, 236 predicted proteins | sample MGYA00580200_ERZ1673730 | MGnify/ENA primary metagenome ERZ1673730 (study PRJEB41218, sample SAMN15661761) | gut metagenome | host: Homo sapiens | place: Canada: London | collected 2015-08-20/2019-03-30 | study: EMG produced TPA metagenomics assembly of... | reverse complement strand
CGAGCCCGCTGTGACGGAAGAACCCGCCGTCGAGCCGGAAGCGACGGAAGAACCCACTGCCGAACCCGAAGCGACGGAAGAACCCACTGCCGAACCCGAAGCGACGGAAGAACCCACCGCCGAACCCGAAGCGACGGAAGAACCCACCGTCGAACCCGAAGCGACGGAAGAGCCCACCGTCGAACCCGAAGCGACGGAAGAGCCCACCGCCGAACCCGAAGCGACGGAAGAACCCGCCGCTGAACCCGAAGCGACGGAAGAACCCACTGCCGAACCCGAAGCAACGGAAGAACCCGCTGCTGAAGTAAGAGGTCTTACCACCACCATCACGTCTATGCTGCCGGACGAATACACGCTTGATGTTGAACTGCATCTGGATGCGAACAACACGGTGCTGGAGTTGAAGCTGACGCTGGAAAATGAAATCGAAGGTCTGACGCAGGAAATGCTGGACGCCTTCGCGGAGCAGTTCGTCGGCAAGCAGCTGCCGGTTGTCCTGCACGCGGATGCGGATGAGACGACTGCGGAAGAGCAGATTGTCGAAGGCATGGAGAATCAGCTGGAGAACAGCCGCGGCATCGTTGAGATGCTGAACAAGCTGGCAGAGCAGTAATCCCCTGACACATCGCGCCGCCCCGCTGATTGAATATGGTCAAGCGGAGCGGCGCTTTTTTGCACTTGTGTTCCTTTTCAATCAATGTTATAATAGAAGTGGACGTGTATGTCCGAGCAGATATATCAACGATCGACGACCAATGGAGGCTGCACATGAAAAAATGGTTCTGTGCGCTGGGCATGATGCTGGCGCTGCTGATGTCCGTCGCGCTGGCGGACGGCGTGAAAGTTACCTTTGCCGAAAAAAACGGGCAAATCAACGGCGGCTATGATTATACGCTGAAGCTGAACGTGTCGCCCGCAAGCGACAAAGACCTGACGGTTTCCCTGACCTGCGACGGCTTGGACGGCGCGTATTCCGTGGTCATCCCGGCAGGGCAGAAGAGTACCACGCTGACCGTTCCGACGCAGGTGGTGGAGGAGCGCGGCAAGGTCGTTTTTGAATTGCAGAGCGGCGACGGCTACACCGGTGCGGGCAAGCACACGCTGACCATCCAGCGCCTGCCGAACGTGCAGTTCTATCTGGGCATCAACTTTGGCACGGTGGGCAAGAAGATGAGTGTCCGCATGACGGTGACGAATTCATCCACCATCGTCAAGGGCAACAACACCTTCCAGCTGCGCGATGACAAGGGTACAGTGCTGGCGGAAGCGAAGTGGTCGAATCCGAGCGGCGACATGAGCTTCTCTATCACCCCAACCGCTGATATGGAGGGCTACACCCGCCTGAGCGTGTGGCTGGGCGATCGCTGTGTGGCGGATGGCGGTTACCTGACCGTCGTTGCGAAGGGACAGCGCGCCGTCAAGAACGTGGAGACGGAGCGGAAACTTGTCGGCATCGGCATGGACTGCGGTTTCGGCGGCAAGAACACCGATCAGGTGCTGGAAGTGCTGGCGAAGCACAACACGAATATCACCTTCTTCATGACGGGCTATTTCGTCCGCACGTTCCCGGAGGAATCCAAGCGCGTGCTGGCGGCGGGCAATGAAATCGGCGACCACACGAACACGCATCCGCAGCTGACGAAGGAACGGCCCTACAGCATGATGCGCCAAATCGTTTTTCCGGCGGAGACCATGGCGGAAACGCTGGGCGTCTCGCCGCGCCTGATGCGCCCGCCGTACGGGGACGTGAATAGCAACGTCATCAGCGTTTCGCGCGCGGAAGGCATGGAGTGCGTGCTGTGGAACATGAGCACGAAGGACTCCATCGGCAAATACACGGTGGAGGAGTGCATCAAGAACGGTACGACGCGCGCCAAGCTCGCGCCCGGCAATATTTTGCTCTGCCATCTCGACGCGAATCACAGCTGGGAAATTCTTGATGCTGTCCTGACCTACTACGAGGAGCAGGGCTACACCGTTCTGCCGATTTCCGCGCTGATTTACGCTACGGGCGGATCGCTGCCCCCGATGCCTTCCACCCGCGAGGCACTGCTTTACACCGACGACTACTGGCCGAACTGGCTGGCAGAACGCGGCATTGAAATTGAGACGAAGGAATAAGCAAGCAGGCTGTCCGAGAAAAACGGGCAGCCTGTTTTGCAAAAGGTGGAATGCCGATGCACATCACTGACTGGAAAGAGAATTTTATCTCGAAGATGATTACGCGCGGGCGCAATTACTGGCGTGCCGGGGCAGTGAAAGATCTGCACTGCACGCAGGAGAAAATCACTGCTGATGTAGAAGGCACGCGGCTGTATCGGGTTGAGATTACGCTGGCAGACGATGCCGTGGCAACCATGTCCTGCACCTGCCCCTTTGCGAAAGAGGGCGCAAACTGCAAGCATATGGCGGCGGTTCTCTTTGCGGCGACCCATCTGCCGGAAGCGGAATTGCCCGCGCCGGAGTGGGAGAAGAAGCTGAACAGCCTGTCCGCTGAAACGCTTCGGGATTTTCTTCGCCCGCTGCTGAAAAAGGACGAAGCACTCCGAAATCGGCTGATGCTGTGCAAGGGAGACGAACCTGTCCGTGCGGATGAACGCCGCCTCAATTGGCAGCGCACCCTGACGCAGACGCTTCACGCCGCCGAACGCTATTCCGAAAACGAGTATGACGAATACGCGGAATATGACGAAGAAGAATATGACGAAGAAGAGGAATCACCCGTTCAGGAACTGCTGGAGCTGCTGGACGCGGAACTGGCTGATTTGCTGACACCGGAACATGCGATGCTGGCGTTTGAACTCGTTTGCGACACGGCAATGATGTTTGAATCCGCCGATGAAATTCTTGAACAGGAGGATATCGAAGACGCTTGCCGCGATGCATGGATGCAGATTCTTGCCATCGCAGCACCCGACCAGCAGTCGGCAATGTACGAGTGGTTCGCCGCTGCATTCTGGACGTGGAAGCCGATGACGTATTTCACCGCGCCGCTGGCGTTCTTGTTTTCGTATCCGTGGGACGAAGCGATTCATCAGCGGAATCTTGCGCTGCTGGACGAGAAAATTGCCGAGTGGAAGCCGAATGCGCAGGAACGCGGTGGAGGCGCGATGGTGAATCTGCTGAATCAGCGTGAAAAAACGATGCAGCAGCTGCACGCTTCGCAGGAGGACATCATCGGCTTCTGGCATTCGCATTGGGATGTGCCGTATGCGCATGACCGGACACTGAAAACGCTGATGGCGGCGGAAAAGTGGACGGAAGCCATCGAGCAGGTCAAGGCGGATTTGCAGACGTTCGCCGGGGAATATATGCCATGCAAGCAGCGCCGCGAACAGCTGATTTTGCTCTATCAGCGCGCGAATCAGCCTGACCTTGCGCAGCGGGAGATTCGGCAGTACATTGAGCAGTACAATCAGTACGGCATGGAGCAGATTGATGCGCTTCGAGCGACGCTTCCCGTCGATGCGTGGCGCGACGAGGCGGAACGTTTGCTGAAACTGCCGACGACAGGCACTATCCGCCTGCCCCTGCTGGCATCCATTGAGCAGTGGGAGCAGCTGCTCCAGCGGATTCAGCAACACAGCAATTTTGAGGGACTGTGTACCTATTTTGACCCGCTGATGGCATGGGATTCCGCCCGCACGCTGGCACTCTACCGCAACATGGTGAATCGCGCTATGCAAGCGGCTTCGTCGCGCGCCGCCTACTGCGAGGTCATCCGGCAGCTGGAACGCATGAAAGGCACCGACGAGGGAAGAAAGATAATTGCTGACCTTGCTGAACAGTGGCGCAGGGACTACAAGCGCAAGTGCGCACTGCTGGACGAATTGCAGAAAGCGGGATACTGACAAAAAACAGGCTGTCCGGGCAAAACGCTCGAACAGCCTGTCTTTTCTTACTTACTCCGCCGGGAACAGGAATCCCGCCGTCATTTCCAGATAGTTTTCGACCGCATAGTCTGGGAAAACCTCGTACATCTTCGCGGTGAAATCCGCCGCGGACGCTGCCGGTCGTAAGCGTCACGGTGGTGCAGGTCGGCGCACCCGTTTCCGCCAGCGCAGCGGACAGCAGCAGCAAAATCATCACCAGCAGGGAAATCAGTTTCCTCATGGGTTCCTCCAAGGTGGGTCGTTCGGGGAAAGGGGTTATCTTGTGGCCACGATGAAAGGATACACCATTTGTGCTATGGGCGCAAGTACGCACTTTTTATTAGAGAGGCACTTTGGGTGACTGGGGAAGGATTCGCTACGAGGGCAAAAGAAAAGCACCGATTCTATCGAATCGATGCTAATCTGGCGGAGAGTTAGGGATTTGAACCCTAGGTGGGGTATAAGCCCACACACGATTTCCAGTCGTGCGCCTTAGACCACTCAGCCAACTCTCCATATGAAGCTCACATTGCGGCGGGTCATCCGCAACATTGATTATTATAGCGCGAATCGGGGCGTTTGTCAAGGGAATTTTCGTGATTTTTGCAAAAAATCCGCGCGAGTGAGGGCGAACGCAGAAAAAGGACTGTGAGCGGAGAAAAGTGCCCGCGCAGCAGTCCTTTTGCGGTTAAATCAGGAACATCCAGCCAAGCATTGAAACCATCGCGGCAATATGCAGCGTGCCGACGATTTGCAGGGGGAGCATGACGAGGAAAATCGGGAGAATCGTGAACACGAGCGCCCAAATTGGGAAGCCAATCGCGCCGGTGATGATAGCAACCATCAGCGTGATGTAGAACGTAATCATTCCCAGAGAACACAGGCGCAGGGATGCGCCGCTGCCCATCAGGTCAAGCATCATGCCCTTGGCACGCTCGTCCCGCCCGTATTTGAGGAACATGTACTCCGCCAGCCCGCACTTCAAGTGATACGCGGAGCTGACGATGCACGCGAACGTCGTGCCAACGAACAGAATTGCGCCGTACACCGGGGCTTTCTGGTACGCATACGCCGCCAGTGCCGCGTATCCGCAGAACTCCAGCACGATGGCAAACACGCCCAGCACGCCTGAACGCATCGGCACACTTGGCGAAACGCCCTCCATCAGCTTCGCAGCGTAGTCGCCATCCTTCAGCTTGCTGTAGTTGGCAAGTTTCAGCGTGCCGTTGGGGAAGATGCTCAGGATGCGGTCGCAGTATATGTTAATTACAACTAACTGCTTCGGCTTGGAGTATAGCACACGCACCAATCCCTGTCAAGGGCGGACAAATGGTTTCGGAAGATTTTCGTTACAGCCAGCCGACCGCGTGCGCCGCCGCGCCGCCGATGCCGCAGAGCAGCATCACCAGAATCGGGTTCCATTTCTTCCAGCGCAGGACGAGAAACGCCGCGACCATCAGCACAATGCCGACGATGGACACGCCGCCGCCCGATTTCACCGCCGCGACTTGCACGATGCTCAGCGCCGCCGACGCAATCAGCGCGACGACCACGGGACGCAGCGCGCCCAGCACGTTCTGCATCGTCTGCCCGGAACGGAATCGTCCATATAAATAGGAAAGAAGTGTGACGAGAATCAGCGACGGCGTGATGCACCCGAACGTCGCGACAAGCGCCCCCGGTAGTCCGGCGCAGCGCATCCCGACGAATGTCGCGGAGTTGACCGCAATCGGGCCGGGGGTCATCTCGGCAATCGTCATTAGGTTCGTAAATTCTGCCATCGTCAGCCAGCCGTGCGATTCCACGACCAGCGACTGAATCAGCGGCATGGCAGCATATCCACCGCCGACACTGAACAGCCCGATTTGGAAAAAGACGAGGAACAGCACCATCATGCGGATGCGCCCCCCTTTCGCGCCAGCAGTGCCCGGATAACGCCAATCGCCGCCGCAACGAGGATGACCACGATGACGTTGACATGAAAGACGGCGGATGCCGCGAACGCGCCCGCCATCAGCAGCAGATTCAGCCAATCCTTCGACTGCACGACCTTGCCGCCAAGATTTGCCGTCACGTCGCAGATGACCGCTGCCACGCCCGACTGCATCCCCGTCAGCACCGCGCGTACCCATTCGTTCTCGGCGAACGCAGCGTACATCATGGAGATGATGCTGATGATGACAATCGGCGGCAGAATTGTCGCCAGCACCGCGACGATCAGCCCCGGAATCCCGGCGATGCGCCGCCCAACGAGGATGGCGCCGTTGACGGCAATCGCGCCCGGTGCGGTCTGCGCCAGGGCGGTCATGTCCAGCATTTCCTCTTCGGTCAGGTAATGCAGTTCATCGACGAATTTCTTCTTCATCAGCGACACGATGACGAACCCGCCGCCGAAAGTGAAGGTGCTGATGAGAAGCATGGAAGAAAAGAGTGTACAAAGACGGTGCGCTGTGGATTCCTGCGGCATCAGGGTGGTCAGCTCCTTTTTTGAAATTGAGTTTATTCAATAAAATGGAATTTGTCTGCGGCGCGGAGGTTTCGCGTCTGCGGACGCGACAAGAGGGCAATAGAAACAGACGAAGTCTGCGATCGCCCCCTTGCCCCCTTCGCAGCGCACGCCCATGTTACAGGTTTATTGTGTTGGTTGGGAAAACGATAGGGAAACTAAGGCAACACTGCACAATTCGGCGGCGTGTCTGGCGATGTCTTTTCCGCCATCTGCGGCATGCAAATTCCTCGATTTACCGCCAGTAAACCTTCGAAATTTGCATTTGCATCTGACGAAAAATCCATTCGTCAGCCAACCACCTCATTTGTGCGGTGTTACCCTAACCATAAAACTTCCGATAAAATCCAAGAAACATGGGTGTGCAGCCCGAAGGGGTGGAGGGGGCGAGCGGAAAGCCCCCTCCTCGCCTCCGCAGAGGCGAAACCCTCTGCAACATCAAAGGCACTACCGCACAATTCGTCGGCAGCGCTGGCGATGCCTTTTCTGCCATCTGCTTCTTGCAGAAATCTCGATTTACCTCCAGTAAACCTTCGATTTCTGCAATCGCATCTGACAAAAAATGCATTCGCCATCGCACCAACTCATTTGTGCGGTATTGCCCAAAACTCAAGTTTGGAGAAGAAAATCAATCAGAATATCACTCCACAAACGTGAGTGTGTTGACATTGAAGACCCCCTTGGTGGTGAGCCGCAGCGCCGGAATTACCGGCAGACTCGCGAACGAAAGCGTCATGAACGGGTCAATGCCGCGATTTACGCCCTGCGCCCACGCTGCCGCCTTGCAGTGCTCTAACTTCTCGTTCACTTCCGGCAGCGGACGGTCAGTAAACAGCCCCGCCACCTCCAGCGGCAAGCGCGCCTGTATCTGTCCGTTCTCCACGACGATGATGCCGCCATGCATCTTTTTCAGCTCGTTGACCGCAAAGGCAATGTCCTCCGGCGATACGCCGCAGGCAATGATGTTGTGGCTGTCGTGGGCAATCGACGTCGCAACCGCGCCGCGTTGAATCCCGTAGCCGCGGACGTAGCAGCTGGCGACATGTCCCGTGTCGTGGTGCCGCTCGCAGACGGTCATCTGGCAGATGCCGTTATCGACGCCTTCCGCGTGCCCCAAGTCTTCGGTCACAATCTGCCCGTCGATGAGGCCAATCAGCGGCGCGACCCCAATCCGCAGCTGCTCCGGCGTTACATCCGGCAGGTGGAACGTGTCCAGCACGCCCGCGAGGATGTCCGGGTCAATGTCCGGCGCGGCGATCTCCACCTCGTGCCCGTCGTAAACCAGCTTGCCGCGCTTGAACACCATCTCCACATTCACATCATGCAGGTTGTCCAGCACGACGAAATCCGCCAAGTACCCCGGCGCAATCGCGCCCTTGTTGTTCAGCAGGAAGTAGCGCGCGGCGTAGTGGCTGGCAACCTTGATGGTCAGAATCGGGTCAGCGCCGAGGGCAATCGCTTTGCGGACGATGTAGTCAATGTGCCCCTTGTGCAGCAGGTCGTAGGGATGCTTGTCGTCAGTGCAGAACATGCAGCGGTGCGCATACTGCTCCGTCAGCAGAGGCATGAGGGCTTCGAGATTCTGCGCCGCCGTGCCGTCGCGAATCATGATGAACTGCCCCTTGCGCAGTTTTTCCAATGCGTTGTCAATGGTGTCGCACTCGTGGTCGGAATAGACGCCGGCGGACATGTACGCGTTGAGCGCCTTGCCGGACAGCCCCGGCGCGTGGCCGTCAATCTTCTTGTGATGCGCCTGTGAAACGACGATTTTCTCCATCGTCGCGCGGTCGCCCATCATCACGCCCGGATAATTCATCATCTCCGCCAGCCCCAGCACGCGGGGATGGTCGAAATATGCGTTGATGTCGCGCCATGTCAGCGTCGCGCCGTTTTCCTCAAACGCCATCGCCGGCACGCATGACGGGAGCATAAAATGCACATCCAGCGGCAGATTTTCTGTCGCCGCCATCATGTAGTCGATGCCGCCCATACCGCAGACGTTGGCGATTTCGTGCGGGTCGGTGATGACGGTGGTTGTGCCGTGGGGGAGCACCGCGCGCGCGAACGAGGTCGGGCTGACAAGACTGCTCTCCAGATGAATATGCGCGTCGATAAAGCCGGGTGCGACGATTTTGCCGCTGACATCGACCTCCATCAAGCCGTCGTAATGGTCAGCCATGCCGACGACCAGCCCGTTGGCAACGGCAATATCGCCATGCTCAACCGTGCCGGAAAATACGTTGACATAATCGGCGTTTTTGAGGACAACATCCGCCTTCTCCTCGCCCAGCGCGACGCGGACGAGCCGCTGCTTCCGGCGAACCTTGAGCGCAATGCGTTCTGCGCGGGTTTTGACTTCGGACATCGTGGAACACGCTCCTTCCGTGATTCTGTTTGTCCTATTATAGCGGTTTGAAGGGGTGTTGTAAAGGGGAAAAGCGGAGGGCAAAGGGAAAAATAGCATATGTTTTATCAGTGATTTCATTATGTTATTATATTAACTATTTTTCTTTTGTGAGGTATTGACAAAGAATAAATTTTGCGCTATAATAAAGGCAAGTGTATGCTGGCTGACTAATACGAAGGGGGATTCAGATGCGGAAACGGATGTTTTCTATCATGGCGGTCATGCTTTGTAGCTTGCTGCTGTTCTCTGTTGCTTTTGCAGCCACCTATGATGGGGCGATTTGGACAGGAAAGCCGACTATCTTTGGCATTGGCTATTACTGCACTGCTGCGCAGAACCGCTCGCAGGGAGATGTCTCTACTCACTGGGCAAAGGCGAAAACGTGGGCAGCAGGTCTTAAACCCGTAATTGCAAGCGCAATTGGAAACAACCGGGCAGTTGCTTCGACGGGCAGTGTGAAGCCTTACAAAGGCTGGGGTTCGTATGGTGAATCCGACTGGTCGACGGAAGGAAAATTTGCGTCGGGGGCTTGGGATTAAGTAAAATACCAGCACATAACTTGTAGTACATAATCAAAGCCAGCATCCACCTTGTCAGCATACTTGAGGGGAGAGAAAATGATGCTTCGTTCATCCGTCCGAAACTTTGGCAAACTCTGCCGCTGTCATCCATCATTTGCGGCATTATCTATCCTAAGTCTGCTGATTACGACGTTGAGCTTCCTTGTGCTGATGGAAAAAAGCTACTATACTTATCAGGTCAGCGTGACGCAGGAGTACTTGTATGTGATGGATGATTCGCCGGAAGAAATCTGTGCGCTCTATCATGATTTGCAGGAGAATCAAAATCTGCCGGATATTGTGTCGATTAGTCTGCTTGATGACCAATACACGGGCATTGCCTGTGATGCGGAAGCGTTAGCAAACCTCCTGCCTTACGGGCGGATGTTTACCCCGGAGGAAGCCGCGCAGGGGGCGAACGTGGCGCTTTTGTCGCTGGAATACGTCCGCAATCTGCCGCAGGAGCAAATTGACCAGATTTGGGACGATGGCATCGAGATTGCAGGCGAGCATTTCGAGGCGGTCGGAGGGCTGACGGACATTGCCCGGTATTTTCCGCCCGAAGATTTGCTTTCGTTCTTTCCCGTACCGACGCTGATTGCTATCCCGGCGGAAACATACTTGTCCCTTTCTATGCAGCCGACCATGCTCAATTGCCGGTTTACAAGCGTTTTGACGAAGGAACAGACGGAAGAACTCCGGCGGATGATTTCCTCCTGCGAGCATATCAGCACTTTTTACCTGCCCGGTACAAGAAATTCAAGCTTTCAGCGCTTTGTGGAATCCAACGTGATCTATATCGCCATTTTGCTGATGGCGCTGATTGCTGTTGCTTTCATTGTCACCTGCTGGTTTCAGACTGACCAGAAACGTTATCAGATTTACATGATTTGCGGCGCAAAAAAGCGGCACATCGTCTTTTTCCTGACGGTGGATATGCTGCTGCTGAGCCAAATCGCCTACTGGGGTGCGCTGGCGTGTACGCACTTCATCAATCGCGGATTCAGTGATTTCCTGATGCCGCTGCCGCTTGTGTGGCGCGTGTGGATTGGCATCGGCGTATTTGCATTCTGCTGGCTGGTTGTGCTGCTGTGCTCGCTGCCGCTGTTGCAGCATTACCGAAACGTTTCTGGATTCGAGGTGAAATGAAAAAATGAGAAGCATCATGCTCGCCGTATCGTTCCTGAAAAAACAATGGGTCATGAATGTGGTGCTGGTCGTGGAGATTCTCATCTCGGTCATCATGCTGTCCGAACTGTTCCTGTTTGTCAGCGACCGGATGGATAATCAGCGCGCGGCGGAAGAATTGCAGAACAATCATCTGTATGTACTTTCAGAATTTGAGTACTATGCGCCGCAGGAAGAACGCGTGATGGAAGCGCTTCGGGCGGATGAAGCCATCCAAAGCATCGGCAAGGTTGATATTTCCTCCTGCACATGGAATGGGCAGTATTTTCAGCTGGGGCTGTACAATGCGAATTTGATTGGCTTGTATGCGCCGAAATGTGCCAGCGGCGCGTGGCTGCCGACGGAGGGCGGCGAATACAGCGGATACCCCGCGGTTGTATCGGCGGACGCAGGGCTGCAAGTCGGGGATGCAGCGGAAATTCTTGTTGCAGACCAGTATTCCGTGGCCATAGAGGTGGTGGGCGTGCTGGCAACCCCGACGCAGTATCTGTTCCCAACGGGCATGTCCGCCAATGTGGATTCCATTATTTCGCATTCACCCGCCATCTTGGTCAATCAAGCGCTTTTCCCGCAGCTTCCGCCGAATCCGGATACGGCGGATGTACCGAAGTCACTCTTCCTGATTTCGGATTTGGACAAAGAAGAAATGATGGCGAAATACAATCGGTATGGGCAAATTCAAGCAATCAACGACATGGTGGCATCCTATGTGGAAACGTCAAACGGGCTGATTCGCTCCGAAGCGCTGCTGTTCGTGCTGTTTGTGCTGCTCGCCGCCATCGTGATTTTGAGCACTGAAGTGATTCACAGCATCCAATGCCAGAAAAACTATACAATTTACTACCTTGTGGGCATGAAGTGGCATCAATGTGTTTGGATTGAACTGACGCGGCACGGGATTCTGCTGTTCTTCATTGCGGGTTCGATTGCCCTGCTGAACAAATTCGGAGCGCTGCAAACCGCATGGATGACGGACGCGCGGCGAAATATCTTCTATATCGTCCTGCTGGTCTATCTGGTACTTGTTTTCTTCAGCACAAGCGCTTTCTTTCTATGGAAACTGCTGCACCGTGACATTATTGCATCACTGCGAAATCTGCAAGGGGGAGAATGACGTATGCTTATTGCGTTGAATGGTATCTCCAAAAGCTATCAGGCATCCCACGGCGCACCGCCCTATCAGGTGCTGAAGGACGCGAATTTGTCGATTGACAAGGGCGAAATGGTGGCGATTAAAGGCTCGTCGGGCGCGGGAAAATCGACGCTGCTCCATATCATCGGCTGCTTGGATAAGCCGACCTCCGGCAGCTATCTGCTGAACGGGCAGGATGTGTCGCAGTTATCGCTGTCCAAATTAGCGGAAATCCGCAACGCCAGTTTCGGGTTTGTCATGCAGCATTTCGCCTTGATTGAAGAGGACAACGCCTTGCAGAACGTGGCGACTCCGCTGCTGTTTGCAAAAGCAAGAAGGTCGCAGATGGATGCGCGTGCAATGGAGCAGCTGCGCAACGTCGGCATGGAGCAAATGGCGAACAAGCGGATTGCAACGCTCTCCGGCGGCGAAAAGCAGCGTGTTGCCATCGCACGGGCTATGGTAAACAACCCGGAAATCATTTTGGCGGATGAGCCGACGGGCGCGCTGGATCGGGCAAATACAGAAAAAATCGTGCAATTGTTTCAGCAGCTGAATGAAAAGGGAAAAACGATTATCATCGTGACGCATGATGATTTTGTCGCGCAGTCCTGCCGACGCATTGTGACCATTGCAGACGGCGTTATCAAAAGTACATAACTGCATTCTATATGCGCAATACTTGACCCCGTTTCCTCTTTCCGCTATAATAGAAGCGAAGAAACGGAGGTCTTTTTGCATGGATGCACAGCGACTTCTTTCTGCCTGCGAAGGGGCGGGCATTGACTTTTTTACCGGCGTGCCGGATTCGCAGCTAAAAGGACTTTGCGATTCCCTCTACGCCCTCTACGGCGTTCATTCGCCCCGGCACATTGTCGCGGCGAATGAGGGAAACGCGGTCGGTCTCGCCGCCGGGCATTTCCTCGCGACGGGGCGTCCCGCGCTGTGCTATATGCAGAATTCCGGGCTGGGCAACGCCGTCAATCCGCTTGCGTCGCTGATGGATGCGCAGGTGTATCAGCTGCCGTGCCTGCTCGTCGTCGGCTGGCGCGGCGAACCCGGTGTGCACGATGAACCGCAGCACGTCAAGCAGGGGCAAATCACCCTGTCGCAGCTGGAGATTCTCGGCGTCCCCTACCGCATCCTCAGCAAGGACACGACGGAGGAGCAGTTTGCGGCGGATTTTGCCTTCCTGCGCGAACAATTGAATCAGCGGCAGTGCGCGGCGATTGTCGTTCGCAAAGGCGCGCTGACCTGCTCGCTCAAGCCCGCGTACGGCAATGAAAACACCCTCACCCGTGAGCGGGCAGCGGAAATCATGCTGAATGCGATGGATGCGGGCGATGTGGTTGTGTCCACGACGGGGAAGCTCAGCCGCGAAATCTTTGAGCTTCGCGAGAAGCGCGGCGAAGGGCATGAGCGTGACTTCCTGACCGTCGGGTCGATGGGACACGCGAGCATGATTGCGCTGGAAATCGCGCTGGAGAAGCCGAACCGCCGCGTTTGGTGCTTGGACGGCGACGGCGCGGCGCTGATGCACCTTGGCGCACTGCCGGTGATTGCCCAGCGCAAGCCGGCGAACCTCATCCACGTTGTCATCAACAATGCCGCGCATGAGACGGTCGGCGGGATGCCCGTGTGCGAAGGGGGACTGTGCGCAGCGAAGGTCGCATCAGCGGTCGGATACCCACGGGTGCTGAACGCGCGGGACGAAGCGACGCTGGAAGCTGCCCTGCAGGAAGCGAAAGGCGCGAATCAGCTGACGATGCTGGAGGTTGCCTGCGCGGTGGGCGCGCGTGCGGATTTAGGCCGCCCGACGACGACGCCCATCCAGAACCGTGACGCGCTGATGGCATTTTTGCGGGAGGAAAAGGCATGATTGCATTGCTGCTCAATTCGGGGTTGGGGTCGCGCATGGGCGACGAAACGCGGGAGCATCCCAAGTGCATGTGCCGCCTGACCGAACAGGAAACCATCATCTCGTGGCAGGTGAAACTGCTGCGGCGCATCGGCGTGACGGAAGCAGTGGTGACGACGGGGCATCTGGCGGACACGCTGATAGCGTATCTGGAATCGCTGGACAGCGGCATCCGCTTCCACTTCGTCCATAATCCGAAGTATCGGGAGACGAACTATATTTACAGCATGTATCTGGCGCGGAATTTGCTGCGCGGGCAGGACGTCATCAGCCTGCACGGCGATTTGGTGCTGCATCCGGCGGTGATGGATGCGCTGGCAGCGTCGGGCAGAAGCGTGATGGCGGTGGATTCCACCCAGCCCCTGCCGGACAAGGACTTCAAGGCGCTGATTCAGGACGGGCGCATCCGGCGCGTAGGCGTGGACTGCTTCGACGCGGGCAGCGTGGAATGTCAGGCGGCGTACCACTGGCAAGCGGCGGATTTTTCCAGCTGGATGGACGAAATCGAGCGCTTTGTGGAGCGTGGGGACGTGAAGTGCTACGCCGAGAACGCGTTCAACGCCGTCTCAGGGGAGATTACGCTGTACCCGCTGGAGTGCGGCGGGAGGCTCTGCGCTGAAATCGACAATCAGGCGGATCGGGAAGTTGTCTTGACTCGATTCCGTCAGGAGGTACTTTGAATGAAGCAGGTGTACATTTGCTTTTCGACGGATATTCTGCACAACGGGCATATCCGCATTTTGCAGCGCGCGGCGGAGCTGGGCGAAGTGACCGTCGGCTTGCTGACGGACGAGGTCGTCGCCAGCTACAAGCATTATCCGCTGATTCCGCTGGAGGAGCGCATCGCGATGTTTGAGGGGCTGAAGTACGTCAGCCGCGTCGTCGTGCAGGAAAGTCTGGATTATACGGACATCCTCAGCCGCCTGCGCCCGGACATTGTGGTGCATGGGGATGACTGGCTCGTCGGCTATCAGGCGAATATCCGGCAAAAAGTCATTGAGACGCTCAAAGGCTGGGGCGGCGAGCTGGTGGAATTCCCCTACACGCACACCGCGACCGAGGAGACGCTTTCGACCCTTGATCAGCTGCTCTCCCTGCCGGAGACGCGCCGAAGCCGCCTGCGCCGCCTGCTGCATTACAAGCCGTGCCTGTCCGTGATGGAGGCGCACGACGGCCTGACCGGGCTGATTGTCGAAAAGACGACCGTCGAAACGCCCAAGGGCCGCCGCCAGTTCGACGCAATTTGGGTCAGCAGCTTGTGCGACTCCACCGCGAAGGGAAAACCGGATATTGAACTGGTGGACATGACCAGCCGCCTGAACACGCTGGAAGAAATCATGGAAGTGACGACGAAGCCGATTATTTTGGACGGCGACACCGGCGGGCTGGTCGAGCACTTTGTCTACAACGTGCAGACGCTGGAACGCACGGGCATCAGCGCCGTCATCATCGAGGACAAGCAGGGGCTGAAGAAGAACAGCCTGTTTGGCACGGGTGCGGGACAGAAGCAGGCGAGCATCCCCGACTTCTGCGAAAAAATCACAGCGGGCAAAAATGCGCAGAAAACGAAGGACTTCATGATTATCGCGCGCTGCGAGAGCCTGATTCTGGAACAGGGCCTCGATGATGCGCTGACCCGCTGCCACGCCTACGTCGAAGCGGGCGCGGACGGCATCATGATTCACTCCAAGGCGAAAACGCCGGACGAGGTGTTCGCCTTCTGCGACGCCTTCCGCAAGGACGACCCGAAAACGCCGCTTGTCGTCGTTCCCACAACCTACAATCTAACGACAGAGGATGAACTTGCGGCGCACGGCGTGAACATTGTCATCCACGCCAACCACCTGATTCGCAGCGCCTTCCCCGCGATGCAGAAGACCGCGCAGGTGATACTGGAGCACGGACGCAGCCACGAAGCCGACCCGTACTGCATGTCGATTAAGGAGATTCTGACGCTGCTGCCGAATCGGTGAGGATGCAGGGACGCAATTCCAGTACACTAACTAAGGCACCACCGCACAATTCGGCGGCGCGTCTGGCGATGCCTTTTCCGCCATCTGCGGCATGCAAATTCCTCGATTTACCTCCAGTAAACCTTCGAAATTTGCATTTGCATCTGACGAAAAATCCATTCGCCAGCCGACCACCTCATTTGTGCGGTGTTACCCTAAAAAACTTACGCAATAAACCAAGCAGCATGGGAGTGTCCGCGCCGAAGGGGTCAAGGGGGCGATCGGAAAGCCCCTTGTCGCCTCCGCAGAGGCGATTTCCCCTGCAACAATACAAATCAAGCAACATAGATAAAGCAAAGCAGTTCTGCAGTCTGCTGACTGCCCCCCTGCGATGCCAATCCCCGCATTGACTTTTTACCACGTCCGTGGTATAATCAACCCTGACGCTGATGTGGTGGAATGGCAGACACTGGGGACTTAAAATCCCTTGCCTTGCGGCGTGCGGGTTCGAGTCCCGCCATCAGCACGAGGAAAGCCCCGGACACTTCCTGCATCAGGAAGCACGTTCGGGGCTTTTGCTGTCATCAAAAAAAACGCCAAACAGCAAAAACTGCCTGGCGGAGTAGTCGAGTAGATTACTTCTTCTGCGTGAGTTTCTTCAGAAACGCACGGATGGAGTCGGGGTCGAACCCCTTCGTAGGTTCTTTCGGCTGGGGAATCTGCTCAGCGGTCTGCTTCGTTTCGGTTGGCGTGGCGGTATTCGTCGCAGGCATGGCTGCAACCTCCTTGTTCGTCCAGATGGAATGATTTAGGCGCATTCTTCCGCGCCCGCAAAGTATTATACGCCAACGAATCAAGAATGCAATGTGCAATCTGGGCAAAAATACGACCGCGTAGAAAGCGGATTCCGCAACACTTGCACAATTTCGGCTGAACGACTGCATTTCCGCCGTCCCGATAGCAGAAAACGCGCACGGATTGCATTTTTCAGCCCGTGCGCGCGCAGGAAAAACGGTTTCGCGGGAAAACCGAAGGGGATTGTATTTGTGATGTTTTTTGTGGAAGTGCGTTTTCTTCAACACAAAAATCGCCCATCAGCAGGCTGCTGACAGGCGACCTTGTTTATTCCTTCCACTCCAGCGGATATTCCGATACCACATATTCCAGCGACTTGCCGTTGTTCTTCAGCGTCGTCAGCACCGCGTCGCGCGCCGCGCCGTCGCCGAAAACCGTCGGGGTGAAGTCGTTGCGGTCAGTGCGGCTGGAAATGCGAATCGGGATGATGCGGAAGCCTTCGTTCGTGATTTCGTCGTCCCGGATGCGCCAGCGCGTCTGGAACATGAAGCTGGACATGTCGCTCGGCTTGCTGTTGCCCGCAAAGCAGAAATTCCCCAGCGAATAGCAGATGTACACACCGTTATAGTATTCAATCGGGTTCATGCGGTGGCTGTGATGCCCCAGCACAAGGTCAGCGCCGGAATCCACCGCCAGACGGCCCATCTTAATCTGATTCTGCGTGGGCGAGTAGTCCTTTTCGTTGCCCCAGTGGAAGCTGACAATGACAATCGGGTACTGCTCCTTCGCGGCGGCAATGTCCTTCGGCACCTGATCCCAAAGCGTGTTGTAGCGGTCGATGCACAGGTAGCTGAGCATGGCGATTTGGATGCCCTTGACCTCCATCACGCCGACGTGCGTGCTGTTTGACCACACGATGCCCGCGTCTTCAAGGTGCTGCTGCGTTTCCTCGTAGACCGCCTGACCGTGGTCAAGAACGTGGTTGTTCTCCAACGAAACCGCTTCGATGCCGTTGTCCACCAGCATGTTGACGTGGTCGGGCGATGCGGAGAACAGGAACTCGTTATTGCGCTTTTCCGACGGCACATAGGTGCTGTCCGTCAGCGTACCCTCGAAGTTGACGATGGTGAGGTCATCGGCGAGGAAAATGTCGCGGACGTTCGCAAGGGCAAAGTTGTAGTCGTTATCGTGCTTCTTCAGCTCATTCATCCAGATGCTGGTGGATTTTCGGCTGTCTCCGCCGACGGTGAAGTCCCCCGTTGCGGTCAGCGTGATGAGAATCGAGCCGTCCTCCTCGTAGATGGAGACAGGCTCATTATTCTCGTCGAGCAGGATGTCGTCTGCGTTGCCCGGCTGACTGTATGTGTTTTTGACCACATCGGGGTCAGCGTCGGAGAGAATGTCATCGAGGTCGAAGTCGTCCTCGGCGGCAACGAGTCCGGGGAGCAGCAGGAGCATCAGCAGCAGGGCTGTTATTCGGCGCATTTTGGAACCTCCATGGTAAAGTAGTAGCCTTTTTTGCGGAAAATGCGTTATCGCAGGGGATTTCGCCTCTGCGGAGGCGACAAGGGGGCAATGGAAACGAACGAAGTTCGCGGTCGCCCCCTTGACCCCTTCGCAGCACCCTCCCATGCAACAATGTGGTTATGTTTGTAAGAATAACGAAAGTATACAAACTAAAAACTTTCGATAACCAACAAGTATGCAGTTGGCGACGGGCGAAGGAGTCCAGAGGGCGATCGCAAAGCCCTCTGGAAGCTACACGCGAGACCAGTATGGAAATGTCACCAACTCAATCGCGCAAAGGGTTCATAAGGGAAGGAACTCCCTTACTTCCCGCACTTGTCGACAAACTCGCTCATGCGCTCAAGCGCAATGTTCAGCTTCTCCACGCCCGTGGCGTAGGAGCAGCGGATGTGCCCCTCGCCGCACTCGCCAAACGCGGTGCCGGGGACAGTCGCGATTTTGTACTCGTTCAGCAGGCGCTCGCAGAACGTCTCGCTGTCCAATCCCGTCTTTTTGATGCTGGGGAAAACGTAGAACGCGCCCAGCGGCTCGAAGCAGTCCAACCCCATCTTGCGGAACGAATCCACCATCAGGCGGCGGCGGCGGTCGTAGCTGTCGCGCATCCGGCGCACATCCTCATAGTCGTTCGCGCGCCCGGCCTGCAGGGCTTCCAATGCGGCAACCTGCCCCATGCGCGGCGCGCAGAGAATCGAATACTGATGGATTTTCAGCATAACCGACAGGATTTCCTTCGGCCCGCAGGCGTAGCCCACGCGCCAGCCTGTCATTGCAAACGCCTTCGAGAAGCCGTTGAGCGTGATGGTGTACTGCCACATGCCCGGCAGGGACGCGAAGGAGATGTGCGTGCGGTCGCCGTAGGTCAATTCGCCGTAGATTTCGTCGCTGATGACCAGAATCCCCGTTTCGCGGACGACCTGCGCGATTTTCTCCAAGTCGGCTTTCTCCATGATGCCGCCGGTGGGGTTGTTCGGGTAGGGGAGAATCAGACACTTTGTGCGCGGCGTGATGGCAGCGCGGAGGGCTTCTGGTGTCAGGCGGAACTCGGTGTCCGCCGTCGTCTCCACGCCGACTGGCGTGCCGCCCGCGAAAATCACCGACGGGCTGTACGAAACATAGCTCGGCTGCGGCACAAGCACCTCATCGCCCGGCCCAACCAGCGCGCGCAGGGCAATATCAATCGCCTCCGACGCGCCGACTGTCACCATGATTTCGGTCTTGGGGTCGTAGTCGGTGTGGAAGCGCTCGGAGAGGTACTCGCTGATTTCCCTGCACAATTCCGGCAGACCGCGGTTGCCCGTGTACTGCGTGCCGCCGTCGATGATGGAGTTGATGGCGGCGTTGCGGATGTGATAAGGGGTGACGAAATCGGGTTCGCCCACGCCAAGGGAGATGGCGTCCTTCATCGTTGCAGCAATATCGAAGAAACGGCGGATGCCGCTGGGCGGAACGGCGGCGATGGCTTGGTTGATATAGCGGTCGTAATTCACGGCGAGACCACCAGCCTGTTGTCAGATTGGCTGCCGTCGAAGATGACGCCCTCTTCCTTGTAGCGCTTGAGGACGAAGGACGTTTGCGTGCCCGTGACCATTTCCAGCGTAGACAGCTTGCTGGATACGAACAGCGCCAGTTCCTTCAGGCTCTTGGCTTCCACCAGCACCAGCAGGTCGTAGCCGCCGCTCATCAGATAGACGCTCTTGACCTCCTCGAAGCGGTAAATCCGGCGTGCCACAGCGTCAAAGCCCATGTCGCGCTGCGGCGTCACGCTGACCTGAATCATCGCTTCCACGCGCTCACGGTCGGTCAAATCCCAGTTGATGGTGGGCGCGTAGTGCAGGATGACGCGTCGGCGTTCCAGACTGTCAATTGTTTCCGCGACTTCCTCGGTGGACACGCCCAGCATCACCGCCAGCTTTTCCAGCGGCAGACGGCAGTCCTCCCGGAGCAGGTCAAGCACCTGCGTTTCCAGTCGTGTCATAGCGTTCCCTTCCTTTCGGCAGAAAAATATACATTCTTATTTTACACCTATTTCGCGGTGTGCGCAAGGGAAAGTTGTAAAAAGTACGCGGAATAAGCAGCGCATTACCCAAACAACATCATCCCCGCCCGTGCCGCCTTGCTCTGCATCCGAAATCCGCCTTTCCTTAGCGCGCGTACCCTTGCTATCTTCCGCATCTTCGGAATCTGGGCGAAGTCCGCCAGCGTTTTTTGCGCCTCTTTCGGCAGCAAATCGCCGTACGCTTGCTGAAATTGTGCGGCGTTGCGGTAGGGGAGGGCAATCCGCGCGCGGATGCGGTCGGGGGTGCGCAGTGCAGTCAGGGAGCGGCGGAGAAGCCCCGATGTGCTTGCACCCATGGCGTTCGTGCCGTGCTGGCGGTAGTCCGCAAGCGCCGCCGGAATCGGGATGATGCGCCCGAAAGCCGCCGCCGTCAGCGCAATGAACCAGTCATGCATGTGCAGGTCGCCCGTCGGCTGATGCTGGGCGCACAGGCGGCATAGCGGCGCGTTCATCATCAGCAGACAACCGGTCACGTTGTTCTGCACCAGCAATTCCGGCAGGGACTGCGCCGCCGGATTCCACCCCTGATGCCGCCATAGGCTTGCGTGCAGCGGTCGCCCGTCTGCATCCACAATCCGTGCGTCGCTGTGGACGAGAATCGGCGTATCCGCCCCGAAACGCGCTTCCGCGTCGGACAAGGCGGCGTGCAGGCGCATCAGCTTGTCTGGATGCCAAATGTCGTCTTGGTCGCAGAGGGCGACAGGCGCGCCGGAATCAGCCGCTTCCCGCATCAGCGCAAAGAATCCGCCGACCGCGCCGAGGTGCACCCCGCTGGTGGACGATAGACGGAAACGCGCGTCCTGACGGCATTGGGCGGCAAGCAGCGCGGGCGTATCATCCGCTGAACCGTCGTCGCGCAGAATCGCCGTGAAGGAAACCGACTGCGCACACAGGGACGACAGCTGCGCCGGGAGATACGCCGCGCCGTTGTACGCCGTCAACAGCACGAGCGGCGGCTTGCGCGTTACCATTTCCAGCCCCACTTGTTGAAATAGCGGATGGTGCTTTTCAGGTGGTGGAGGGTTGCGGGGAGGGTGTGGGCGCTGTCACGCTTCCATGCGTGGGTGACGCAGATATCGGGCGTGTAGAGGATGCTGCCGCCGTTTGCAAGCACGCGGCGGGAGAGGTCGCTGTCCTCATGATAGAGAAAATAATGCGGGTCGAAGCCGCCAAGCTGCTGGGCGATAACGTGCGTGCGCACCATCATGAAGCACCCGGTCGCAAACGCCACGTTCATGCGATCGTTGACGTTCTGCCCCTCCAGCGTGTAGTCGCTGCGAAGCTGCTGCCAGCGCGCGCCGGAAAAATTCAGTCGGCGGGCAAGCAAACGGCGAATCGTCGGCTCACGGCGAGGGAGAAACTGCTCTGTGCCGTCGGGATTCAATACGCGCGGGGTGAGGATGGTCGCGCCCGTTTCGTCCATCACTTCAATCATCCGGCGCAGTACATCCGGCGCAAAGGTCACATCTGGATTGCAGATGACGTGGTAGGTGCTTTTCAGCTTGGGAAAGATAAGGTTGTTCGCGCGCCCATAGCCGATGTTGCGCCGAACGGGATAATAATGAACGCCGGGGCAGTTCCAACGCGCGGTAAAAAGCGAGGCGTCTCCCGGAGAATTGTTGACCACATAGAGGTCAAGATACACGTCGCTGTCCACAAAGCTCTGGATGCACGAAAGCATCTCCACGCCTGAATGGTACAGCACGACCGTTGCGCTCAGGCGATTCCGCTGCGTCAAGTCCTGCATGGCTGATCGCTCCCTTCCGAATGGAATTTCTCCCTGTCATTCTACCCCATAGAACATGTTTTGTCCAGAATGGGGATGGCTTTTTTGCATAAATAATGCTATACTAAATGGGTATACAATCCCGCAGGAGGCGAATTTCCGATGACGAACCGGCTCATCCCTACGAACGCCGAACCGCTCTACCGCCAGCTGATGGCGCGCATTCACGACGATGTGTCCAGCGGCGTGTATCCGGCGGAAAGCCAGATTCCGTCCGAGCAGGAGATGTGCGCGCGCTACAGCGTCAGCCGCGTGACCGTCCGCCGCGCCATCAGCGAATTGACGAACGAGGGAATCCTGCGCAAGCAGCAGGGCAAGGGCACGTTCGTCTGCACGCCCAAGCTATGCCGCGACCTGCGGGACATCAACAGCTTCCACGAGTGCTGCCGGATGCAGGGCGTTACCCCCGGCACGCGCCTGATCCACGCGCAGCTGTCCCACGCGGATGAGCGCACCCAGCGCGAATTGGAACTGCCGGATGACCGCGTGGTGGAGATTGAGCGCGTGCGGATGGCAGACGGCGTGCCGGTGATGCTGGAAACGAACAGTTTCCCGCTGGCGTACAGCGACCTGCTGCAAGCGGATTTGAGCCAATCGCTTTACGCAATATTGGAAGGGCGCGGCATTACGCCCAAGCGCGGAATTCACGAAATCAGCCTGCACTACGCGACGAACGCACAGGCGCGTTTGCTGGAAGTTGACCCCGGTCAAGCACTGCTGCTGCTGCGAGAGGTTGTGTTCGACCAGCATGGCAGACCGCTCCACACGTCCTATCAGCTGATTCGTGGAGATAGGTTCACGTTCCGAATCTGACGCAGGGATTACCCCCTGCAGCCTGCAAAAAAATCTTGCAGGAATCAAGTCAATCAAAATCAATCATCATCATAGTACGCTGCCCAATGCAGCAATTAGGAGAATTATCACCATGGCAAAATTTGCAATATTTGTTGACCTCGAAAACTGCGGCGCGAAAGTGCCGACCCTCAACTCCATCCTCGAAAAGGTCAAAATCCGCGGCGATATTCTGCTGGGCAAGGTCTACGGCTATACCGACCGCTTCTCTGACCTTAAAGAGCTGCTGCTCAGCAATACATTCACCGTCGTGCCGTCCCTGCGCTACGGCATCGCGCAGAAGAATAACGCTGACATTCAGCTTGTCGTGGATGCCCTCGAAGTCGCGTTCACCAACCCGCTCATCGACTCGTTCTGCATCGTCTCCGGCGACAGCGATTATACCCCCCTCGTTGGGCGCTTGAAGAGCATGGGCAAATTCGTGCTGGGTATCAGCCGAAGCGAAGCCGCCAGCACCGTATTTATCAACGCCTGCAATGAGTTCCAGTTCTTGGAGGGCGTGAGCGGCAGAACTGTCGCTCCCACTGCCCCGAAGAAGCATCGCGCATCCACCGAGGAAGCTGCTGATGAAGCTGAGCTGAACAAGCTGATTGTCTCCATTCTGGAGGAGTCCGCCGACACGGACGGCATGTACGCATCGGAACTGAAGGGGATTCTTTTGCGCTTGCGCCCGGACTTCAACGAGAAGTCCTACGGCTGCTCGTCGTTCGGGAAGCTGCTGACGAAATTGAGCCAGCGGTTCGGCGAACTGCGCGTGAAGAATGACAATTTTAATATGATGGTCAATCTGAACAGCGCGGAATCGGCGGAAGGTCGCCCGCAGCTGACGAAGGATAACTGGCGGGAGGCGTTTGCGGCGCAGCTGCAGGCGTATAAGGACGGTGGATTTGAGCGCGTGAATCCGTCGATTTTGAAGGCGGATATATTGACGTCGTATCCGGATTTTACGGAGCGGAGTATCGGGTTTAAGCGGTTTTCGGATGTGATGAAGCAATTGGAGAAGGATGGCTTGGTGGTTGTGGAGATGGATGAGCAGAAGACGATGCTGATAAAGTTATTATAAGGGCGGAAAAGGGTCTTAGGCGAAGCACCAAAAGAGCAACACGCGGAAGAAGTAAGGAGAAGAGACCAACTCAATCGCGCGGAGGGGTCAAGGGGGAAATTCCCCCTTGCGGGGTCAAGGGGCGGAGCTCCCTTGTGGGGTTTGGGGCAACGCCCCAACCGTTCCACGGGCGACCAATTCAAAGGAAAAAGTCAACCAAGGCGCAGGCAGCGAAGCGTCCCTGCCAGTAACTTCGCGCTCCCGCAGGAGCGCCCCCAAGCTGCACATTCGACCACTTGCATATTGTCGCGCCAAATGGGCGCGACCGAGTTGCTGGTGTCGCAGACATAGCGGCGCTGTCAAGCAAGCCTGTTTTCTTCCGCAAGCAGGGGATTTCGCCTCTGCGGAGGCGACAAGGGGGCAATGGAAACGAACGAAGTTCGCGGTCGTCCCCTTGACCCCTTCGCCTTGCACATTTTCATACTTGATTTTTATCGTTGCAGGGGGAATCGCGCCTGCGGGCGCGACCAAAGGGCTTTCCGATCGCCCTTTGGAAACCTTCGGTGCACTCCTTTGTTGCTTGATTTTTACCGCAAGTTTTTAGTTTGTGCACTGAATCATCAATATCATCAATGATTTTATGAAAGAAGGATTGACTTATGGAAACCGGATTGACCCGCGAGGAGGCGCTGAAAGCACTTCAAACATATAACCACGAACCCTTCCACCTCCAGCACGCGCTGACCGTCGAGGCTGTCATGGGTTGGTTCGCCAAGGAAGAGGGCTTCGAGGCGGAAAGCGACTTCTGGCACATGGCGGGGCTGCTGCATGACATTGACTTCGAGCAATGGCCTGAACAGCATTGCGTAAAGTGCATCGAACTGCTCCAAAGCGCCCACGCCACGCCCGAACTCATCCACGCCGTCTGCTGCCATGGCTATGGTATCTGTACCGACGTAGAGCCGACGCTGCAAATGGAGAAAATCCTCTTCGCAGCGGATGAACTGACCGGGCTGATTGGCGCGGCGGCGAAAATGCGTCCGTCGAAGTCCTGCACGGATATGGAGTTGTCGTCGCTGAAAAAGAAGTTCAAGGACAAGAAATTCGCGGCAGGATGCTCGCGCGACGTCATCCGCACGGGCGCGGAACGCCTCGACTGGACGCTCGATGAGCTGCTTGAAAAGACGCTGCACGCGATGGCAGGCACCGAAAACACCGTCGCGGAAGAGCTGAATTTGCTTTCGCAGGCATGAAAAACGCGCCCTGAATCGTTGCATCAGGGAAGGAGGAATACAACATGCAGTATCTGCGCCGACTTGTCTGGTATATCGCGTCGCGCCTGCTCGTGATTACGCTCGTGCTGGGGCTGATGGTCACGGGGTTCTACTACGCTATGAACGTGACGAACATCAACGTCGTCCTGAAGGATGGCATGGCGCGCCGTGCGCAGGTCATCATGATGACCGAGGATTCCTCCGAGCTGACGAAGTATTTTCAGGAAAGCTTTATTCAGCGCGACCCGCAGGTGCAGAACGCCATTGCAGGGTACTCCGCGTATAAGGACTACAACATCCGCGGCATGGATCACCGGCTGGAAATGTCGTTCTTCTGGGTGTGGCCGTGGGACACGGTGGCGCGCGTGACGATTGTGGAGCGGATTCCGCGCATCGACGGGCGTGTCAAGGGCGCGTATGCTGATCAGTACGTTGCCGAGCAGGGGGCATCCGCCCTGTATCCGCCCGCGTGGCAGAGCATGAAGTACAACGCTATTCTCGTCAAGGAAAGCGGCAAGTGGCACATCCGCAGCCTGACAGTGGTGGAAGCCTTGGCAAATTGAGAAATCGGCAGACCGTGAATAGGCGGCCTGCCGATTTCTTGCGCATGTGAATGACTTCCCTTATTTCCCCTTCGCCGCATTCACCAGCGCCGGACGCAGCCCCTCCCGCTTCATCAGGCGGAAGTCAAAACGTTCGACGATGCCAATCAGCTGACCGGAGAGAATCACCGTCAGCAGCGAGTACGCTATCTTTCCCAGCGGAATGTAGCAGAGCGACAAGCTCAGCACGATTAGGTCAGAGAGCAGGTAGACCCACTGAATCGGCAGACGCGTGATGCGGCTCAGGGACATTGAGAGCGCATCATCTCCACCGGGCGCGCCGCCATAGCGGACGCAGATTCCCGCGCCGAAGCCCACGAACAGCGAGCCGACAAGCGACGCGACAAGCTGGGAGGAAATCAGGAGCGGGAACATAGGCGCAAACGGCTCCAGCAGCGCATACACCGCGGAATAGCACAGACACGCAACGGCGGAGTTCAGGAGGAATCCGCGGCCGAGCGTCCGCCAGCCCAGCGCGTAGCACAGGACGTTCAGAATCAGCGCAGAGAGCGCGGGGGAGATGGCGAACAGATGCTCCAGCAGCAGCGTCAGTCCCAGCACGCCACCCTCCGTAACGCTGGAATGCGCGTGAATGTTACACATGCCCATCGCAAGGATGGAACTGCCCAAGATCATCATGGCGGCTGACTTGCGGGAAAAACCGGTTGACAAAATATCCTTCCTTCCTATTTATATGAAGATGGTTACATACTATCGTACCTGAATAGGGGCGGTTTGTCAAGCGAAAACGAGCAAAAATCCAGCAGGAAGAGACGATGAAATCAGAACGATGGTACTTCTGGAAAAATCACAACCATTTTATCGAGATGCAAGATTTCGTTCGTTTTTTTTGTAAAATCCCTTTGCATAATGCGAAAAATGCTGTATAATAAGGAGTGGAACGGAAGGTTCCAAGGAATTTGAGCAAAGTGGCTTGCCCCCTTGGCGGCTCCACACATACGCCCCGAAATGACACATGACGGAATGAGGTTGATGGTCTGTGACGGACTTTGTGAGTACCTGGAATGAGGAATCCTTTCTGACGACGCCTGTTGCTCCGCTGGGCTTGATTGCCATGCGCGGCACGGAGAACATGGGCGACAAAGTGAACAAGTGGCTGCTGAAGTGGCGCAAGTACACGGAAGAAACCCTGCCGGGCGATATGTCCACAACGCCTGGTATGGGCCGCGAGGACTTCCTCGTGCGCGCAACCTGCCCGCGCTTCGGTAACGGCGAAGGCAAGGGACTGATTAAGGACTCCGTTCGCGGACTGGATCTCTACATCCTCTGCGATGTCGGCGCGTACAACTGCACCTACAACATGTACGGGCATGAAGTGCCGATGTCCCCCGATGACCACTACATGGATCTGAAGCGCACCATTGCAGCCGTCGGCGGCAAGGCGAAGCGCATCACCGTTATCATGCCGCTGCTCTACGGCGGTCGTCAGCACCGCCGCAGCGCCCGCGAAAGCCTGGACTGCGCGCTGATGCTGCAGGAACTCAACCGCATGGGCGTGAACAACATTATCACGTTCGATGCGCATGACCCGCGTGTCGTCAACGCGATTCCCGAAGGCGGATTCGAGTCCGTTATGCCCAGCTACCAGATTTTCAAGGCACTGCTGAAGCGCCGCAAGGACTTGAAGCTGGACAAGAATCATTTGATGATTGTCTCCCCCGACGAGGGTGCGCTTGACCGCAACATCTTCTACGCCTCCGTCCTCGGCGTGGACATGGGCATGTTCTACAAGCGCCGCGATTACACTCGCATCGTCAACGGCCGCAATCCCATTGTTGCCCACGAGTACATGGGCAAGGAAGTCAACGGCAAGGACGTGTTCGTTGCGGACGATATTTTGTCCTCCGGCGAATCCATGATTGAGGTTGCGCACCGCTTGAAGGAGCTCGGTGCGAACCGCATCTTCTCTGCCGTTACCTTCCCGCTGTTCACCAACGGTTTGGATCTGTACCAGAAGAGCTACGACGAAGGTCTGATTGACGGCGTGATTTCCACGAACCTGACCTACCGCACACCCGAATTGCAGGCAGCGCCGTGGTTCATCGAAGCCGATATGAGTAAGTACATTTCCTACATCATTGCGACACTCAACCACGACCGTTCGCTGTCGAAGCTGCTGTCGCCGTATGACCGCGTGCATAATTTGATGAACCGCTACAAGCAGGAGCAGGAACAGGGCTAATACTATTTCCAAATTCACCTGCGCCATCTGTTTGCGCCTTTTCCGCTCTGTCGTCCGGTCGTTTCATTTAGCGTAGCGCTGCTACGCTGCGTTTCACTCCCGTTAGCCAGAACGAAAAATTCGCGGCGCATCTTGGCGCATTCTCATTTGGAAATAGTATAATGCCCCCTGCAAGTGCCTGATGGCATGACAAAACCCCGTCTGATGCTGGATGATGACCAGCGGTCAGACGGGGTTTTTCTTTACGGCGATTTCTGCGCCGCAGGGCAGGGGTTTCGCCTCTGCGGAGGCGCGATTCCCCCTGCATCAATAGAGAACGACTTCGGCAGAATCAGACAGCTCGTTCAGCCGCGCACTCAGCGCCTCACTGCACATCTCCTGATACAGCGTGTAAGACAGCGCATCGTGAATTGCATCCGTCATCTCAATCGCGCCGCTTTTGGAATCGCACAGGTAGTACAGAATGTGCACCCCCGCGTCGCTGACAATCGGGTCGCTCCAGCAGCCGGGCTGCGCCATGCGCTCACTGAACGCTGCCGCTACAAACTTCTCATCCCACACGACCGAATCACGGTGCACTTGATACCCAACGGTCAGAAAATCCGCATCGTCGAACGCCGTGTCGGTGTTGTACTCCGCCATCAGCGTCTGGAAGGATTCGCCCGCGTTGAGCCGCTCGCCAATGGCATCCACCGTCGCCTGAACGCTTTCAAGCCGCGCTTCGTCCGTGTCGCCCTCAGCAGGCAGGAGAATTTGCAGGATGCTGCGGTAGCCCTCCGGCTTGTACCACACTTCTTCGCCAGAATACAGCGCCGTCTCGAATGCCGCGGCGTCGCCCTCGAAGCGCTCCTTGCTTGCCGCCACGTTTGTCTCGTAGGCGGACTGAATCGCGTCTTCCGTCACCGGGTTGTCGCCCAGCAGCACCGTGTAGTAGTTCACCATTGCACGCTGCTTGCGGTAAACGGCGATGTAATCCTCCGCCGTCACGCCAAGCGCCTTGGCATAGCTCAAGGCGAAGGAAGACATATCCTCTTCGTCGCTGTAACCGAGTTCAGCGCGCAGGGTCTCACCGACATTTGTCAGCGCCGTCTCATAGGCGGTCTGTCCCTGCGCTTGAATCCAGTTTTCCGTCTCTTCGTCAAAGTCGTAGCAGCCCTTGGCGCGCATGTCCTGCTCGATGAGCATGTCCTGAATCGCGGTGGTCAGCGCAAGGTCTTCGATGTAGGCGGCCTGCGTCTCGTCCGTTTCGTCATACGCGCCGGAAAGCAGCTGCTGGTACTGCGTCAGGTAGGTGACATAGGCACTGTAGCGCAGCTCCTCGCCGTTGACGGTTGCCATCAGCTTATCATCGGTGCTTTCTGCCAATGCGCAGGAAAACAGCAGAAGCAGGGATAGCAGCGGGGCAGTTAAACGATGGATTCTCATGATAAAAACCTCCAATCAAGAAATGCGCCGGAGATGAACAACCGGGAGAGCCGGTTCGCGCGTTCATCTCTGGCGCAAAGGGGGGGATGCGGAGGTCTGGCGGGTTGAAATCTGTCAGACCTCCGCAAATGACTCTTAGTAGCTCAGACCGAAGCCGGAGACGTAGGAGTTGCCGTCGGCATCCTTGTAGATGTAGCTGCCAGACGGAGACTGCGCCAGCACTTCAGGAGCAATGTACTGATCCTTGTCGTAGCCGGGCACGTCATTCGGGGAAGCGCATTCTTCGTAGAGCAGGTTGCCATCCGCGTCGCGGACTTCCGTCAGGGCGATAACAGCCTCGCAGGAAGGCAGGGTCACAGACAGCTTGCCGGTCGGGTTGTAATTGCCGACGATGACGTCCACCTGCGCGCTGTACGCATTGGACAGGGAAGCAGCAGAGGTGGTATACTGCGCCAGCAGCGCGTCGCAGTAAGGCTCGAGGTTGTCCAGGATCCACGGAGAGGTGCAGACGATGGTCGCGATGACCTTGCCGCCCTTTTCGTGCATCTTGTCCGCAGCCTTCTGCAGCTTCTTGATGCCTTCAACAGTGGTCACGTCAACCATTTCGCCGGTCTTTTCCTGACCGCCCGCGCCGAACATAGCCGTCACGGCCGCGTCAGCGCCGCCGCCCAGCTGACGCTGAGCCACTTCAAAGCCGTCCACCAGGCTCAGAACGCCTTCGGTTTCGGAAGCGCCCGCCTTGTTGGTCGCCTTGGGCTGCACATAGAAGTACACAACATCGGCGTCATCCATATCCTCGCAGACGGTGAAGCCCTGCTGCACGAACAGCTCGGCCAGCGCCTTGAGGGTCGCTTCGTTTTCACCAGTGCCGGTGTAGGAGGCGATGTAAACCTTGGTGCCCGCGTCCTTGCTCAGCGGCAGCGTGTTCTCATGGTTCTTCATGAGGACGGTCGCCTTCAGGTGGAGGGAATACGCCTGGTCATGCGCGGTTTCCATGTTGGTGGCGCGCACGACGTCAGCCTGTTCGTAGTCCAGGTAGGGGTTCTCGAAACGACCCTGCTTGAACAGCGCGGTCGCACGATTGATGTTGGCGCGGTCGAGGTCAGCCTTGTCCAGCAGGCCGAATTCAACAGCGGAAACAATGTATTCCGGAGCCAGCTCAGCGCCGATGGCGTCGGTGCCGGCCTTGATCAGCAGCGCGAAACGCTGGATGCTGGTCAGGGATTCCACGCCGTAGGTCTGGGTCAGGGTGATACCGGAGTCGGAGTTCACGAAGCCCTTGAAGCCCATGATGTCACGCAGCAGGGTGGTGATGATTTCGGAGTTGTAAGCAGAACCAAGCTGCTTGACGTCGATTTCATGGCCACGGTAGGTCTGCGGGACAGAGCGGACATCCGCCGCGTCGCGGGAGTAGCAAGGCATGATTGCGCCCACGCCTGCGTCAACAGCAGCCTGGAAGCCGACCAGCTGGTACTTTTCCAGAGAACCGGCAGTCGGGTACAGACGCCACTGACCCTGAGAGGTGTGAGACTCAAAGCCGTTTTCGGCAGCGCCGTCACCGGGGAAGTGCTTCGCAGACAGCACGACGGACTTCTCGTTCACGCCGTCCTTGCCATACTGATAGCCGTCCACCAGCGCGGTGATGATGCCGGCGGTGACGTCGGGACGCTCGCCGTAAGTGCCGCTGTTCCGAGGCCAACGGGGGTCGGTCACCAGGTCGATCTGCGGGCCATACATGAAGATGATGCCCTGCGAACGCCACATCTGGCGGTCAACCTCGGCATAATCCTTGATGGCGTCGTAGTTGCCGTCGCCCAGCACCGCTGCCGCCATGCCCAGAGAATCCGGGAAGCCGGCGGAAATCGGGTTGGAGATCAGCGTCACCGGGATTGCAGGCGTACCCGCCTTGGCGGAATCCCATTCAGCAAACGCAGTGGTTACGTTGTTGTACAGCGCAACGACAGAAGCGTCGTAGTTCAGACCGCCGCGGTACACGCCCGCGCGAATCTTGCCAATGGACATCACCTGATCGTCCATGCTGGCGAACGAAGAGGAAGCCGAATTCAACATAATCAGGCTCTTCGTGGTTTCGCCTTCGGGGATGACGGTCATAACCTTGGCGGGATTGATGGTGCCGTCTTCATTCTTGACGTCCGCAAGCGTCTTGGAACCGGGCATAACCATCAGGGCGTTCAGGACGAAACCAGCCTGTTCGGTCAGCGTCATCTTCGTGACCATGTCCGCGGCGCGTTCTTCCGCCGGCAGACGCCAGTCTTCAAACGCGTCCAGCTCGTGGTCGTTGTCGGAATCCTTGAAGTACAGGCCATCCTGCTGGATGACACCGACGGTCGTCACGCCGATGGTCGGGCCGTTCTCGTTCTGATAGAACACAGGCTCAAGGTAGGTCTTGGTGGGGTCAACTTCTTCCGCGTTGTAGGGAGCAGGAATGTAGGTTGCTTCGGTCGCCGTTTCCGCCATTGCGGGAATCGCAGACAGCAGCATCGACGCTGCAACCGCCAAGCTCAGAATCCGTTTCATGCTGAGGGTTCTCCTTTTCCGTTTTCTCTTCCTCATGCTGCGCGAAACATGAGGTGCTGGTAATATAATAGCATAAAAATCGCCAGATTGGAAGGGGCTTGTCTTGAATGCCTGTACCCCCGTCGCAACCGTGTGGACGTTCCGTTCACGACGAAAATATGTCGCGAACGGCAACTTTTTGCCCGATTTGGGAGGGAAACGGGGGAAAAGTGCAAAATCGAGAACGGAATATTCTGGAACTGATGGCAGATTGTGAAATGCGCCGTATCTCCGTTCCGGCAAGTCCGCGGGCGCAATTCAGCCTGCAAAAAAATCAGCACCGAGAAAAAATCCTCAATGCTGATGGGCAGCGCACTAATGTGCAGCGTGCTGGAAAGAGCGGGTTGATGGCGCAAAGGTTGGGCATTTCGTCTTACTGGTTCTGCGTGCTAACGCGGGAAGCGCCGCTTCCCTCCGGCGGGTGCAGAACCACCGTCAGCTTAAAAATGCCATTTTCCGCAACCACTGTCGCTATGCCGTCATACTTTTCTGCAATTGCCTGAATTGACCGCAAGCCAAACCCATGTCCCGTGCCGGCCTTGGTCGTCACCGGCATATCATCCACCATGTTCAGCGGCGCTTCATAGCTATTCTCCACATGCAACACCACCATGCCGTTCATGGCGTTTGCCTTGAGCGAAATCACCCGCCTCTCATGGTCAGTCACCTTGTTGCAGCCCTCCAAGGCGTTGTCCAGCGCATTGCCGAAGAGCGAAAACAGCTCCATTTCCGACATGAAGCCGAAAATCGATCCGTCAATCAGGTACGAGAACTTTACTCCGCACGTTGAGCAGAGGATGTTCTTCTCCGTCAGCACAATGTTGATGGTCTCGTTGCCGCACTCAACAACCGTGCCGTACTCGATGATGGAGTCCTCCAAGCGGTCAATGTACTTGTCGAAACTCTCTTTGCCTGCTTTCGAGCGGATGGTGGCGATTTGGTGCTTCAGGTCGTGGCACTTGATTTGCAGGGACGTGATGCCGTCGCGGCTCATCTGGTAATACTGCATCTTGTTCGCAATGAACTTCTGCATTTCTTCGTTGTCCTGCCGATAGCGGGCAAGATCGGCAATGGTGATCAGGATGATGTAGTTTGTTGCAGTATAGAGCAGGGCGCAGAGATAGAACATGAAAGACGAATCCGGCGCCGAGGTGAACACATGCCCGCAATATTCCAGCACTATTTGAAAAAGCAGGAAAACGGCGACCGAAGCCCGGACAATGCGGGAAGCCTCATTGAGCGGCGGATTGCTGTGAATCAGCCGCTTATAGAGCAAAGAAGCGGCTGCGCACACGGCGATATACACCAGATACGACACAAGGGCGCCGGAAACACTGTAACGTGACCAAACCGACGCGATACCCGTCATCCCAAATGCCGCTGCGAAAACCTTGAATGTGTTCCATGCGAGCTTGAAAATCGTCAGCGCAAGCAGTCCCATGTAGCACGATTCGGAGAGGGTTGTGTGGTAACAGAAGCTATACGCGCCCCAATAGAGCAGGCTCATGACCAACAGGTGCAGGCTGTACCCGATGCCCTGCGCAACGGTTGTTGTCAGGCAGAGGTCAATCCAGTAGCGCGTCAACCAGCTGACGGCGCACAGCGCGATGAAACTGACAAGGATGCGCAGGGGGAAATAGGGCTTCTTATGCCCGTTTCCCATCGTCAGCAGCAGCAGAAAAAACACCAGCGCCGTGGAGACGCGGTGGTCAATCGTCGAAATCCACCAGGAGTCATGCAGCATGTTCATAGGTTTTCCCCCAGAAAGTTCGAGAAATGCTGCAAAATCTCTTTGCGGTGCGATTTGGAAATGGAAATCTGCGTGCCATCGACAACGAGAAAATCATTGTTGATATTTGACACATAGCGCAGGTTGACGACATACGAGCGGTTGCACATGATGAACCGCTTCGGGTCGAGCCGCTTCATCACGTCGGAGAGCCGCCCGCGAATGTCGTAATTCCCCTTGGTGGTGTGATAAACCAAATTGTGGTCAAACACTTCGACATAGATAATATCGTTGGTAGATAAGCTGACAATGCCGTCGGAAGTCTTGAGCGCGAATGCCGCGTTCGATACGCCTTCCAGCCGCTTCATTGCTTTATCCAGCACATAATTGATGGAGCCTTGGTCAGCTGGCTTGACGATGAAATCCAGCGCATCCACCTCGTAGCCCTTGATGGCAAGCTGCGCCATATGGGTGACGAAAATCAGCACGGAATCGGTGTTGATTTTGCGCATGATGCGCGCCACTTCCAGCCCGTCCAGCTTATCCATGCGGATATCCATAAACACGATGTCGTGGTTCTCGGTGCTGCGGATGAAATCCAGCGCACCGTTGAAGACGTGAATCATATACGCCTGACGGTTCTGCTGGAAGTAGGTATCGACAAGCGCCTTAAGCGCGCTGGAATCGCTGCGTTCATCATCGACGATGGCAATTAGGAGCATTCGTCTCGCCTCCCCCTTGCGTGAAATATTCTGAAGCCATTATAGCATGGTTTCGGGGTTTGGACAAGTCGGAATATGCGGAAATTCCTGCTTTTCCGCTGATTTGCAGGGGTTTCACCTCTGCGCAGCAAAAAGGGCACACAGCTTTTCGCCATGTGCCCCGAAAATCCTCAGGAAATTCCCAAAGAAGGAATCGAATTACTTCTTCGCGCTCTTCTTCTTGCCATCCAGCACGACCAGCACAAACGCCACCGCCGTCAGCGCGCCCAGTGCCCACTGCGCAATGTTCAGCGTCAGCTGCCACCACGTCGCTTCGCGTACCACGCGCGTGTACTGGCTGATGCCGTCCATGCCGCGCGAGTTCACAACCGTGTTCAGCACACGCTTTGCGGACGTGCGCAGCGCCTGCGCCACCATCGGGTTCGCCTTCGCGCCGTCAGGGCCGTAGTCCTTCAATTCGCTGATGTCTTCGCCCACGAAGTTGTCCGGCAGGTCGTTGCCCGCGACAATCTCGTTCACCTTCACCATGTAGGTGCCGTCGTACATGTCCGTGACCGCGAAGCCGCTCATGCCCGCTTCGCCGCGCAGCCAGTCCGTCAGCAGCTCGGTGTACGCGCCTGCCCAGATGGCGCCCAGACGGTTGAACGCCGTCATCACGCACTGTGCGTCCGCCTGAATAATCGGCAGCTCGAATGCGCGCAGGTAGATTTCGCGCAGCGCCTGCTCGTTGCACCAAGTGCCGATGCCCGCGCGGTTGTTCTCCTGATCGTTCAGGACGAAGTGCTTGTTGTAGACGTACACGCCCTTGCTCTGGATGCCCACGGTCTCCCGCGCGTCAATCAGACCCGTCAGGATGCCGTCCTCGGAGTAATACTCAAACACGCGGCCAGAATAGGGGGAGCGGTGGATGTTCAGACCCGTGCCGTACAGACCCGCGTAGCCTGCCCACATGGCGTCCTCGCCAATCAGTTCGCCGACTTCCTCCACCAGCTGGCTGTTCATCGTTGCGGCGATGATGCCGTTGCAGGGGTAGCAGGTACCCTTCATGTTCTTGTCGGGGTCGTTCGTCTGCACCGCGTAGCCGTTCGAACCGACGGAGTACTTCTGCGTCACGCCGGAAGGCCCGTTGTGGTCAACCGTCTCCGGCTTGCCGATTTCGTTGATGGCAATCGTCATGCGCAGACCGTTGGCGCAGATTTTCGCCAGCTGGTCGAAAGTCAGCTGATCCATGAAGGTTTCCCACTGCGGGTCGTCCGCGTCGACGCCGCGCATGTTGATGAGCTGCAGATCCGCCTGCTTGCCGAACACCGGCCATTCGTAGCCGTCAGCGGAAGGAAGGTCGCTGTCGGTCAGCACCGTGTCGTCGAAGAGCTGCTGGGTCATCGCCAGCTTCACCGCGCCGGGCGTCACCGTGCCTTCCCAGTTGCTGCGGGAGTAGTACGTCACTGTGTTGTCGCCGCTGCCCTCGTAGCGGTTCACGTCCGCCGCCGCGAACAGGGAAGTGACATCATTGCCCGTGCCATACGCCTTGGCGTAGGTCGTCGCGTCGAAGGAGTAGGTTGCCGTGTAAACCATCGAAGCGGCGCCGTCTGCGGTCATGCCGTCGGCGGTCGTCTTGCCCTTCACGGTCAGGATGTTGTTTGCCGCCGCGTGCGCGTCATCGGCAATCGTCAGGTAATGCGCGCCTTCTTCCAGAATGTACACGCCCGTGTTGTAAGCGTCGTAGCTGGTCAGGAAGTATTCCGGCACGGAGACGGTCACCGTCTCGCTCTCGCCCGGCTGGAGCAGCTTCGTCTTCGAGAAGCCCACAAACTCCACCGCCGGCTTTTCAATGTGATTCTGCACGTCGTAGTCGGTATAGGGCTTCTGCGCGTAGACTTGCACCGCCTTCTTGCCCGCCTTGTCGCCCGTGTTGGTAACGGTGACAGTCAGCTGATACTCGGTCTTCAGCCCTTCGCCGACCTTCTGCACCTGCATATCGGAGAAAGCGAAGTTCGTGTAGCTCAGCCCGTAGCCGAAGGGGTACGCGACGACGTTATTGTACTGGAAGTTGCCCGCGTTCGGCGTGCCCAGCACAACGTCCTCATAGCGCGTTTCCGTGTACTTGTAGCCCAGATACACGCCTTCCTGATAGACCACATAGTGGTTGTAGCTGTTGGCGTTGGCGGGATAGGTGTAGTTCTCCTGACCCTCATAGGTGTAGACACCGAAGTTGTTCTGCACCGGGTCAAGCTGATTGTCCTTCCACCAAGTGTCCGGCAGCGAGCCCGACGGGTTCACCGCGCCGGAAAGCACGTCGCCCACGGCGTACAGACCCGTCTGACCGACCGAGCCGACCCACAGCACCGCGTCCACGCCGTAATCCTCTTCATCCGCGAACGCCATCGAAACCGGGTTCGCACTGTTGACGATGACGGTGATGGAGCGGATATTGCCGTCGTCCTTCATGCCCTTCAGACCTTCCAGAACGCTCAGCTCGGCCTCGTTGAGGTGCAGATAGTCGCCGCTCTCCTCGAACGTGTCCTCGATGCCGGCGCCGACGTCGTTGCCCTCGCCGCCCACGCGGCCGATGACGTACACCACGTCTTCACCCTGCCCCAGGGTATCGTCATGGTTCTTTTTGACCTGCTTCCACTTGACTTCGCCGATTTCGTGGCCGTTGCGCTTCTTTTCCTCGCTCACATACCAGTTCAGCAGGGGCTTGTCCACCACGTCGAAGCCCGCGCCGGTCAGCACATCGAGGTAGTTCGGGGCGCCGTCCGCGTCCACCGCGCCGGAGCCCGTACCACCGTAGACGGGATCCATTGCCGTCACACCGACGAGGGACACCTTTGCGCCCGCGGCGAGCGGCAGGACGCTGTTCTCATTCTTCATGAGCACAATGCCTTCGCCCTCGACCTCGCGAACCTTCGCGTTGCCGGCGGCTTTCAGTTCGGCCAGCGTGCTGTACTTGCTGTCATAGTAGCGGACGTAGCCCTCTTCAGTCACGCCGTCCGGGAGCTTGGTAACGATTTTGGTGCTGCTCGTGCCGAGGAAGGAGTTGAGCTGCACTTCGCACTCGTTGGCGATGATACTGCCCGTGACAACCAGCGCCGTCAGGCACGCCGTGACATTCAGGAACACTTTTTTCAGTGTCCGATGCTTGGAGGTAGATTTCATAAGAATCGGGTTCTCCTTTCAAATGACGTTTATTCTGACACACGAAAAAACGCCCTGTGAGTGAATGTCAAATCACAGCGCCAATGCGGTGGCGGAGACTCTTGCGCCGGGGAAACATCGGGGGAATCAATGCGCGTAGTTGACCGCCCTGTGTCCGCCCGGCCACATTCTATCCTTATTCTATATCAAAACGGCACAAAAGTGAAGAACGTTTGTCGCACAAAGGAACACAAGCGTCGCAAGAACAAAAGATACCCAAATACGGCTGATTTTATGCCGCGAACGGAATATGATTGGCGTGAATTGACCTAATTGTGACGCGAGAGCACGTTTTTTTGTCTTTTCCCAATTCGCGCGGCGCGGAAACGATTTGCAACGATGGTCAAAATATGACATAATATTTCTATCCCAACGTGTGCCGTTCAGAGGCTGATGAGGAAATGCGGTTCCTCCCAGCGGAGGCGGCAAAGGTTCGTTTGGCTGCGCGGTGATGCAACAATCCCTATGCGAATAGGGCAATGGCTGCACCGTTTCTTTGCGGTGCAAAAAAATCAGGAAATCCCCTTGACAGGGCAGAAACCGGGCGAAGGCGGAAGTCGGCGTGTTCCCGGTTGATGAAAGGAGTTCATTTTCCATGAGCAATTCTACCAAGAAGGGCTTTGGCGTTTATGCGACGCTCGTCTCCGCGGTGCTGGCGATTGCGGCGGCGGTCATCTATCAGGTGATTGGCGGCAAGTTCGGCGCGACGCAGCGCGTGTGCTATGACCAGTGGGTTGTGCTGCTGCTTATCGGCGGCGGCGTGGTGTCCGGCGCGCTGGTGGGGCTGAAGAAGTACGGCGTGGCGAGCGCGATTGCCGCGTTTGCGCCGTTTGCCGCCATCTGCTTCTTTGCGCACAAGTGCTACTGGTATGTTACCGACGTGTTTGTGGCGATTGACGAAAAGGGCTTTGACCCGAATTTCCTCTGGTTTGCCGGACTGGCGCTGGGCGCGTTCATCATCGGCGAAATCGCTGTGTACACTCGCAAAGAGAAGGCTGTGTAATCCTTCGCTCCACCCGCATGGGCGGAGCCTTTTGCGTCTTTTTTGATTCTCCCAAGGAGGTTCCGACATGCGACACATCATTGAACTCAAGGACGGCTGGCAGTTCACGAATCTGGACGGTCAGACGAGCGAAGTCTCCATTCCGCACACATGGAACGCCATCGACGGGCAGGACGGCGGCGACGACTACAAGCGCGGCACCTGCACTTACACGCTGGCGCTTCAAAAGCCCGAATTCGACCCGGACACGCAGGAAGTGTGGATTGAATTTGACGGCGTGAATGCCACTGCGCAGGTCAGCCTGAATGGGCAGGAAGTGTGCAGCCACGACGGCGGCTACTCCACGTTCCGCGCGAACCTGACCGGGCTGCTGGCGGACGAGAACGAGCTGGCTGTCAAAGTGGACAACAGCAAAAACGACCGCGTGTATCCGCAGATGGCGGACTTCACGTTCTACGGCGGCATCTACCGCATGGTTCGTCTGCTGGTGGTGAACAAGGCGCATTTCGCGCTGGATTACCTCGGTTCGTCCGGCATCCGCGTGACGGCGACGCCCGAAGGCGCGGGCGCGAAGGTGCGCGTACAGAGCCGGGTGACGGCGGGCGACGTGGTCGTGACGCTTATTGACCGCAAGGGGCGCGTCGTTGGCACGGGCACGGGGCTGGACACGACCATCGAGATGGCGAAGGCGCGCCGCTGGCATGGCGTGGAAGATCCCTACCTTTATACTGCGCGCTGTGAAGTCACGGTGGATGGCAGCGTCACCGATCGGCTGGAAATTCCCTTCGGCGTTCGCTCCTTCCGCGTGGACGAAAAGCACGGCTTCATCCTCAACGATGAGCCGTATGACCTGCATGGCGTGAGCCGCCACCAGGATCGCAAGGGCATCGGCAACGCGATCACGCGCGAGATGCACGACGAGGATATGGCGCTCATCCGCGAAATCGGCGCGACGACGCTGCGGCTGGCACACTACCAGCACGACCAGTATTTCTACGACCTCTGCGACCGCAACGGCCTGATTGTGTGGGCGGAAATCCCCTACATCAGCAAGCACATGCCCAACGGCCGCGCGAACACCATCAGCCAGATGGAAGAGCTGATTGAGCAGAACTACAATCATGCGTCCATCGTCTGCTGGGGCGTGTCGAACGAAATCACCATCGCGACGAAGGACAAGCAGGACATGCTGGACAACCACCGCCTTCTCAACGACATGATCCATCAAACGGATCCGACGCGCTTCACGACGCTGGCGTGCTACGCGATGTGCGGCCCGTTCAACAAGGTTGCGCACATCACCGATGTCGTCAGCTGGAACCTGTATCTGGGCTGGTATGTGCCGGGGCTGTTCCTCAATGACCTGTGGATTGGCTTCTGGCACCTGTGCTACCCCAAGCGCCTGCTGGGGTACAGCGAGTACGGCGCAGAGGGGATGCCGAACCTGCATTCCGACCATCCGCGCCGCAACGACCACACCGAGGAGTATCAGGCGGTGTACCACGAGTACATGCTGCGGTGCTTCCGGCGGCATCCGTGGATGTGGGCGAACCACGTCTGGAACATGTTCGACTTCGCGGCGGACGCGCGCGATCAGGGCGGCGAACCCGGCATGAACCACAAGGGGCTTGTTACCTTCGACCGCAAGACGAAGAAGGACAGCTTCTACCTCTACAAGGCATGGTGGAGCAGCGACCGCTTTGTGCACATCTGCTCCAAGCGCTTTGTTGACCGCTGCGGCAAAAAGACGACCATCAAGGTCTACTCCACCGACGACACCGTGACGCTGATGGTCAACGGCAAGACCGTCGGCAAAAAGACCAGCAGCGACCATGTGTTCACGTTCACCGTGCCGCTCGACGGCGATTTGGACGTGGAAGCGTTCTCGGGTCTTAAGAAAGACACGGCGCACTTCCACAAGGTGGACAAGCCGAACCCGGCGTACAAGCTCGTGAAGAATAAGAATGCCCAGAAGTCAAACTGGGTGGATAACTAAGGAGGTCACAAGAGCATGTCCAACACGACCGCGAAAAATGACGGCGTGAACCGCGCAAAACTGTATCAGCTGGCGCTCTTCCCGCTCAACAACGGCGCAACCAATGTGTACTTTGTCCTGATTCTGTCGTATGTGGCGCAGTTTGGCTCCAGTATCCTGCAGTTAGGGCTGTATGCCTCCCTGATGGTTACGATTATGCGCATCTGCGACGCCATTACCGACCCGATTATTGGCGCGCTGATGGATCGCACCAGCACCCGCTGGGGCAAGTTCCGCCCGTTCATGGTAATCGGCTCGGTCATCATGGCGATTTCCGTTATCTGCCTGTACATCCTGCTTCCGCTCGTTCCGGAAACGATGATGGCGATGCGCTACATCCTGTTTACGCTGATTTACTTCGTCTGGGTCATCGGCTACACGTTCCAGACCAGCGTTACCCGCGCCGGTCAGACTGTGCTGACGAACGACCCGAATCAGCGCCCGATGTTCACCATCTTCAACACCATCGGCTCGATGCTGGGCATGGGCGTGATGCAGTTCCTAATTCCGCTGATTAAGAATGCGTATAACATCCTTGATGAGAGCGGCGCAGTCGTTGTATCCGGCTACGCGCGTCCGGAACTGTATGCGATTATTACCCCCATCGGCATCGGCGTGTCCGTCCTGCTGACGATTCTGGCGATTATCGGCATTGCCGAGAAGGATCGCCCGGAATACTACGGCATTGGCGGCAGCAAGCAGGAGAAGGTCAAGCTGTCCGAGTACATGGAAATCATCCGCAACAACAAGCCGATGAAGCGCTTGATGGTTGCGGGCGCGGGCTGCAAGCTGGCGCTGGCGATTGCCACGAACACTACCGTGCTGCTGGCACTCTACGGCATCCTGATGGGCAACTATGACAGCCTGTATCTGCCGATGATGATTCTGGGTTACGTTTTCGCGGTGCCGTTCTTCCTGCTCAGCGTTCGCACGAGCCAGAAGAAGGGACAGAAGGCGTCCTTGCAGAAGTACGTCGGCATTGCGCTGGTTTGCTACATCGGCGTGCTGGCGCTGCTCATTGTCAGCAGCGTAAGCAACCCGAACCTGCTGCTGAGCTTCCCCTATAATGGCGGCGGCGCCATCAACCTCTACACGGTGCTGTTTATCCTCTGCTTCGGCATTGGCTACGGTGCGTACTACGCCACAGCGGATATGCCGATTCCGATGGTTGCGGACTGCTCCGACTACGAGACGTACCGCTCCGGCAAGTACATTCCCGGCATCATGGGTACGCTGTTCTCTCTGGTGGATAAGCTGGTTTCCTCTCTCGCGCAGACGTTGGTAGCGCTTATCTTCCTGTGGTGCGCGGGCTTGAGCGAACTACCGACTGACGCGACCCCCTATTCTATGGGCATCAAGGTCGCTGTCATCATCATGTTCTGCGTCATTCCGATGCTGGCATGGGCGGCGACGCTATGGGCGATGAAGGGCTACAGCCTGACCGGCGCGAAGATGAAGGAAATTCAGACGGTCAACCGTGCACGCAAAGCGGCGGTCAATGATGGCATGACGCTCGAACAGGCGATGGACACCATCAAGACCACCGAAGACGCCGAGAAATACCAGACCACAGGCGGCAAAACCGCGGCAATGTAAGGAGGACATCCACCCATGAAAAGCTCTTTCCGCTGGTACGGGGACAGCGACCCGGTGACGCTGGATATGATTCGCCAGATTCCCGGTATGCGCTCCATCGTCTCCGCCGTCTATGATGTGAAGCCCGGCGAGGTGTGGCCGGAAGAATCCATCAAGCATTTGGTGGATGAGTGCGCGGCGCACGGGCTGATTTTCGATGTTGTCGAGTCCATCCCGGTGACGGAGGAAATCAAGCTCGGCAGACCGGAACGCGATCGCCACATTGCCAACTACTGCGAATCCATCCGCCGCTGCGCCAAGTACGGCATCAAGTGCGTGACGTACAACTTCATGCCCGTCTTTGACTGGACGCGCACGCAGCTGGACAAGAAAGCCGCCGACGGCTCGACCAGCCTCGTTATGTACTGGGATCAGATGAAGGGGCTTGACCCGCTCAAGGACGACATTCACTTGCCCGGCTGGGATTCCAGCTACACGCAGGACGAGGTCCGCGACCTCATCCGCGCGTATGGCGAACTGGGCGAAGAAGGACTGTGGCAGAACATCGAGTATTTCTTGAAGCGCGTGATTCCCGTCGCGGAGGAATGCGGCGTGGTGATGGCGCTGCACCCCGATGATCCGCCGTACCCGATTTTCGGTCTGCCGCGCGTCATTACCTGCGAAGAGAACATCGACCGGTACCTCGCGATTGTGGACAGCCCCGCGAACACGATGTGCCTGTGCACCGGCTCGCTCGGCTGCTCGCCCAAGAACGACATCCCGAAGCTGGTGCGCAAGTATTCGGCGATGAAGCGCATTGGGTTCATGCACATCCGCAACGTGAAGATTCTGCCGGACACGTCGTTCGAGGAGAGCGGTCATCTGACGAAGAACGGCAGCCTGGACATGAACGCGATTGTGAAGGCGCTGGTGGAAACGGGCTTCGACGGCTACTTCCGTCCCGACCACGGGCGGATGATCTGGGGCGAAGTTGGCAGCAGCGCCAAGCCGGGCTATGGTCTGTACGACCGTGCGCTGGGCAGCGCGTATATCAATGGGCTGATTGAAGCCAACGGCGGGGTAATCGAGTAACGCAGAGGCGCGTGCCTGCGCCGAAGGAGTCCAGAGGGCGATTGGAAAGTCCTCTGAAAGCAGCACGCGAAACCAGTATGCAGAAGTCACCAACTCAATCGCGCGAAAGGGTCAAGGGACGAAGTCCCTTGCGGAGTCCAGAGGCAGAGCCTCTGGGTTCACCCATATCAATCAATGTAAGGAGAGAAAAAACAATGATGAAATTGCCTTTGAACGTGGATTTTACCGGGAAAGTGGTCGTTGTGACGGGCGCGGGCGGCGTGCTGTGCGGCGAGATGGCGCGGGCGTATGCGCAGGCGGGCGCGAAAGTAGCGGCGCTGGACTTGAATGAGGAAGCCGTGAAGAAGCTGGCGGACGAGCTGACCGCGGAAGGCTTCATCTGCAAGGGCTACAAAGCGAACGTGCTGGACGCTGAGGCGCTGGAAGCGGTGCACCAGCAGGTGCTTGCTGACCTCGGCCCGTGCGACATCCTCATCAACGGCGCTGGCGGCAACAATCCGCGCGCGACGACCGACAACGAGTACCAGCACGAAGCCAAGGAAGGGCAGAAGACGTTCTTCGACCTTGAGCCCAACGGCGTGGACTTCGTGTTCAAGCTGAATTTCCAAGGCACGCTCCTGCCCACGCAGGCGTTTGCCAAGGATATGGTCGCCCGCAAGAGCGGCAACATCCTGAACATCTCGTCCATGAACGCCTACATCCCGCTGACGAAGATTCCGGCGTACTCCGGCGCGAAGGCTGCCATCAGCAACTTCACGCAGTGGCTGGCGACGCACTTCGCGGGCACGGGCATCCGCGCGAACGCGATTGCTCCCGGCTTCCTCGTCAGCAACCAGAACCGCGCGCTGCTCTTCAACGCGGATGGCACGCCCACCGCGCGCAGTGCGAAGATCCTGAACGGCACGCCCATGGGCCGCTTTGTCGACAGCAAGGAACTCCTTGGCGGCGTGTTCTTCCTCACCGATGATGAGGCGGCGTCGGCGATTACCGGCGTGGTGCTGCCGATTGACTGCGGGTTCGCAGCGTACTCCGGGGTGTAAGCCGCGAAAGTGGCTGAATTGTAAAATCTGTTTGGAATGATTGCAATTTGGCGCACAGGTGTGATATAATAAGGTCGAAAAGCGGAAATAAACCGCAGAAATGGTAAAGGAGAAAACCAAAATGAAAAAGATCTTGTCTCTGGTCATGGCGCTGGCGATGGTGCTGGGCTGCTTTGCGATGGCGGAAACTACTTCGATTCTGGACGCGGATATGGACGAATTGCTCGTCCTCGACCGTGAATCCAGCCTGAACGACTGGGAAGGCGAATGGGTGCTGGTTGCGGCGTATATCACCGCCGATTTCGCGGAGGAATACGACGTGGAACAGTCCGGCCTGCTGGCTGTGCCGGAAAACGCGGCGACGCTGACCATCACCGCGCTGAAGGACGCGACCGCGAACGACAAGGAACTGGGCACGATGGTGGACGTGGCGTCCTACATCCATGACCACACCTACGACCTGTCCGGCGAGCTGACCTTCTCCGACGAGGACAGCTACACGGTCAAGAGCGCGTGGGACGAATGGGCGAACAACGTCATCGCGAAGGTTGACTATGACCCCGAAGCGTCCTACAACCGTGGCCCCGCCAAGACCCACGTCAAGGGCGACGACGACACCGTTCGTTTCGCGGACATGACGGGCGTGGAAATCGAGGACATGGAAACGATGAAGTACATCGGCATGACCACGTCTGGCTATCTGGTGCTGTGCTACTCTGACGACAACCTCGCCAAGAAGGACGGCGACATGGGCGTTGGCTACATCTTCGCGCGTGTCGAAGCGGAATAATCCCCCCGAATAAAAGACAAAAGAGCCATCCAGCACGGGTGGCTCTTTTGCAAATTCTCAATTCGACAGGAACTTTCCGCATACACCTTGCAATCGGCGCGAAAATCTGCTATAATTGCACAGATAACCCGAAACGACAGGAGGGCTAAACGTGCGAGTGCTGCTCAAGGACGGTTCTGTCTTGGAACAGGGCAAGTGGAAGCAAACCGATGTGGCAATTGAAAACGGCGTCATTGTCGCCCGTGGGGAACAACTTTCCTTTCCGGCAGAGAAAGTGTTTGATTGCCGTGGATTTGCCCTTTTTCCCGGCTTTGTGGATGTGCATGTGCATCTGCGTGAGCCGGGATTTTCTTATAAGGAGACCATTGCGACCGGCAGCGCGGCGTGCGCGCATGGCGGATATACGACCGTCTGCGCGATGCCGAATTTGAATCCCGCGCCGGACAGCTCGGATCATCTGGCAGTGGAGGAAGCGCTGATTCAAGGCGAAGCGGTTATTGATGTGCGCCCGTATGCGTCCATCACGATGGGGCAGAAAGGCGAGGGCGAACTGACCGACATGGCGGCGCTGAGCGGGCGCGTCTGCGGCTTCTCCGACGACGGACGCGGGGTCAAAACCGCCGAGACGATGCGCGAAGCCATGCAAAAGTGCAAGGCGGCGGACAGCATCATTGCGGCGCACTGCGAGGACATGAGCTGGATTCCGCAGGGCGGCGCGATTCATGACGGCGCGTTCGCAAAGGCGCACGGCATTCCGGGCATTCCGTCCGAAAGCGAATGGAAGCCCATTGAGCGCGACATTGCCCTCTGCCGCGAAACCGGCTGCCGCTACCACGTCTGCCACGTCAGCACGAAGGAATCCGTCGCGCTGATTCGTCAGGCGAAGGCGGAGGGAGTCAACATCACCTGCGAAACTGGACCGCATTATCTGCTGCTGTGTCAGGATGACTTGCAGGACTTGGGGCGCTTCAAGATGAATCCGCCGCTGCGGAACAGGGATGACCAAGAGGCGCTCCTGGCAGGCCTGCTCGACGGCACAATTGACATGATTGCCACCGACCACGCGCCGCATTCCGCCGAGGAAAAGGCGAAAGGGCTGCGCGGGTCTGCAATGGGCGTCGTCGGGATTGAAACGGCGTTCCCGCTGCTGTACACCTATCTGGTGGAGACAGGGAAAATGCCGCTGGAAATGCTGATTGACCGCATGGCGGACGCGCCGCGCCGCCGCTTCCGCATTGATGGCGGGATGCAGGTGGGCGACAAAGCCGCTGTGACCGTGTTTGACCTGCACGCGCAGGAGAAGATTGACCCGAACACCTTCCTCTCGAAAGGGCACGCAACCCCCTTTGAGGGCTGGGAGGTTCACGCCGTATGCCGACTGACCGTCTGCGGCGACAAGATTGCGTATAACGCGCTGAGCCGGAAGGAGTAACAACATGCGCTTTGCCATCAAGCAGAATACCCCGCTGACATCGTGCGTCTACCGCATGGTGCTTCAGGGGGACACATCCGCCATCACCGCGCCGGGGCAGTTCGTTCAGGTGCAGGTGCCGGGCTTTTACCTGCGCCGCCCGATTTCCGTCTGCGACTGGGACAGTGAGACGCTGACGCTGGTCTACAAGGTCGTCGGCAACGGCACGGACGCCATGTGCCGCATGATTCCCGGCACGGAACTCGATTTGCTGACCGGGCTGGGCAACGGCTTCGACATCACCCGCTGCGGGGAGCGTCCGCTGCTGATTGGCGGCGGCGTGGGGCTTCCGCCGATGGTGGGGCTGTGCCGCTGCCTTATGCAAGCGGGCAAGCACCCGACCGTGCTGGCGGGGTTCAATACGGCAGACGAGGTGTTCCTGCGCGAGGATGTGGAGAAGCTCGGCGCGCCGTTTGTGCTGGCGACGATGGACGGGTCAGCGGGCATCAAGGGACTTGTGACCGACGCGCTGCCGGAAATCGACTTCACCGACATCTGCGCGTGCGGACCGCTGCCGATGCTCAAGGCGATTATGAACGCGGACGACCATCCGGCACAGCTGTCCTTCGAGGAGCGCATGGGCTGCGGCTTCGGCGCGTGCATGGGCTGCACGGTCAAAGTTAAGGGCGGCTACAAGCGAATCTGCAAGGACGGCCCGGTGCTGGTGCGAGAGGAGGTCATCTGGTGAGCAGCAGGGATTTGCGCGTTACCCTGTCCGGTGTGACGCTGGACAACCCGGTCATTCCCGCCAGCGGCACATACGGCTTCGGGCAGGAATTTACCCCGTATTACGACATCAACATTTTAGGCAGCCTGTCCTTCAAGGGCACAACGGCGGAAAGCCGCTTCGGCAACCCAACGCCGCGCATTGCGGAATGCCCGAACGGGATGCTGAACTCCGTCGGCCTGCAGAATCCCGGCGTGGAGCACGTCATCGCGCACGAACTGCCCGCACTGCGAAAAATCTTCCATAAGCCGATTATCGCCAACATCAGCGGTTTTTCGGTGGAGGAATACGTTCACTGTGTCGAGCTGCTGACGAAGGAAGAACAGGTTGAAATTCTCGAAATCAACATCTCCTGCCCGAACGTGCGGCACGGCGGCATGGCGTTCGGTACGAACCCCGACGCGGCGGCGGAAATCACCCGCGCCGTCAAGCAAGTGGCGACGAAGCCTGTCTACATGAAGCTGTCGCCGAACGTGACGGACATTGTGTCCATCGCGAAAGCGTGCGAAGAGGCGGGTGCGGACGGCTTGTCGCTCATCAACACCCTGCTGGGGATGCGCATTGACCTCAAGCGCCGCCGCCCCGTGCTGGCGAACGTCATGGGCGGCTACTCCGGACCGGGTGTGTTCCCGGTCGCGGTGCGCATGGTGTATCAGGTGACGGGCGCGGTCAGCATCCCGGTCATCGGCATGGGCGGCGTCAGCAGCGCGCAGGACGTCATCGAGATGATGATGGCGGGCGCGAAGGCGGTGCAGGTCGGCGCGGCGAACCTCACTGACCCGTGTGCGTGCAAGAAAATCATCGACGATCTGCCGCGCGAAATGGAGCGACTCGGCATCGAACGCTTGTCGGATATTCAACGAGTATAATAAAGGAGGATTTTCACCATGGCGAAGGACGTTATCATTGCCCTTGACTTTGAAAACAAGGAAAAGACGCTCGCGTTCCTTGACCAGTTCACGGGGCGCAAGCCGTTTGTGAAAATCGGCATGGAGCTGTTCTATGCCGAAGGCCCGGACATTGTGCGCGAAATCAAGGCGCGCGGACACAAGATTTTCCTTGACCTGAAGCTGCACGACATTCCGAACACCGTCAAAAAGGCGATGAAGGTGCTCTCGAAGCTGGATGTGGACATGACGAACCTGCACGCGGCAGGCACGATTGCCATGATGGAAGCCGCGAAAGAGGGCTTGACGAAGGAAGACGGCACCTGCGGCGTGCTGCTGGCAGTGACGCAGCTGACCTCGACGAGCGAGGAGCGGATGCAGCAGGAGCTGCTCATCAACGCGACGATGCCGGAGACGGTGAAGAAGTACGCACAGAATGCGAAAGCGGCGGGGCTGAGCGGCGTGGTCTGCTCGCCGCTGGAGGCTGCCTTGGTCAAGGAAGCCTGCGGTCAGGATTTCCTGACGGTGACGCCGGGCATTCGCTTTGCCGACGGCGACGTGGGGGATCAGGTGCGCGTGATGACCCCGGCAAAGGCGCGGCTGGGCGGCAGCGACTACATTGTGGTCGGGCGGCCGATTACGGCGGCGGCGGATCCGGTGGCGGCATATGAGCGGTGTGTGAAGGAATTCTTGGGCGAGTAAGCTGGGGTTCCTTTTGTAACTGATTGATATTGTTGCAGTGGAATCGCCTCTGCGGAGGCGACCAAAGGGCAATGAAAACAGACGAAGTCTGCGATCGCCCTTTGGAAACCTTCGGCGCCGCTACTTTTGGGGTTTCCCATGCTCAATTTGAACCGAAGGTTCATAGGATAAACACGCGGGCACTGCCTGAAAGTGTCACCAACTGAATCGCGAAAAGGGTGTCGAGAGGGTCGAAGACCCTTCGCGGGTGCAGGGCAGAGCCCTGCCGGAGTCCAGAGGCAGAGCCTCTGACGTCTCCCTATAAGTAAGAAAGGAAGTATTGCTCTATGAATCAGAATGTCGAAAAGATGATTGCGAAGGATTTGCTGTCGATTTCCGCGGTGTTTCTGCGGCCGGATGAACCGTTCACTTGGGCGAGCGGGATTAAGTCGCCGATTTACTGCGACAACCGCCTGACGCTGACTGCGCCTGCCGTCCGCACGGACGTGGAAACGGCGCTGAAGGCGGTCATCGAGGAGTATTACCCGGATGTGGAGGTGCTGATGGGCACGTCCACGGCGGGCATTGCGCACGCAGCCATTACCGCGCACCTGATGAACCTGCCGATGGGCTATGTCCGTTCGGGACACAAGGATCACGGGCGCGGCAACCAGATTGAGGGCAAGCTGGAGAAGGGACAGAAGGTCGTCGTCGTCGAAGACCTGATTTCCACCGGCGGCTCTGTGCTGGAGGTCGTGGACGTGCTGCGCGAAGCCGGCGCGGAGGTTCTCGGCGTGGCGTCTATCTTCACCTACGGAATGCAGAAGGGGCTTGACCGGCTGGCAGCGGCAAACGTCATCAACCACAGCCTGTCCAACTTCGACACGCTGTGCGAAGTCGCGGCGGAAGAAGGGTACATCAAGCCTGAAGACATTGCCCGCCTGAAGAAGTTCCGCCAGAATCCCTCGGACGAAAGCTGGATGAATGGGTAATACGCTTCTCAGCGTTCGCTGAAAAGCATATTGGAATGCCAACCAAAGGAGGAAACCACATGCTGGATATTCAGCACCTGACGCGCCGGTATCAGAATAAGCTGGCGGTGTCGGATTTGTCCCTGACCTTCGAGACGGGGAAAACGTATGCGCTGCTGGGTCCGAACGGAAGCGGCAAGACGACGCTGATGAAGATGATTGCCGGACTGACGAAGCAGACCAGCGGCGAAATCACGCTCGATGGCATCCCGGTCGGGCCGGAAACGAAGAAGCACATTGCCTACATGCCGACGGAAAGCTACTTTTACTCCTACATGAGCATCGCGGACGCAGGCAAGTACTATGCGGATTTCTTCGAGGACTTCGATGAAAGACGGTACGAGGAAGCCCTTCAGCGCATGGAACTGAACCCGAAGGACAAGATTCGCACGCTCTCCTCCGGCATGAACGCCAAAGTCCGCCTTGCGCTCACCCTCAGCCGCGACGCACAGGTGATGATGTTTGACGAGCCGCTCAATGGCGTGGACATCCTCACGCGCAAGCAGGTGGTGGACGAAATCATCCGCAACCGCGAAAACGGACGTACCATGATTATCTCCACCCACTTGGTGGACGAGCTGAATGCGTATATCGATGTCGCCATCTTCATGAAGAACGGCGTCTTGGAGCGCATCGGCGACCGCGCGGCGCTGGAAGAGAAGCATGGCTCGCTGACGAACCTGTATCTGTCGATTTACGGCGGAAAGGAGGAAGAGAAGCATGTGGAAGCTGCTCAAGTATGAGTTCCGCCGCGCCCGCACGTCGCTGCTGACGGTGCTGGGCGTGATTGCGGTCTTGGAAATGTACTTCCTCATTTCGCTGGGCGTTGACCATATGGAGCACGTCGTCATTGCGGCGGTGCTGATGATGTTTGCGAGCTACGGTGCGGCGGTGTACATCTTCGTCCGCGGCGTGGCAAGCTATGCGAGTGAACTGAAAGCAAAAAGCGCGTATCTCATCTTTATGACGCCCAATTCCGGGCTGAAAATCATGGGCAGCAAGTACCTGTACACGTTTGTCAACGGCATCCTGCTGGGCGGCGTGTGCGGCGCGCTGGGTGCGCTGGATTTGTCGCTCATTATGATGCACGAGGACGACTGGCAGAGCTTCCTGCGCATGATGGACATCTTCCTGCGGGTGAATCAGGGCGTTCAGACCGGACAGATTGTGCTGGCGGTTGCGTTCTATCTGGTGTTGATGCTGCTGTCGCTGCTGACGTTCTTTGCGATGGCGTATTTCGCCATCACCCTCAGCCACACACTATTCCGCGACAAGAAGTGGCGGACATGGGTTGCGCTGCTGATTTTCATCGGCGTGTACTGGGGGCTGAGCTATTTGCAGGGGCTGCTGCCGAACCCGGTGGAAAACCTCGTCTTCAACACGATGTATGACCCGAACGCGGAAATCACGGTAACGACGTTTGCGGACATGATTCCGCAGATGGTGCCGTATGCGCTGTACGACTTGGCGATTGTGCTGCTGAGTCTGTTCGGGTGCGGCTGGATGCTGGACAAAAAGGTATCCCTCTGATAGATAGAAAGGGGCTTTGCGCTTGCGTCATTTGATTGACATTACTGATTTGTCGGTGGACGAAATCGAGAGCATTCTGGATCTGGCGGACAAAATGAAGGCGAATCCGGCGGCATACCGAGACACGATGCACGGGCGGATTCTGGCGACACTGTTCTTCGAGCCGAGTACGCGCACGCGGCTTTCGTTTGAATCGGCGATGCTGTCGCTGGGCGGCAGCGTGCTGGGCTTCTCGTCGGTGGATACGTCGTCGGCGACGAAGGGCGAAAGCCTGATGGACACCATCCACACGGTCAGCTGCTACTGCGACATCATCGCCATGCGTCACCCGAAGGAAGGCGCGCCGATGGCGGGAACGCTGACTTCGCGCGTGCCGATTATCAACGCGGGCGACGGCGGACACAATCACCCGACGCAGACGCTGACCGATCTGCTGACGATTCGCACGGCGCGCGGCGAACTGGGGCATGTGACCATCGGCATGTGCGGCGACCTGAAATTCGGGCGCACGGTGCACAGCTTGATTGGCGCCATGAGCCGCTATCCGGGCGTGGAGTTTGTGCTGATTTCGCCGCCGGAACTGCGCGTGCCGGCATACATCACGCAGAAGCTGGCAGATGATGGCATCCCCTTCCGCGAGGTAGAGACGATGGAGGAGGTTATGCCCGAACTGGACGTGCTGTACATGACGCGCGTGCAGAAGGAACGCTTCTTCAACGAGGCGGACTACATTCGCCTGAAGGACACCTACATCCTTGACCCGGACAAGCTGAAAACGGCAAAGCACGATATGGCGATCCTGCACCCGCTGCCCCGCGTGAACGAGATTTCCACCAAGGTGGACGCTGACCCGCGCGCCATGTACTTTGAGCAGGTGCGCAACGGGCGTTTTGTGCGTATGGCGCTGATTTCGACGCTGCTGGAGGGATTGTATGAAGATTGACGCGATTCACCGCGGCATTGTGCTTGATCACATCAAGGCGGGCCGCGCGATGGACATTTACCGCTATCTGCATCTGGACGAGCTGCAATGCCCGGTCGCCATCATCAAAAATGCCCGCAGCGAAGCCATGGGGCTGAAGGACATCATCAAGATTGACGACGAAATCGACATTGATTTGGACGTCGTGGGCTTTGTTGACCCCGGCACGACGGTGAACATCATCAAAGACGGCGTGGTGGTGGAGAAGAAGCGCTTGGAGCTTCCCGAACGCTTGGTGAACGTTATCCGCTGCAAGAACCCGCGCTGCATCACGACCGTCGAACCTTCCCTCGATCAGGTCTTCCGCCTGACCGACCGCGCCCGCCGCATCTACCGCTGCATCTACTGCGACGCGGAACGGAAGCCGAAGTAAGGGGGAGGGGGGAGGCGAAGGGGCGTTGCCCCTTAAACCCCACCAGAGGCTCTGCCTCTGGACTCCGCAAGGGAGAATGAAACGGGACGAAGTCCCCTCCCTTGACCCTTCCGCGCGATTGAGTTGGTGACACTCTCAGGCGATGCCCGCGTGTTTATCCGGGAGACCTTTGCGAATTGTAACAATTTCCAGCCCATTCTTGCGAAAACACAGGAAATATGCTATGATACTCCTACCACAAGGAGGTTATCATGAAGAAATTGCTTGCATTGGCAGCCGCCATCACCCTGCTCTGCACCGCCGCCCTCGCGGAATTCGACTTCTACGCCCTCAAGGATACCCCCGACGCCATGACCTATACTGTTCCCGGTACGGCGGACACGGTCGTGCGACCGGCGCTTGCCCCCTATCAGGGCGAATTCGGCGAGGATGAACTCGTCGCGTACCTTGACTATATCATCCTCCCCGATGAAGAGGTTGCGACGTTCCGGCTTTGCCTGTCACTTTCGATGTTCGATTCCTTTCAGGCGGATGAAGTGCGCGTGACAGTAGACAAAAAGTGCTACACGTTCGCTGTCAAACCCGCCATCACCGACTACGACGGGATTTTCATGGAGGACTACACGCTTGTGCTGTCCAGCGAGAGCTTTCCCATCGTAACGGCGCTGTCGAAGGCGAAAAACGCCACGACGATGCAGGTCGTATTCGTCAACACGATGGACGGCGCAGAGCGGGCAGGCAGCGTGGAGATTCCCAGCGCGGACGTGAAAACCCTGCTGACCCGCTACAATGACTTAGGCGGCAGCAAGCAGGATTTGTCCGTGCTGATGGACAAGTACCCCTGCACGGTGGAAAAAGCGAAATAAGCCACGGTAACAGCACAAAAAGTCCCCCGACTTGCGTTGACAGGTCGGGGGATTGTGGTTGTGATAGGGATAGGTGTGGGATAGTGTTATCCCTCCATCGACACGCCGCTGAGCGCCGCCATCTCCTCCAGCTTATCCAGCGGGAAAGGCGGACAGGCGAGCGGCTTCGACGCCAGCGACATCAGCAGCAGCGGGTTATCATCCGCCGCGACGCGGTTGGCGTGAATCGTGCCGCACATCCGACAGCGGTGGAGCAGCGCCCATTCGCCGTTTTTGCGCACCCACACGCCGATGGGTTCCATCAGCGCGCCGCAGTCGGCTTCGCGGTCGCCGGGGGCGTTGTCAAGGTGAACGGAGCACAGGCAGTAAGGGCAATGGTTGCGGTGGTCGCTGCCCGCGCCTTCGGGAACGACGAGCCGCCCGCAGTGCTTGCAGGTGAAGGCTTCGTCGCAGGGGTGGGTCTTGTAGTAGTGTTTGTCGTAGAGTTTCCGCTTGTTTTCGCGGTTCATGGGGAAATTCCTCCTGATATTCGGCGTTGATGAGGGAACAAGTGCTTCATCAGCCGGGAGGAATGCGGTCAGCGCAAACCTCCCGGTTTACGCCGATGCCGATTGATAGAACGAATGTTTCAAACAATACTCCTTGTTGTCAGTTGCTTCTTGTTGTTGCAGGGAATTTCGCCTCTGCGGAGGCGACCAAAGGGCTTTCCGCTCGCCCTTTGGAAACCTTCGGCGCCGCCACTTTTGGGGTTATCCGCAGTTGACTTGTCCGTTTTCTTGGATAAACACGCGGAAGCAGTGTGCAGTTGTCACCAACCCAATCGCGCGGAAGGGTCAAGGGAGGAACTCCCTTGCAGGGTGCAGGGGCAGCGCCCCTGCCGGAGTCCAGAGGCAGAGCCTCTGGTGGGGGTCAAGGGGCAGCGCCCCTTGGGTCTCCCCCTTACAACGTAATCTCCAGCTTCGACGCGCGACCTAAGAAGCTGCACTCGCTGATTTGGGCTTCGACGGCTTCGTATTCGCGGTCGTAGGATTGCAGGAGGACGCTGTAATCGTTCAGCTTCTTGATTTTGCGCAGGAAGCGGTGGCTGTTGTATTCAACCAGCATAATTGCGCCGTCAATCGGGCTGCGGGCGGGGACAATCAGCGCCAAATCGCCGGAGTGGATACGGAAGCCGCGCATGGAGTCGTCCGGCGCAAGGAAGTAGAACACCTTGTCCGGCTTCGCCCCCTCGATTTTGCCGGACTGAATCGGCATCAGGCGATAATCCACCGGCTGCATGACCGCGTTCATAATCGGCACACGCTTGAGGACACTCGTCAGCGCGTCCAGCCAGACGCTGCCCGTCACGTTCTCGTCCTTGTCGGTATCGTCGTCCTGCTTCTTGCCGACCGTCTTCGTCGTTGCGACGAGTTCGTATTCCGGCTGGGGCTTCGGGCGTTCAACCGCCTTCGCCACAGCGGGGGATGCACTTGCCAAATCCACCGTCGCGGCGATGTCATCCAGCGAGAAGTCCGCTTCGGTCTGCTCACGCAAGCCGATGGTTTTCAGGATGCGGCGGGCTTGGTCGTCCGCGATAATCTTCGTTCCGGCTTCCACTGCCAGCAGGTAGCTTTCCGAAACGCCGCACTTGCGCGCCACCTGCTTCGGGGTCATCTTGGAGCGAAGCCGCTCCGTGCGGATTAAATCACCCAGTCTGCTCATAAAAAGAACCTCCGTACATGATTATTGGAGAAGCTGTGCGACGGCATCCCATGCGCTTTCGGTCAGCAGGGGGATGCTCGTGCCGAGAATGACTGCGCTTCCGCTCGTTTCCAGCGTCACATCCGCCGCCAGCAGCGTCACATCCGCGCCGTCGAAATGATAGTGGCAGCGGAAAACGCCGTCCGGCGCGGGCTGCTCCTGCCGCATACCGAGCTTCGTCAGCACTTTGTCGGCACGGGCGGCATCAGCAGAGGATACCACAATATCGAACGTGTGGTAGACGGCGGACTGCCCTAACTGGCAGCGCAGCCATTCGCCCCCGGCGGCAAAAGGGATGTTTGCGGCGGTGAGCTTTTCGCCTAAGCGGCGGAGGGCTTTCTCTTTCAGTGCCATTGCATTGCACCTCGCTGTGTGGAATGGGGATGCCATTTCCATAATGAGTTTTTCCCGGCAGGGGGAATCGCGTCTGCGGACGCGACAAGGGGGCTTTCCGGTCGCCCCCTTGACCCCTTCGGATATTGTAGCGCAATGCGGGCGGAAATGCAAGCGGGGGAGAAAAATCCGCGAAAAAACGGCAAAGAAATTCAAAAATCAGTGAACGAAAAGGCGCGCTCAAACGTCTATATATCGGAGAACAAATGGAAGGAGGTGCGGCGGTGGATGCGCGCACGTTTCAGACGGAAGCGCTGAAAATCGAGAAGCTGCTGTACCATATCAGCTACGCGATGCTTCGCAACGAAAGCGACTGCGAGGACGCGGTGCAGGAGGCGCTGCTGCGGGCGTGGCAGAAGCGCGGCACGCTGCGGGATATGGCGGCATTCCGGAGCTGGCTGTGCCGGATTGTGGCGAACACCTGCACGGAACTGCTGCGGCGGAAGCAGCGCACGACGCTGACGGACATCCCCGAAGAGATGCCCGCGCCGCAGAGCGACGCCATCGACCATATGGCGGTGATGGATGCGCTGGCGGAACTAACGCCGCAGATGCGCGTCTGCATGACGCTGCATTATCTGGACGGCTGGCGCGTGCCGGAAATCGCGCAGATGCTGGACATCCCGGAGGGGACGGTCAAAACGCGGCTGATGCACGCAAGAAAGCGGATGGAAACGCTGCTGAGGGAGGTGGAAACGTGACGGACGAGCAGATGAAGAAGTTGCTGGAAGAGGACACGGGCGAAGTGCCGGAACGCTTCCATCAGGCAATGCTGGCGGCGTTTGGGCAGATGGAGGACGAGCCGTTTGACGGCACCGAATTGCCGATTTCGGTGGAGGCGGCGGAGAAGCCGCGCCGTCCGCGCCATGTGCCGCGTCAGGGCGGACGATTTCGGCGGATGATGCTGGTGATGCTCATCACGCTGGGGCTGCTGGGCGGATTGGCAGTCGCGACGACGGCGAATCCGCGGCTGCTGGAAGTGTTCTGGGGCAAGGACTTTGAGCCGAGCGCACAGGCATCAGCGTATATCGCGCGCGATTTGGCGGAGGTGGAGACAAACGGCTACCGCGTCCGCGTGGAGGAAGCGGTCTATGACGGCATGACGCTCTATGTCCGCTATTCCATCCGCGACATGAGCTGCGATCACCTGCTGGGCGAAACGAACGTGGATACCGGGCGGCGGATGCTGAACGAGGACGAAATCACCGCGTTTGACCACGCGCCGGTCGGCTGGTGGACGGACAATCTGTGGATTAACGGGCAGAACGTCGATATGCCGGGGCTATCCGGAGGCGAAACGTGGGCGGGCGACGAGAACGGCGAAATTGTCGTGAGCGAGATGTACCGGCTGGATCAGGTCGGCGTGTTCCTGTCGGGCGATGTGCAGATTGATCTGCCGATTGGCGAAAAGCAGCATTACGACTACGAAACGTGGCAGTCGATGCTGAAGGAGGACGGCACATTCCGCAAGCCGGGCGCGGGCCTTGTTTCGTTCACGCTGAACTGTGATGCGCCCGTGACGCACTATGCGGACGGTGAGCGGGTGATTCTGCCCGACGGCACGGCGGCGTGGGTGGAATCGGCGGACGACACGCCGGTGAAGCTGTATGTGACGGTGCGGTTCGAGATTTCGGACGCGCAGCGGGAAGCGTTCCGCGCCGAAAACGGCGAAGGGTATGTATTCCCGGACGGCACGGTAATGCCCTTTGATGATGTGGACATGGTCGGTTCATGGGTGTACGGGCTAACGCTGGTGGATGCGGACGGGAAGCCGCTGCGGGCGAGTCTTGGCTATGGCGAAGGCAACTGGGGCGTTGGCAGCGGCGTTGCGGACTATGTATTTTCGCACGAGGATGCGTATCCAGAGCAGGTGTATCTTGCGCCGCAGATGGGGGAGGACAGCGCAGATATGGCGTGGGCGATTCCACTCCCCGTGCGGGAGTGAGCAGGGCAGTCTGCTTTTTGCGCTTTTGCGGCTTGATTTTTTTTGTTGCAGGGGGAATCGCCGCTGCGGCGGCGACAAGGGGGCAATGGAAACAGACGAAGTCTGCGATCGCCCCCTTGACCCCTTCGGGTGCACACTACTGTTAGTTGATTTGTATCGGAGCAAAGGGAATACCGATGGGCGCGGAAAATCGTGAGAATGGAGGGAAATTTGATGTTCAGGCAGAAAAAGAGCGCACAAAAAAACCTTCTGAGCAAAACTCAGAAGGTTTTGGTGCGGCCGACGGGACTTGAACCCGTACCCATTGCTGGACACGCCCCTCAAACGTGCGCGTATGCCAATTCCGCCACGGCCGCAAGCGCAAGAATAATTATACCAAACGACAAGTGATTTGTCAAGAGGGAAAATGACAAAATCCGATTTTTCGGGATTTTGGGTTGAGGAAGAGAGAAAAGGAGACGCAATCGTGAACATAGGCAACGTGTGGAGAAAAGGACTGCTGCTGGGCATTCTGCTGCTGGTGCTGATTGGCAGTGCACAGGCAGAAAATTTTACGGTTCGGGTCGAGAAGGACATCATCGGGTTCGATGAAAACCAGATTACGGTGGAAACCGACCAGACGGGTCTCCTGACGCTGACGCTCAGCGACAACTACGGGACGTACCGCACCATCACGCGGGAAGCAAAGCGCGGCACGACGACGTTCATGTGGGACGGACTGGGCGAAAACGAGGAGCGGCTGCCGTCGGGAAGCTACACGCTGCACGCGCTGCTGGTGACGGCGCGCGGAAATCAGGAGACGCAAATCAACGTGACGGTCGGCAAGGCGAAGCAGGCGCTGCTTTTCGCGCTCCGCAGCAGCGACACGCTGTATCTGGACACGGACGACTGGTTCTGCGAAGCCAAGCCGGTGCGTACAGGCGCGGTCGTCATGGACATTTACGCGGCGGATGACCTGAACACGAAGCTCGACACGCTAAAAAAGACGTTCGGCAGTACGACGAAAGTCAGCTGGAACGGGCGCGTGAAGGGCAAAAAAGTGGCGGAAGGGGATTACCTGCTGCGCTTCTACGCGGAGAGCAACCCGGCGTATGTGCGCGATGTGCGTGTGACGGTGAAGGAAGGCACGCGCCCCGTCATTCCAGTGGCGGAAACGGGCAGCATCATGCCGACGTGGGACATGGACGAGGCGGCAATGTGGGACATGATGATGAAGCCGAGCGTCGTGGTGGACATTGCGGCGGTCAGCCATCAGAAGGTGTATGACAAGCCGTCGACGAATGGCAAGGCACTGGGGACGCTCCACGGGCAGAGCCAAGGCGTTGAGGTGCTGAAGGTTGAGGGCGGCTGGGCGTACATCGGCGCGTGGCAGCATGAATCCGGCGGGTATATCGAGGGCTGGGTGCCGATGAAACGGCTCAAAACTGTCACGCCGAACAGCGATTTCGGGCTGGTGGTGGACAAGCAGACGCAGCGGATGAAGGTGTTCTATCGCGGCAAGTGCATTACGACGCTGACGATTTCGACAGGGCTGGCGGGCAAGAATCGGCTGATTCGCGAAACGGCGGCAGGCGCGTTCATCACCGTTGAACGCGTCAGCGACTTCGAGGACAGCGGCTATCACTACGAGTACGCCATCCGCTACGACGGCGGCAACCTCATCCACCAACTGGGCTACAAGGCGCAGCGCGCGAAGAAGGATTTCTCCGACCAAGAGCCGGTGCTGGGGCAGAAGGGCTCGCACGGGTGCGTCCGCATTCCGCGCGCGGTGGATGCAACCGGGGTCAACGTCTACTACTTATGGACACACCTGCCCTACGGCACGCGTCTGTTCATCCTCGATGACCCGGAAAATCGTGCGCTGCAAGCCGCCGCCGTCAGCAATAAGGTGCAGGCGGATGTGACCGCGCCGACCGACGTGCCGGCTTTATCCGCTGATGAAACCGAACTCGTGCTGACCCTCGGCGGGGACGCCGTGCTGGGAACGCGCGAATACTGGTGGAACGACCCCGAAAGTCTGCCGACATACCTCAATCAATACGGCATGGCGTACCCGTTCAGCGGCCTGCAAAGCCTGTTTGCGCATGATGACATGACCTTCATCAACCTTGAATGCGCGCTCAAGGAGGACGGCAAGGGCGAGCAGACCGGCCGCTTGTGGCGCTTCCGCGGGCTGCCGGGCTACACCGAAGCACTCTGGCAGGGGTCGATTGAGCAGGTCAACATTGCCAACAACCACCATGGCGACTACGGCACGGCGGGCGAGGAATCCACACGCCAAGCGCTCATCGACGCGGGGATGCCCTTCAGTGGCTATGGGTATACCTACGTCTGGGAGAAAAATGGGCACAAAATCGGCTTCGCGGGCTGCCGCGAAACCACCTACAAGAACGACGAATTTGTGATTGCCCGCGATATCAACCGCTTGCGCGAGCAGGGCTGCGACGTGATTGTGTACAGCTGCCATTGGGGTACGGAGTACGACGATAAGCACAACGACCTCCAGCAGGAAATGGCGTATAGGGCGGTCGCCGCGGGCGCGGATATCGTGGTTGGCAATCATCCGCACGTCGTGCAGGGCTTGACCAGCGTGGGTGGCGCGGTTGTGTTTTATAGCTTCGGGAACTTGATGTTTGGCGGAACGCATGACTTGACGACGTTTGACGCCATGGTCGCGCAGGTGCGGCTGCGGTTCAGGGGGAAGGCGTACGTCGGGTGTGAGGTGGATGTGATTCCGATTTTGACCAGTGGACGATCCGCGGAGGGTGTGAATGACTTCCGACCGGTGCTGGCGGAAGGGGAAGATTGGGTTCGGATTTGGGAGAAGGTGCAGAAGGATACACCGTTTACGATGGAAGAAAAGATGTATTTCGCGAAATAAAGACCACCGCAAAACGGGGTCAGCAGCCTATTCAGCCGCTGACCCCAATTTTATTCACCAATCGTCATCCTCGTCGTCCCAATCGCCGTCATCCTCCGTTTGCCCAATCTCGCTGAACGCCGATGGCAGGGCTGTGCCCACGAATATCTCCTCGTCATCCGCGAACATCATCAGATAATCGCCATCTGCCATGGTGCCAATCATCCACCATGCGCAGCCTTTCACCAAGGGAAGCGCCTTGCCGCTGAAGGACACCGCCTCCTGCGCCCTATCAACTTCCTCATGCGTGGGGAAGGTGCAGACCACGTTCTCCGTGTCCGCGCCGAACGCCAAATCCGCCGCGCGCACCCAGCAGCGCAGCCCGTCCACGTCACTGCCAAGCTGCACTTCGCGCCAGTCGCCGCTTTCGCTGATGACCGTCATCGGCACGCGCGTGTAGCAGTACACCAGCACGTCGCCATCCGGGGTGGCGTAGAGGGGCGTGCCGTCGTGCGCGGTGCAGGCGACACCTGTGTAGTCCATGTAGGCGAGAACTTCGTCAAGCGTTTGCGGGAAGGTGGCAAAATCCACATCAGTCAGAGAATGGGGAAGGATGAAGCGACCGTAATGCTCCGAATTGTTGTCCTGATACCATTCCTCAATCTCCCCTTCGATAATGCGATTCTGGAAAACGACGAGATTTGTGTCATTGATGAAGAAGTGAATGATATGCCACCCGACCTCTGCGTCATAGCGGAGATAGACCCAATCGTCCGCGTTCACCCAAAGCTCCATGAGGTCATTGTAGGAGTGCGACGTGTTGAAGGACAGGTGCGGCTGCGGCAGGGTGGCGGTGACGTTGGTGTAGCCGACGCCGTCCCACTGAGCGATGCGCAGAATGTATTTTTCGGCGCTGTTTTCCGTGATGCAGAAGAGAAACCGCGAGCAGGACATCAGCTGGGTGACGGTTTCATCCGCCGCGCGCAGGCTGGGGACAAGCAGATTCCGCGCCGCGTCGGTGAATGCCGCACCAACGCCGTAATCGAAGATTTCCTTTGCGGTCATGGCGCGCAGGGTGTTCGCCGCGCCGGGGACGATTTCTACCGGAATCAGCGCGTGGACAGACCACGGCACGTCGTCGCCCTCGCGAATCGGGTTGACGAGGGCGGTCAGCTCCAGCAGTTCAATCGCTTCATCGGTGATGCGATAGAGCGAAACCTCCGCGTACTGCGCCATTTCGCCCTCATAGCGCCCTGAACCGTAGCGTGTTGAGACACGGACAGACCAATCCGGATAATTGCGCTGGATATCCGCCAGAAAATATGATTCCGGCAGCAGCTTCGGCGGCAAAGATTCCGCAAACGCACCCGCGCAGAGCATCAGCAAGGCAAGAAAAACCGCAAGCACCTTTCGCATACGCATCCTCCATACGAACAAAAAGCCGCCAAGCCCTGCATTTTCCGCAAGGCTCGGCGGCTCAATTTCTGTTACCCGTTTCCTTCTTCGTCCGGCTCAACCAGCAGAATCGTCGCGTCGCGCGCGTCGAGGTTCACCGTGGAGATGACTTCGTTGCCTTTCACGAAGAACACCTGCCAAGTGCCGTTCTGCTCGCTGCTGCCCATGATGTAGCCGTAGCCGACCGCGTCGTAATCCGCGGCGGTCAGTCCAGTCACGTTCAGCGCGGCGGCAAGGGCTTCCTCCTGCGTCAAATCGCCCTCGACGGGTTCGCCGTAGCAGGGCGCCATGGCGTACAGGCGGTCAAACAGCATCTTGTCCTGAATGCTCCACAGCGCGTAGATGCCCTTTGCGCTCTCCCAGCGGGCCTGCGCGGTGGCGAAGAAACCGGTGTCGGTCGTGTCCTCCTGCAGGACTTCCTGCGTTTCGGCGTCGATGACGCGGCTCCATGCGTTGGACATGGTCGTCTGGTCAAACTGGCAGATGACCCACGCTTCGCGTCCGTCGGACAGCACAACGCGCTCCCAGCGGGTCAAGGCGCCCTCTTTCGGCTCGATGAGGGCGGACAGCGCCGCCGTCGTCGCCTCGTCCGTCAGGTCGTAGGACACGATGGCAATCGGCAGCAGCGGCGTTTCCTCCGCGAGGGCGAAACAGCCCAGCAGCAGCATTGCCGAGATCAGCAGGGACAAGGCACGCTTCATAAACTTCATCATGGAAAATCAACTCCTTTTGCGGGATATTTTAGGGTTTCCACTCATCCAACGAATGAAAAACACGAAATGTTCCCGTTCACGGAATATTTACGATTTAATCCACCACGATGCTCTTCTTTTTGCCGTTTTTCTTGCGCGGATATTCCCGGATGCGGGTGACGAAATCCAGATTGACGATTTCCGTCTCGCCCGTCGTCTTCTCGATGACCAGTCCGCCATCTTCAACCTCTTTCAGCACGCCCTGTATGCTGCCGCTCTCCGAGGTAATGGTGTAGATGATGCAATCTTCGCCAATCAGCCGTTTTGCCAGTTCTTTCATTTCGTTGTTCTCCTTATTTTGCTTTTTCCGTTTCAGAAACTCCTTGATTGCCGCCGCCCTCCGTCGCCGTGCGAGCAGCGGAAGAATGACGAGAAACAGGATGATGAGAAGGGGAAGAAAAGTTTCCATTGTATGTCCTCCCGGCGTCCATCAGAAAATTTTATTGCCCGCCTTGGCGTAACGCATGGCTTCCTTGCAGTAAACAGAGAGATTGACCATCCAGATGATGCACACCGCCAGCGAAGGAAGGAAGCCGATGCCGAATACAAGCGCGCAGATGGCAAGCACAATCGCTGCAATCGCGCAGACGCGATTGACGGCGGAATACGCCTTGAAAGCGCACTTGCCAATCATGATTTTCTCGGCTTCGTCGCAGTCGTCAACCCACTTTTTCTGGAACTGCAAATCGTAGATGGACGCTTTCTTTTCGGGACTCATCTGCTTGGCGGCATCCACGCACTTTTGCTGAATCAGGATGGATTCCACCAGAATGGCAAGGAACGCCGCAATGCCAATGAAGATGAGAACTGTGCTTTCCCAGCTGTCGAACGACGCAAAGCCGACGGAATACGTCGCCGCAATCAGGAAAAACGCAAGCACGAGGCTGGCGCTGGATAGCCAGAGGGCGGCGGACAGCTTGCCGTCAATGACGCTTGATGTGTCCTCATCTTCGCCGTCCCATGATGCCAACAGCGCCTTGGCGTGCCGGTACATCGGAATGCAGACCGCCGGCGTGACGACTGCCAACGCCACCATCAGCCATGGGGCGATGTGCGCACCGAAGAATGCGCTTGCGTTCGCCAAAACGCCGGACAGCTGGTCAAGCCCGTATCGGGCGGCGCAGTAGCCCGTGACGCCGCCAATCACGGCACCGACGAGGGTCAAAAGCAGAAATTTCGGCAACGCCTTACGATTCGCAGCCTTGATTTCGTCATTCTTCATGTTCCGTTTCCTCCTGCAGGTAGAAAATTTCCTCCACCGATGCGCCGCAGACCTTCGCAATCGTCAGGGCGAGGGTGACGGACGGCGAATAGTCGCCCCGCTCAATCAGGCTGATTGTCTGCCGCGATACGCCGCACAAGCGCCCCATTTCCTGCTGATTGACGTTCAGCATTGCCCGGTACACCTTCAAGCGATTTCGCAGTACCATACAGCACCTCCGTCTGACAAATTTGCTTGCCTTGATGACAAACATCATTGTCAAAATGAATTATACTCTTGTCGTGCAGATTTGTCAAGAGGGTATGAAAAAAAGCGGGAGAAAAAGCGAATTGCTTTCTCTTCCGCTTGGGATGCCCCGTCTATCAGGTTTTCGTCCGAATCGCCTGCACGGTCATGAAGGAAAGAAACGTGCATTCAATCATCATCGTATAGCCGCTCACGGGCTGGAACGGCAGCGCCACGCCGAGCGCGCGCATGAGCTGCAGCGCCAGCAGGACAATCAGCGCAATCATCGGCACAACGAGCAGCGTCGCGAACGGCTCCTTGCGGCGTGACGCGCCGGAAAGCGGCAGCAGCAGCGCCAACAGCGCGCCGAGAATCAGCCCTTGCAGCAAGTCCGACCACAGCCCAAACCCGCCCAGCAGCGGCAGGAAGAACACGCAAAGCCCGCATAGCACCAGCGGCACAACGATGACCAAGAGTTTCCGCAAAAACATCACAATTCCTCCAGCAGACGCTTTTCCTTGTCGGTCAGTTCGGCGGATGCCAGCAAATCCGGGCGGTGCTGCTTCGTCGCGCGGAGGGACTCAATGCGCCGCCATGCCTTGATTTTCGCGTGGTCGCCGGACAGCAGCACGTCCGGCACTTCCATGCCGTTGAGTTCGCGTGGGCGCGTGTACTGCGGATATTCCAGCAGCCCATCGGAAAACGATTCCTCCTCCGGCGATTCGGCAGACCCCAGCACCCCCGGAATGAACCGCGCCACGCAGTCTGTCAGCACCATCGCTGCCAGTTCGCCGCCGGTGAGGATGTAGTCGCCGATGCTGATTTCCTCGTCAATGCAAGTGTCCAGCGCGCGCTGGTCAACGCCCTCGTAGTGGCCGCAGAGCAGCACGAGTTCCTTTTCCTGCGCCAGCTCGCGGGCGACGGCGGTTGACAGCGTCCGTCCACGCGGGCCGAGATAAATGCGGCGGCCGTGGAAATCATCGCCCGTCACGCTGTGCATCGCGTCCAGAATCGGCTGTGCCAGCATCACCATGCCCGCGCCGCCGCCGAAGGGGTAATCATCGGTGTTCTTGTGCTTGCGGTCGGAGAAGGGACGGATATCCACGCAGCGGATATCAAGGATGCCCTGCGCGCGCGCCCGCCCCAGAATGCTGGAATTCAGCACGCTCTCAAACATCTCCGGGAAGATGGTTAGGATGGTGATTTTCATTGCGGGCGCTTCACTCATTGTAGACGGCCACCTCGTCCAGTTTTTCGCGTACGACGCGGATGATGCGGTTCTGCACGTCCACCGCCGGGAAAACCGCCTTGAGCGCCGGCGCCATCCATTCGCCCTTGTCGGACTGGAAGACGTACACGTCTACCGCGCCGTGCTGGAGCACGTCCGTCAGCTTGCCGAGTGCCGTGCCGGTTTCATCCACCGCCGCGCAGCCAATCAGGTCGCTGATGTACACCTCGTCCTCCGCGAGGGAAAGGGCGTGTGCGCGGTCGATGTAGAGCTTCTGCCCGCGCAGCTTCTCCGCGTCGTCCATGGTTTTGCACTCGCCAAGGGTGACATACGCGAAGCCGTCGTGGACGCGGGAGCAGGAAGCCTTGATGGGCTGATAAGAAGCGCCGTCGTGGAGGTAGAGGGTTTTCCAGTCATGGAACGCCTCCAAATCAGCGGCGTAGGGCTTGATTTTGACTTCGCCGCGAACGCCCTGCGGCTTCAGGACTTCCCCAATCATCAGGTATTCGTTCATCTATAATAACCTTTCCACCAGAGGCGCTGCCTCTGGACTCCGCAAGGGGCTTTGCCCCTTGACCCTTTCGCGCGATTGAGTTGTGCGCGATTGCATACAGTTCTCGCGTGTTTATGCAGGGGGCACCGCAGCGGCGAAATCTAAAAGAGGCGTGGAAACATCACTGCTCCCACGCCTACGTTCAGTTCTGAGCTTCGTCGTCTTCCGGCTTGTGAATTTCGACAAAAACAGGCTTGCTGTTCTTGGCAGTCGCAGCGGAGACCACCGTGCGGATGGCCTTCGCGATGCGTCCTTGCTTGCCGATGACCTTGCCCATGTCCTCTTCAGCCACGCTCAGCTCAAGAATGACGGCTTCCGGGCCTTCCGTTTCGCGGACGACGACCTGATCGGGATGATCGACCAGAGACTGCGCCACAAAGGTGAGCAATTCGCGCATAGGGCGTCCTTTCTGCCTGTCGGCTGTCAGATGCGGCAAAACCGCACCGATCCATCTTGCAGAGGGAGTCCCTTACTTCTCGATGACGCCGGTCTTCTTCAGCAGCACGCGCACGGTATCCGTGGGCTGAGCGCCGCAGGTAAGCCAGTACTTCGCGCGCTCGCCGTCCACCTTCACCTCAGCGGGGTGCACCATGGGATTGTAGTAGCCGATTTCTTCGATGAAACGGCCATCACGGGGAGAGTGGATGTCGGCAACGACGACACGGTAGAAGGGCTTCTTCTTCATACCCATTCTCTTCAGACGAATCTTCACGGACATTGGTTTGTTCCTCCTCAATATGTTCAGGAAAGTTATTTATATGGAAATCATATAAGCAATTTATATGATACCACGCAGTAGGGGGGCGCAGGGTTTACCGCATTCCGGGGAAGCGCATTCTCATGCGGCCTTTGCCCTTCATTTGCGTTACCTGCTTCATCATCTGCTTCGCCTGTTCAAACTGACGAATCAGCTGATTGACGTCCTGCACGGTCGTGCCGGAGCCGGCGGCAATGCGCTTGCGGCGGCTGGCGTTCAGGACACCGGGATTGCGGCGCTCTTTCGGCGTCATGGAGCGGATGATGGCTTCGGGCTTCTTCATGGCGTTTTCGTCCACGTCGATGTCCTTGCCGGACATGCCCGGCAGCATTTCCAGCATCGACTTGATGCCGCCCATCTTCTTCATGGACTGCATCTGGTCGAGGAAGTCATCCAGCGTCAAATCAGCGGTGCGGGCTTTCTTGGCGAGCTTCTCCGCGTCCTCCTGATCGAAGGCTTCGGAGGCTTTGTCAATCAGCGTCAGCACGTCGCCCATGCCCAGGATTCGGCTTGCCATGCGATCAGGGTGGAAAGGCTCGATTTCCGAGAGCTTTTCGCCCGTGCCGCTGAACTTGATGGGCTTGCCCGTCACCGCGCGGACGGACAATGCCGCGCCGCCGCGGGTGTCGCCGTCCAGCTTGGTCAGAATCACGCCGTCGATGTCCAGCTTCTCGTTAAAGGTCTGGGCGACGTTGACCGCGTCTTGACCTGTCATAGCATCGACTACCAGCAGGATTTCCTGCGGATGCACATTTTCCTTGATGCGGACGAGCTCGTCCATCAGCTCCTGGTCGATGTGCAGGCGACCGGCGGTGTCGATAATCAGCACGTCGCGGCCCAGATACCGGGCGCGTTCGACGGCTTCCAGCGCAGTCTTGACCGGGTCCTGCGTGCCGTGTTCATACACCGGCACATTGACCTGCTTGCCGACGACCTGCAGCTGGTTGATGGCGGCGGGGCGGTAGATGTCGCACGCGGCGAGCATCGGCTTTTTGCCCTGCTTTGCCAGATAGTTGGCGAGCTTGGCTGCCATGGTGGTTTTGCCCGCGCCCTGCAGGCCGCAGAGCATGTAGACCGTCAGCGGCCCGGACGACCACGTCAGGCGGGCGTTTTCGCCGCCCATCAGCTGGGTCATTTCCTCGTTGACGATTTTGATGACCTGCTGGGAGGCGCTCAGCGTGCCGGTGATTTCCGTGCCGACGCAGCGCGCCGTGACCTTCTTGATGAAGTCCTTGGCGACGGCGTAGTTGACGTCCGCTTCAAGCAGCGCCATGCGCACCTCGCGCATACCCTCCTTGACATTATCCTCCGTCAGCTTGCCTTTGCTGCTCAATTTGCGCAGCGCGCCCTGCAATTTCTCTGTCAAGCCCTCAAAGGCCATTGTTTTCCTCCTGATCAAAGCGAATCAGCGCGTCAATCATGCGTTCCGCGTCGTCGTAGCGACCCTCGCGCATCATTGTCCGGCATTTTTCCAGCCCGTTCTCCACGCGCTGAAACCGGGCGGCAACATGGAGCTTTTCCTCCATCTCGAACATCTTCCGCGCCGCGCGGGTGAGCAGTTCATGCACGCCCTGACGGCTGATGCCGACCTCCTGCGCGATTTCCGTCAGCGACAAGTCCTCCTCGCAGTGCAGGGTGAGCACCTGACGCTGCTTGTCGGTCAGCAATCCGCCATAGAACGCGGAAAGCCAATTCAGCTCGACTTTCTTGCTGATTTCGTCCTGTGCCATGTCAGCGCTCCTTGCTGTCAAGCATTTTCCGTTGACACCGATATATGATACACGATTTTGCCGCGCCTGTCAAGGGGTTTTGCCTGACAGGGCGAATTTTTCTGCGGACTTTTTCACGATTTTTCTGCGAATTGTAACATTCATGCTGCATTGCTTGACCTTTGGAAGCGGCTGCTATATAATGAAAGGGAATAGACCACGACTTTGAACGAGGAGGTTTGCTGATGAAGAAGCAATTTCGCCGCGTAGGGGCGCTGATGCTGGCGCTGCTGATGCTGATGACGGCTGCCCCCGCCTTGGCGGAGGATGTGCCGAGTGCGGCAGACGGCACGCAGATAGAGGAGATTATCGGGGAAGAGCCGGCTGTGACGGAAGCCCCGACGGCGATTCCGACGGAGATCCCCACGGAAGCACCGACGGAAACGCCAATTCTGACCGAAATTCCCACGGAAGAACCGACGAATACGGCAATTCCGACGGAAATCCCCACCGAAGCGCCGACGGAAACGCCGATTTCGACCGACGCTCCCACCGAAGCCCCGACCGCCACGCCGAATGAGGACGTGTTTGTGCCGGGACTGGCGACCCTCCGCAGCGGCGCGAAGCTCTACGCGAATCAGCAGCTGACGGGCGACGCGGATGTGACAGAAGTGTCCGGCACGGTTTACGCCGAGGCGCGCACGGACAGCAAACGCGCGGTGCGGATTGCTTTCTATGATGGGGTGATTGTGCGCACGGCGTGGGTCAAGACCAGCAGCACCGAAATGCTGACGGACGAGCAGACCGCTGCATATGACGCGATTCCCCGCAAGCCGGAGGACGACCTGATGGCGGCGCACGGGCACTTGCTTGCGCCGATTCCAGTGCATCCGGAGCAGAAAGAAACGCCCGCCCCGACCGAAGAGCCGACGGAAGAACCGACCGCCACGCCGGAAGTCACCAATCCGCCGGAAGTGACGGACGCGCCGACGGACGTTCCGACCGAAGTCCCGACCGATGTTCCCGAAGTGACGGATGCCCCGACGAATCCGCCGGAAGTGACGGACGCACCGACCGAAGTGCCGGAAATTACCGAGCAGCCGACCGCTGCGCCGGAAGCCACTAATCCGCCGGAAATCACCGAACATCCGACCGAAGCGCCGACGGACGAAATCATTTCGGACTACACCCCCGTCCCCGCGACGGACGCGCCGACCGCTACCCCTGCCCCGACCGATGCGAATGCCACCGAAATCCCTGAACCGACGATTTCCATCGCGCCGGATGAACTTGATGACCTCATCATCGGGCGCGCGCTGGAGCAGCCGACGGGCATTTCTGCCTCCTACGAGCGCAGCGGCCGCATTACCCTCAAGTGGACGGCGGTGGAGGGCGCGAATGCCTACGCCATCTACTACAAGCCCGCGTGGGGCAGCGAATATTCGCTCCTTGGGCAGAGCAGCGGCACAACCTATTCCACCACCACCCCGCACATGGGCACGGTCTACTACTACCGTATTCAGGCGCTGTATGTCGTGGGCGGACAGCAGGTCAGTCAGGGCGCGCAGTCGCTGTCCTTCCCGTATATCGCGCTGGGCGACGTTGTGATTGCTGACCCGCGCGGTAAGGATACCTCCACCATCCGCCTGAACTGGACACCCGTTGCGGGCGCGACGCACTACGATGTTGCCATGTCCCTGCACGACGCGGACGATTACAAGATTGTCCGCACCGACCTCACGGGCAGCCTGTGCGACATCCGCGATATTTCCTTCAACGAGACGTATGACTTCCTTGTTATCCCCAAGCGCAAGCTCAACAGCGGCGACGTGATTACGGGTCTGCCGTCGAGCAACCGCATGGTCGGCAGCCCGATGGAAACGCCGTCGTTTACAGGCTACGAGTGGACGGAAACGGGCCTCAAGCTGACGTGGGACGCGATCCCCGGTGCGATGGGCTACGTCATCTACCGCCGCGGCTTCCACGAAACGGGCTACCACAAGCTGATGGTCTCTGAGAACACCGCGACCACCTACATCGACACCACGATGAAGCCCGGCGAAGTGTACTACTACTTCGTTTACTCCTTCCGCCTTGCCCAGCCGCAGGGATGGCGCTGCTTCTCGCTCAAGGGCGACATTGGCATGGGCGTGTGGCTGCCCAAGACGACCGGGCTGGCGGCAGTGTCCGCGCAGGAAAACAGCGTCCGCATTTCGTGGGCGGCGACTGAGGGCGCGAACAAGTATGATGTGTACATTTCCACCACGCCCGGCGGCACGCCCAAGGCGAACGGGCGCGTCAGCAACGCCTACGGTTACCACAATAGCGCTGTGCTGGGCAGAACGTACTATTACCGCGTGCGCCCGGTGCGCATTTTCTCCAATGGCGACGTGAGCGTGGGCGACTGGTCGGATGAGCTGGCGTACACGCATCAGGAAGCCGTCGGCACATACCGCGCACTGCTGATTGGCAACACCTATACCGGCGAATCGAACGAACTGCCCGGCTGCGAGAACGATGTGGACGGGATGCGCACCATGCTCGGCCGCATGACCGCGACGCCGTACAGCGTGACGGTGAAGAAGAACATCCGCGCCGAAGAGATTCTCTCCAGCATTTCCTCGACGTTCGGGAATGCCAGCTACAACGACGTGTCGCTCTTCTACTACTCCGGCCACGGCGCGAACAGCCTCGGCGCGGACGGCAATCCGACGAGCTACCACGCCGCGCTGGTCGGCACGTTCCAGACGTATGTCTCGATTGCGCGCCTCAAAACTGAGCTGGACAAGATTCCAGGCAAGAAGGTCATCATCATCGACGCGTGCCACTCCGGGCAGTTCATTGCGCGCGACGGCACGATGACGCAGGTATCGTCCTCCGCGTTCAACAGTCAGGTCGTGAACCTCTTCGCCAATGATGAGCAGCTTTCCGGCGATGTCAGCCGCACAGCGGTCGTGCTGGCGGCGGACGGCAGCGAACTGCTCAGCGAGGAAGCGCCCGCCTTCATCGACCGTGCGGGTGACACGAATTTCGCCAAGAGCGGCTATTACGTCATCACTGCCTGCCGCTCCGAGGAAAAGAGCGTCAGCACCGGCTACGACAGCAACGGTGACGGCAAAATCGACCGCTACTTTGGTCTGTTCACCTACGGCCTGTGCTACGGCAACGGCTGGAACCTCGCTCGAAATTCGGCGATTTCGGCCCTGAACGCCGACTTGAACAAGGACAGCAAGGTGACGCTTTACGAAGCCTATGTCTATGCCAAAGTGATGGCGCAGTCCCACAACCCGAACCAAACCGCCCAGATTTGGCCCGAAAACAGCGCGTTCGTGCTGTGGGGAAAATAATGTTTCTTCTCCGCTGGATTCAACATCCAGCGGAGTTTTTATGCAGGAAAACACCGTCTGCGCGGCGAATTGTACGGTGCAAGAAAAGCGTGGAGGGCAGAAAATCATGCTGATTCGCAATGCGACGCTGCAAATGAGCGCGACGGAGCGCACCTGCATGGATGTGCGCGTGATGAACGGCTGCGTGTGGGAGATGGGCGCGGCGCTCACAAAGGGGCTGTACGAATCCGAAACCGACCTGCGCGGCGACGTGCTGATGCCGGGGCGGATACTGGAAACGCCCATCTCTGCGGCGGACGAAAAGGCGCTTCGGCTGCTGTGCCGGAGGCTCTACCGCGAGGGCGTGCGGTATTTCGTGGCTGATTGCCCGGCGGATGCGCTCCTGCGCGTGCAGAATCGCCCGGAACGCCGCGGCGCGCTGCCCGTGACGGCACTGCCGAACCCCGAACCGCTCCGCTCCGGCACGGGAATGCCCCTGACGCGCTGGACGGCGGCGGGCGAATTTGTCGGCATGATGGACGAACACAGCGGCGACTGAGAGGTATATGAGATGAAGCAATCCCATCAAAATAGCGTACTTTTCTGCGAAAGCGACCTCTATGCGCTGATGCAGCCGGACGTGCGGAAACGGCTGGCGCTGTCCGACGAGGTGGATTTTCCGGCGCTGCGGGGGCAGTTCCACGGGGAAAATCTGCCGGAAATCTATCGGCGATTATCCGAAATCGCAGGCGCTGACCTCATGCCGCTGTGTGAGACGGAACAGCAATTGCGGCAGAAAATGCGGATTCCGGCGGACGGCGAACAGCCGCTGAACCATCAGCAAAAACGGTTTTTGCGGGAAAATTACGCGCACCTGACGACCTTCACGGGCGCGTATGAAGCCGAGCGCTTTCTGGGACTGCGCGCGATTCAGGCGATGCAGCTGCGGAACACGTCGCCGGGGTATGCCGCGCTGGGGGCGTACCTGTTCAGTCAGGCGATGTGGCTGGCGCGGGAGGTACGGCAAAACGGCTATGCGCGGGTGAATTTTCTGGCGCGGGATGGGTATTACGTTAAGGCAGCATTCGAGCAGCTGAACAGCGTCCTGCATCTGCCGGTGGAGACTGGCTATGTGCGCATTTCGCGGCAGGCGGCGCTGCCGCTGCAATTTCCCAAAGCAATCGACCTGCTTTCCCTGCCGCTGCTCATCGACATGACCGCCCACACGCCGGATTCGCTGCTGACGCTTCTGCGTCCTATTGCGACGGAAAACGCACGGGCGGCGCTGGCGGCGGAACTGCCGATGAATCAGCGGATGGATGCGCGGACGCAGTGGAACTTCGTGCGCATCTTCCGCGAAAAAGGGTATGACGCGGAAAAATATCAGCAGTACGAAAAGAATGCGAAGGCGTATTTGCTGCCGATGTTCGCGGGCAAATGCGCGACGTTCGACGTGGGGTACAACCTGCGGTCGGAAACGGTGATTCAGCGGCTGACGGGGGCGGACGTGACAGCGTACATCACCCACATTGACAGCGATTTGCCGATGCGCCGAGGTGTGCCGTTCCGGACGCTGTATGGCACGTCGCCGTATGTATCGTGGGTGGCGCGGGAGCAGTTTCTGCTGGAAAGAGGCGCGGCGACGATTGGCTACGACGCGCACGGCGCGGTGCTGGGGCAGGCGGATACGCCGAGCAGGGCAGTGCAGCAAATGCAGGCGGACGCGATGCGGTTCGTTGCGGATATGGCGGATACGTTTGGGGTGCGGCTGATGGATATGCACTTCCGTCCGCAGGATGGCTGCGCGGCGTTTGAGCACTTTTTGCACACGGGGGCGATTCAGGCGGGTGCGGAGGTGGAAAACGCTTTTCTGGATGGTCAGGCGGGCGGCGACATGACGCGGGTGCAGTGGCGCTTGATGCAGACGGACGCGGAGCAGGCGCGTCATCCATTGCCCAAGTGGATGCGAAAATTGCAGCGCGCGGCGATTCGGCTGGCGCATGACCCGCAATCTATCCGCCGGAGGTTATAACATTCTCATGAAATTCTCATGAAAATGCCCACCTGCTCCGCCGAAAATGACATTTCCTGCCCTTTACGAAAGGCGCGGGTTTGTGGTACAATAGGCGGGGATTACGACGAAAGGGGCTCCTTCCTTGAAGAAAAAGAAATGGGGCAGGATTCTCAGCATTGGCTTTATCCTCCTGTCGATGCTGATTGTGGTACTGATTGCGTTCAACAACCCGGAGCTGATGAACGCATGGGACGTGCTTTTCACGCTGGACAAGCGGTGGCTGCTGCTGTGCCTGCTGGCGATGGTCGGCTATGTGTATGCCGAAGGCGCGGGGCTGTGCACCTTCCTGCGGATGGAGGGGTACAAAGTCAGCCTGAATACGGCGACGCATTTCTCCTTCGCGGGCATTTATTATGCGAATGTCACGCCCGGCTCGTCCGGCGGTCAGCCGATGCAGATTTACCTGATGAGCCAGCGCTCGATTCCCGCGGGTGTGGCAACATCGGCGCTGACGGCGCGGTATTTCTTCAATCAGCTGACATTGGTGGTGATGACGCTGCTGCTGTGGCTGAGCAACCGCGCGTATGTGGCGGAGCACTTGGGCAATGTCATCCCGCTGATTATCCTGGGCTGCGTGGTGAATTCCTTCTGTGTGCCGTCGATTCTGCTGGTGACGTTCCACCGCTCGTGGGTGGAGAAAATTGTGCAGTGGGGCATCCGCTTCCTGACGAAAATCCACATCTGCAAGAAGCCGGAGCAATGGCAGGCATCCGCCGAAACGACGATTGAACATTTCCACGGTTCGCTGATGGATTTGGTGCATCACCCGATGCACCTGCTGGCGCAGCTTGTGATTTCGGTAGTGGAAATGTCGTGCCTGATGGTCGTGCCGCTGCTGGTGTACCATGCCATGGGTCTGACCGGCACGCCGTGGTATCATGTGCTGACGGTTTCGTTCCTGCTGTTCGTGTCCGCCAGCTACACGCCGCTGCCGGGTGCGTCCGGCGCGCAGGAGGGCGGATTTCTCGTTTACTTCGGTAGCGTTTTTACCGGCGGCACGGTGTCCGTCGCGCTGCTGGTGTGGCGGTTTATTACCTATTATTTGTGCCTGCTTGTGGGCTGCGCGGACTCTATCTTCACCAGCTTGCGCAAGCGCGTGAAGCCGATTCGGCATGAGAAAAAGGGACAGACAAAGGAGCAATCATGAAACAGCAGGTGCATGGCAATGTGACCGGCGTGCGCGATACGCTGATAGAAGCGCTTGGTCAATTATACGATTATGAGGTGGATGAGGACACGTTCCTCCCGCGCGAGCTGATGCAGGTGCTGGCGCGTTTTACGGGCGTGCTGAACCGGGAAATCGCGGTGTATATTACGCGCGACGGTGAAGTGGTGGATGTCTCCATCGGTACAGATCGGGACGTGGAGCTGCGCGACTACCGCCTGCGCCGCAACACCCAGCGCCTGAGCTGCGTCCGCTGCATCCACACCCACCCCAATGGCGACGGTCGCCTTTCCGACGTGGATTTGTCGGCGCTGCGGTCGTTCCGCTACGACGCAATGGTCGCCATCGGCTGCTTGAAGGGCGAGCCGACGTTTGTGCAGAGCGCGTTTTTGGTGGAGAAGCAGAATCTGCTGATGGACGAGCCCGTCCGCTGGTACAAGACGCCCGATGGTGACTGGATGCGGCAAATCACCGAGAGTGACCGCATTGTCGGCTGGGAGGCGGACGAGAAGGGCACACATGCCAAGGAGCGCGCTGTGCTGATGGGCATTGAGAGCCTGGAATCGCTGGATGAGCTGGCGCGCCTGGCGGACACCGCCGGGGCGGAGGTCGTGGGGCAATTCCTGCAAAAGAAGGATAAGCCGGATACGGCGCTGTTCATCGGGCGCGGGCGCGCGGATGAATTGTGCCGGCAGTGTCAGGCACTGGAAGCTGATTTGTGCATTTTTGACGAGGAACTGACAGGCATTCAGGCGCGCAATCTGGAGGAGATTCTGCGCGTGAAGGTCGTTGACCGCACGACGCTGATCCTGGACATTTTCGCCCAGCGCGCATCATCCGCCGAGGGCAAGCTGCAAGTCGAACTGGCGCAGCTGCAATACCAGTCCAGCCGCCTGATTGGGCAGGGCTTGGTGCTGTCGCGGCTGGCAGGCGGCATCGGCACGCGCGGGCCGGGCGAATCGAAGCTGGAAATGAACCGCCGCCACATCCGCGAGCGCATGACGGAACTCCGCCGCCGCTTGGATGCGGTGGAGAAGCAGCGCGAACTGCGCCGCAAGAGCCGCGAGAAGAACGAAATCCCCGTCGTCGCGCTGGTCGGCTACACCAACGCGGGCAAATCGACACTGCTGAACCAGATGACGGGCAGCGATGTGTATGTGCAAGACCAGCTGTTCGCGACGCTGGACGCAGTCAGCCGCCGCATCGAGACGGCGGAGCACACACCGTTCCTGCTGGTGGACACGGTTGGGTTCATCCGCAAGCTGCCCCACGCGCTGGTCAGCGCCTTCCGCTCGACGCTGGAAGAAGCTGTGCTGGCGGATGTGCTGGTCATCGTCAACGACGGCGCATCGGAGGAAATCATGCAGCAGCACGACACGGTGCTGCAAGTGCTGTCTGATCTCGGCGCGACGGAGCAGCCGCGCATTGAGGTCATCAACAAGTGCGACCTGTACACCGACGAGGCGGGCGCGCCGATGCTGATTCCGGGCGCGGTACGGTTGAGCGCAAAAACGGGCGAGGGCATCGCGGAGCTGCACGCGCGCATTGCGGAGCAGCTGCAAAAGACCTACGCGCCCGTAACGTTCGTGCTGCCGTTTGACCGCTTCGGCTTGGTGGGGCAGATTCGCCCGCTGGGCAGGGTGGTCAATGAGGAATACACGGATACGGGGCTTGAACTGACGGTGGTGCTGGCGAATGCCGACCGCGACCGCTTGGTGAGCAAGTATGGGAAGGAAATCCTGAAAACATAAGTCCGTTCCCCAATAAACACGCGGACACAGTCTGAAAGTGTCACCAACGCAATCGCGAAAATGGGTCAGCAGGGACAGCGTCCATGCCGGAGTCCAGAGGCAGCGTCTCTGGCGCCTCCCCACGAAAGGAAGTTGCAATTCATGCAGAAGGCAAAAGTACGGGAAAATGTGAAGGAATACGCATTGCTGACGCTCGGCACGGTGATTATGACGCTGGGCATCTACTTCTTCAAGTTCCCGAACCATTTTTCCACCGGCGGCGTCAGCGGTATGGCGGTCATTTTGAGTCATTATATTCCGAATTTCACCAATGGCGATTTCGTCATGCTGATCAACGTCCTGCTGCTCATCGTCGGCTACATTGTGCTCGGCAAGGGCTTCGGCGGACGCACGACGTATGTCAGCCTGCTGATGTCGGGGCTGACGTGGGGGCTGGAGCGCATCATTCCGATGAACGCGCCGATGACCTCCCAGCCCCTCATGGAGCTGATTTTCGCCGTCAGCTTGCCCGCGGTCGGCTCGGCGATTCTCTTCAATCTCGACGCGTCCTCCGGCGGCACGGACATTGTCGCCATGATTCTGCGCAAGTACACCAGCCTCAACATTGGGCGCGCGCTGATGTGCAGCGACCTCATCATCACCCTGATGGCGTGCGTCGCGTTCGGCATGGAAACCGGGTTGTTCTGCATCCTCGGTCTGGTGATAAAGAGCCTGCTGGTGGACATGGTGCTGGAAAACATCAACACGCATAAATACTTCCACATCATTACCACCAAACCGCGCGAAATCGAGCAGTATATTACGAACGTGCTCAAGCGCGGCGCGACCGAACTGCACGGCGAAGGCGCGTACACGCACGAGGGCCGCACGGTGCTGATGACGGTGATGAAGCGCCACGAGGCGATTATGCTGCGCAAGTACGTCAAGATGGTTGACCCCCACGCGTTCGTGCTGATTATGAACACGGGCGAAATCATCGGCAAGGGCTTCCGCGGCACGAACTAAGGGAGAAACATCATGGAACACATTACGAGCCTGAAAAACCCGAAAGTCGCCGCGTGGAAGGCGCTCAAAGACCGCAAGGGGCGCCGGGAAAGCGGCTGCTTTCTGGTGGAGGGGCGCAAGATGGTGGAAGAAGCGCTTGCTTCCGCGTTTGACGTGGAAACAGTGCTGGTGCAGGAGGGAGTCTCTTTCCCCGACGGGCTGACCATGCCGGTTTACGAGCTTCCGGAGCATGTGCTGGCGGCGGTCTGCGACACCAAAACGCCGCAGGGCATCGCCGCCGTCGTGCGGATGAAGGAGCAAAGCGCGCTGGGGAAGCACATCGTCGTCCTCGACGGCGTGCAGGACCCCGGCAACGTCGGCACAATTATCCGCACGGCGGACGCGGCGGGGCTGGATGGCGTGCTGCTCTCGAATCAGTGCGCGGACGTGTTCAGCCCGAAGGTGCTGCGCGCGACGATGGGCAGCATCTTCCGCATGAACCTGCGCACGACGGACGATTTGCCCGGCGAACTGACGAAGCTGCGCGAAAAGGGGTACAGCATCCTGTCCTCGCAGTTAGACGGTACGCCGTTCTATGAGCGGCAGGGCGTAGCGGAACGCTTTGCCCTCATCATCGGCAACGAGGGCAACGGCGTGAGCGAACAAGTGCAGCAGACCGCGACGCACCGGGTTCGCCTGCCCATGCGCGGCGGCGCGGAGAGCCTGAATGCCGCGATTGCCGCCGCCATCATGATGTATGAACTGATGCGGTGATTTTTCCCAGATTGGATATTGACAGAACAACTACCCGATGATATAATGACACTCCCGATGTGCGAAAAAGCACGACATCTGCCAAAATAGTGAGCAGCGCTGTCCGATTCCCGCGAAGAAAAACGCGGCAGGACGGCGCTGCTTTTTTGGTGTCGGCAAAAAAATTGACGTGCGCACATCCAAAGGAGGCAAGGCATGGAACAGCAGGGGACAAATCCGCCTTTCATCGTGACAGACGGGCTGACAAAGACCTACATCCGGCGGGAGAAGCCGGAGCATGGCGGCATCACGCGCCTGTGGCGGCGGGAAACACGCGAGGTGCAGGCGCTCAGGGACGTATCCTTCCGCATTGGGCGCGGGGAACTCGTCGGGCTGATTGGGCCGAACGGCGCGGGCAAGAGCACCTTGGTCAAGCTCATGACGGGCATCCTGACGCCGACAAGCGGTAGCTGCACGGTGGATGGGCGCACGCCGTGGGCAGAGCGGAAGGCACATGTGCGCAGCCTCGGCGCGGTGTTCGGGCAGCGGATGCAGCTCTGGTGGGACGTGCCGATTCGCGATTCGTTCGACCTCCTGCGCGACATTTACAGCATTGACGAGGGGCGCTATCGGCGGCGGCTGGACGAGCTGACGGCGGCGCTGGACTTGGGGGACATCATGCAGTCGCCGCTGCGGCAATTGTCGCTGGGGCAGCGGATGCGCGCGGAGCTGTGCGGGTCGCTGCTGCATGAGCCGGAGCTGCTGTTCCTCGATGAGCCGACCATTGGGCTGGACGCAGTGAGCAAATTGAAGCTGCGGGAGTTCCTGCGGGTGGAAAACGAGACGCGCCGGACGACGATTCTGCTGACGACGCACGACATGGAGGACATGCGCGCGCTGTGCAGCCGGGTGATGGTGCTGGGACACGGGCAGCTGCTCTATGACGGCACGCTGACGAACCTGCTGCACCGCTACGACACCGCGCACACGCTGACCGTCACCTACGACGGCGCGGCAGATGCGTCGAAGCTGCCGCAGGGCGCAGTGAAAGACGGCGATACATGGCGAATTACCCTGCAAAAAGACGGCGACTTGTCCGAAACCATGCGGCAGGTGATGGCGGCAGGGAAAATGCACGAAATGGCAATCGAGGAGCAGAATGTCGATGAGCTGATTGCGCGGATGTACCGGGAGATGGCGCTATGAAGACGTGGATTGCATCGTGGAAGCCGTATTTCTCCCTCTACCGGCTCAAAGCTATGCAGGAGACGCAGTACCGCGCGGCGGCGCTGGGCGGGCTGGTGACGCAGGCGTTCTTCGGGCTGCTGTATGTGTTCCTGTACACGGCGTTGTTCCGGGGGGAAAATCAAGCGGAACTGGCGGAAACCATCACCTATGTGTGGCTTCAGCAGATGTTTTTCCGCGTATTGCTGATGAACGACACGGAGCTGATACAGCAGGTGATGACGGGTGGGCTGGCGTATGCGGTGCTTCGCCCGGTCGATCAGTATCGGTTCGCGTTCGTGCGGAACATGGCGCAGCGGCATGTGAATGCGCTGATGCGGCTTGTGCCGATGATTGCGCTGCAATTCCTGCTGCCGACCGCGTGGCGGATGCAGCCGCCGGAAAGCCTGCTCGCACTGATGCAGGCATTCGTATCGCTGCTCATCGGCGTGATGAACCTGTGCGCGATTGCGGGCATTTCAGGCGCTATCCTGATGCAGACGATGGACAACCGCGGCATCAACGCCATCATCACCTTCATCAGCAATGCTTTCGCGGGCAACATCATCCCCCTGACGCTCTTCCCGGACAGTGTGCAGACGCTGATTCGCTATCAGCCGTTTGCACAGGCGCTGGATGCCCCGATTCGCATGTACCTGCACGCGCAGGCGGCTGGTGAGTGGGCGCTGAACATCTCGGTGCAGCTGCTTTGGCTGATGCTGCTGGTCGCCCTTGGGCGCAGAATGTGGCGGCATCAGCTGAATCAGCTCACGATTCAGGGAGGGTGAAGCAAGATGAAGTATGTGTTTCATGCCCTGCGGATGCAGTGGCGGTGCGCGACGCAGTACCGCGCGTCGTTCTGGATGCAGACGCTGGCGCAGCTGGTGATGTCCGGCAGTGAATTGATGGCGGTGCTGGTGCTGCTGGGGCGGTTCACGTCGGTTGGGCAGTGGTCGGGGAGCGAAATCATGTTCTTCTTCGGCATGATGCAGATGACGTTCGCCATCACGGAGTGTGTCGGGCGCGGGCTAACAGCGTTTTCGCGGGTCGTGCAGGGCGGCGAGTTCGACCAAATCCTCCTGCGTCCACGGAATCTGCTTCTTCAGGTGCTGTGCAGCAGCACTGACCCGCGGCGGCTGAGCACGGCGGTGCTGGGGATTGTGTTGATGTGGCTTTCGGTCACGCAGCTGGGCATTCCGTGGACGCTGGGGAGCACGGTGCTGCTGCTGATTTCCGTCGCGGGGACGGTGCTGATGCTGCTTGGGCTGTTTCTGGTGGAAGCGACGCTGTGCTTTCTGTCCGTGCAGTCCATCGAGGCGGTGAATATCCTGACCTACGGCGGGCGAACGGCGTGCGAGTATCCGGTGGATATTTACCCGCGCCCGATTCGGCTGCTGTTCATGTATGTCGCGCCGTTTGGGCTGTGTATGCACGTTCCGGTGAGTGCGCTGCTGCATCACCCGATGGTGGATTGGCCTGCGTGGACGGTCTACCTTGCGCCGTTGGCAGGGGCAGCATTCTTTGGGCTGATGGCACTGGTGTGGCGGAAGGTCGGGGTCAAGCGGTACTGCTCGACGGGGTCGTGAGAGCAGGGGAACTTGGGGCGGCTTTCCGTTCCTCATCGCTCATTGCTAATTCTCTTCGCTTTATCATCAATTTCTCATCTTTATTGGTTGCTTTTTTGCGTAAAGTAGGGTACAATGTTCATGGTGAGTTCATTTTTTCGCCTTCACCGTTCATTCATCCACATTCATACCCGATTCATTCAGGAGGCAGCCATGCAAAATTACGTTTTCATGACAGACAGCGACAGCGACCTGCCGCTGGAACTCAAACAGCAGTACGACATTCCTGTCGTCTACATGCCTTACTCCCTGGATGGCAAAGAGTACTTCGACGACCTCGGCCAGTCGCTGAACCATAAGTCCTTCTACGACAAGATGCGCGCGGGCAGTCAGCCGACGACCTCCGCGCTCAACGAGACGGTCTACATGGAGTACTTCGAGCCGATTCTCTCTTCCGGGCGCGACCTGCTCTTCGCAGCCTTCTCCAGCCAGCTCAGCGCGACCATTCAGGCGATTTACGCCGCGCGCGAGGAACTGCTGAAACAGTACCCGGAACGCAAGTTCATCGTGGTGGACACGCTGTCCATCTCTGCGCCGCAGACGATTCTTGTCCTCAAGGCACATGAGATGTACCGCGCGGGCAAACCAATGGAGGAAGTCGCCCAGTGGCTGGAGGACAACAAGCTCCGCGCACAGGCGTGGTTCACAGTGGATGACCTGAAGTACCTCCAGCGCGGCGGACGCATCTCCGCGACGGCGGCGGCACTCGGCACGCTGCTGGACTTGAAGCCCATCCTGACCGAAACGCTCGAAGGCAAACTTGCCGCCGCGGGCAAAGTGCGTGGCCGCCGCAAGGCGATGAGCTACATCCTTGAGAAGGCGGTGGAGAACGTCGCCGATCAGAAGGAAGCCATGGGCATCATCCTGCACGCCGACGCGATGGACGATGCCCAGAAGCTGCGCCAAATGCTGGTGGAGAAGCTGCCGGAGATGGACATCCGCATCTACCCCGTCGGCCCCGTCATTGGCACGCACGCCGGCCCCGGTACGATTGCGTTCTGCTTCCTCGGCAAAAAGCGCGAAATTTGATTTATCCGCCGTCTGTTCCACGCGAACAGGCGGCAATCTTTATATTTGAAAGAAAAATTTCGCAGCGCCCCAGCACTGCGGAAACAGATGCGGATGAGGTCTTTTTCAGCAAAATCAACTGTTTTGCCGAATCTGGGCGAAGGAATTGCATTTTCCCCATATTTATGCTATAATAAGAATGTCACATTTTATTTTGTGGAAAGGAGTGGTGGCATCGTATGGATCAGCCTCCTTGTAGTCCGATACCCTGCAAGCCGTCATTCCCGGTACGCAGGGGTTTTTGAAAGAAAGGAATGCTTGATTTTCCATGACGCCTGAACTATATGGCACTGTTGTGATTCTGGTTGTGCTGGTGATGCTGTCGGCATTTTTCTCTGCCTCGGAAACGGCGTTTACCTCTGCCAACCGCGTCAAACTCAAGACGATGGCGCAGGGCGGCAACAAGCGCGCGCAGATAGCGCTGAATTTGGCGGAGGATTATGACCGCTTGCTCAGCACCATCCTCGTGGGCAACAACGTGGTCAACATCGGCGCTTCGTCCATGGCGACGGGGCTGTTTCTTGCGCTGCTAAGCGGCAATCAGTCTGCTGCGACAACGGTTTCGACCATCGTGATGACGATCGTCGTGCTGATTTTCGGCGAAATCAGCCCGAAAGCGATTGCCAAGGAGAACCCGGAGACGGTTGCCGTTGCGTTTGCACCTGTGCTGCTGGTGCTGCGAACGATTGTTACGCCGATTAACGCCCTGTTTGTGCAGTGGAAGAAGCTGCTGGCAAAGCTGTTCAAGCCCGCGCACACGGAAAGCTTTGTTGAGGCGGAAATCATGACGATGGTGGATGAGGCACAGAACGACGGTGATATAGATGAACATGAGGGAGAACTGATTCGCTCCGTCATTGAGTTCAACGACGACCGCGACGTGCTGAACATCATGACCCCACGTGTGGACGTGACGGCGCTGGAGGACACTGCGACGATGGAAGAAGCGGCGAACCTCCTGCGCGAAACGGGGTATACCCGCGTCCCGGTCTACCACGAGGACATGGATCACATCGTTGGCATCCTCAATGAAAAGGATTTTTATGCCTGTCAGCATGAGGGCGTGGATAGCATCGTGGACATTATGAAACCGCCGGTTTATGCCCCTGCGACGCTGAAGCTCTCCAAACTGCTGAAGCTGTTCCAGACGCAGAAGACGCATATGCTGATTGTGCTGGATGAATTTGGCGGAACTGAAGGCATCGTCACGATGGAGGATGTGCTGGAAGAACTCGTCGGCGAAATCTACGATGAGCACGACGATGTGTCCGAGGAAAGCGTCGAGATGGCGGACGGCTCACGCGTGGTCGAGGGCGGCATGGAACTGACCGAGCTGCTGGAAGATATGGGGCTGAAGGACACCTTCAACGCCGAAACCGTCGGCGGTTGGGTGAGCGAAATCATGGGCTGCATCCCGTTCGTCGGTGCGCGCTTTGAGACGGACCACCTCCGCGGCATGGTCACGCGCATGGAAAAGCGCCGCGTAACGCAAGTCCGCATCTGGCGCAAAGAGGGTACGGACGGGCACGCTGCACAGGCGTGAGTTCTCCTGCTGCGGCAAAATCATCATTCAGGCGGAAATATCAATCAGAAAAAGGAGCCTACCACCATGGCAACCACCAAAAAAGATAGGAACCAGAAGTCTGACAGGCGTCAGCTTGCCATCAGCATTACCTGCATCGTCATCGTCGCAGCCATGCTGCTGACCTCCCTGATCACCCTGCTGCCCATTTATAACTGACGGAAAGGCATCACATGAAGAAAGACCATCGCGGCATATCGCTGGGAACATATGTCATGCTTGGCGTGACGGGCGCGGTGCTGCTGGGCTGCTTCTTGATTCTGCCCGGTCTGCTGGGGCAGGCGCGCGGCACGGTGGATGTCCGGCAGGTGCTGTCCATCTTCCAAACCGACGGAATGCCCTCGCTCACGCTGAGCGATATTCCCATTACCCGCGGCGATTCCACTGGCAATCTGCCCGCGCCGGAACCCACGCAGCCGCCCGCTGAAACCGCCGCGCCTACCATTCCGTCCGCCACCCAAGCCCCCAAGCTGGGCGGCACGGTCACCCTTACCCTCGGCGGCACGGTCGATATGGATGATGCGGTGCGCAAAGCGGGCTACTACTCCGACTCGCAGAAGTACGATTTCACGGAGATGCTTGCTCTCCTGCAGGACGAAATGACGGGCGATATCACGTTCCTGACGCTGGAGAACCTGATTCAGCCGGAAGTGAAAGTCTCTGCGCTGAACGCTCCCGACGCCGCGGCGGAACTGCTCCGCACCACCGGCGTGAACCTCGTTGCCATCGGCTTCCCGAAGGTGTACGACAAGGGCGCGGATGGCGTTCGGACAACGCTGGAAGCCCTGCATGACCGCAATTTGCTGACCATCGGCGCGTACAACACGCAGGAGGAAGCAAACGCCATCTGCATCCGGACGCTGGACAACGTGCCCGTCGCGTTCCTGCACTACACCGAAGCGCTGAGCGGAACGGGCAAGAAAGCGATGAAGTCCTCCGGAGCATCCTATGCTGTCCCGCTGGCGAATACGGAAACGATTTCCGCTGATATTCGCCGTGCACGCGAGCAGGGAGCGGCGGTGGTCGTTGTATCGCTGAACTGGGGAACATCCGGCACGTCGAAGCCGACGAATGCGCAGCGAAAACTGGCGCAGGCGATTGCCGATGCGGGCGCGGATGTCATCGTCGGCGCGGGGACGCGTGTCGTGCAGCCGGTGACATGGCTGACGCACAAGAATGCGGATGGTACGGCAGCGCAGACGCTGTGCGCGTGGTCGCTGGGCAGTCTGCTGAATGAGTCCCGGAAGGACGGCAACGTTGCTGGAATGCTGCTGCAATTGCAGATTTCGTGGGACGGGCAGAACATCAGCTTTGGGCAAGTCAGCTATACGCCGACGTACATTTGGCGGCAGAAGGTGGATGGCGCGTATCAGTATCGGGTAGTTGCGAGCGACCAGAGCGCGCCGAATGGAATGTCGGAGGAACAGCAGGGATATATGGCGAAGGCACTGCGGACGATTCAAAACGCGCTGGCGGATTCGCCAATAACGATTCGGATAAAGTAAGGGAAAATGCTCAATTTTGTCGCGCTGATGGCTGCGGCTGAATGGCATCGAGAGAAGGTTTTGGCTTTCTCCCGGTGCTTTTTTGTTGCAGGGGGGCAGGGGCAGGGCGCAAGGGGGCAATGAAAACAGATGAATGTATGCGGTCGCAACAAAAAGCACCGCCCTGCCCGACACACAACGCCGAGCAGGACGGTGCTTGATTTATCACACCATTACAGGTTGTTTACGAGGTCGTACAGATCGCGGCGGAAGTGCTTCTCCACCTTCAACGCGTCCACGATGGGCATGTTGAACACCTTGCCCTGCCGCACGCCGATGACCTGATTGGAGATGCCGTCGCGCAGCAGACGAACCGCAAGGTTGCCCGCTTCAAAGGCGAAGGCGCTGTCCTTGGCAACCGGCAGTGCGCCGCGCTGGGTGTAGCCGACAACCGTCGAACGCGCTTCCACCATGCCGCACATCCGCTTCATGATGGAGGCAAAACGCATAGCGCTCATGGGTTCGCCCTCGAAGCACTGCTTGCCGTGGCTGGTCAGGAAGCCGTACATGTCAAACGGCGCCATGGATTCCCAGCAACCCTCCGCCAGCACGATGGTCGAGCGGTAGTTGCCCTTGGCAATCTGCTTGTTCAGGCGGGACGCCACTTCTTCCACGCTCCACGGCACTTCCGGCACAACCACGATTTCCGAGCCCGTGGCGCAGGCGGCCTTCAGGGCGATGTCACCGCAGTGGCGGCCCATGCACTCCACCACATGCGGGCGGTCGTGGGAGCGGCTGGTGGCGCGGATGGCGCGGATGGCTTCGGTGCAGACCTGCACAGCCGTCTCGTAGCCCAGCGTCATCTCGGTGTAGGCAAGGTCGTTGTCAATCGTGCCGGGGATGCCGATGCAGGGGATGCCCAGCTCGCAAAGTCGCATTGCGCCCTGGAAGGAGCCGTCGCCGCCGATGACAACCAAGCCGTCGATTTCCATCGCCTTCAGCGTCTGCACGGCGATTTCGCGCCACTTGGGGTCTTTGAACTCCTCGCAGCGCGCGGTGCGCAGATAAGTGCCGGGCTGGTCGGCAATATCCAGCACGGTGTCCAGATACAGCTCCTGCAGGTCATCCTTGATGCTGGTGGACTTGCGCAGCAGACCGTTGTAGCCGTGCTTGATGCCGATCAGGGGCATACCATAAGCCGCAGCACTGCGGGCAATGGACATAACGGCTGCATTCATGCCCGGCGCGTCGCCGCCGGAAGTCAAGACGCCGATTTTTCTCATCATGGGAACATTCCACTCCTTTTCAGAAGGTTATGATGGCGGGCAAGCCCGGCGAATCCGGAAATTGCCCTGCGAAACGGTACGCGGAATGCGTGACCGTATGCTTTCATCCTGCATTATACCACAATTGATAGGAAAAAGACAAGCCGTGCAAACGCTTACATCAAACGTTTTCGGACGAAATTTCACGAAAAGCCGACGAGTTTTCCAGAAATAGGCTGGTGGAAATGTGCAACTGTCCTTGACAGACCGGATTACCCGTGATATGATGAAAAAAACGAGGAAAGGCGGCGAGCAGGCAGAATGGGCAGGGACGAGCGGCAGCTGCGTCGGATGCGCGGCGAAGCGCTGTCCCGATTGCTGCAGGGGCTGACGTACGGCGGCTGTCTGGTGATTTTTTACGCGCTGATGGCGCTTCCGAACTGGCCGCTGCGGAATCTGTCGCGCACGAGCGCAACGACGCTGGTGACGTGGGTCGCCATGGGCGCGGCGATGCTGGCGGTGTTCGGGCGCATGACGGTGCGGCGCGGGAAGCATCAGCAGCAGGCGGCAGGGCAGTGCATGGGCGTGCTCATCACGGACGCGGTGACGTATCTGCAATTGCAGATTATGAACGTCAATCCCAATAACCGCACGCACCTGACGCTCTTCGGGGCGGATTTCGCGTATCTGCTGATTGCCGCCGCGCTGCAGATGGCGCTCGTACTGCTGGCAATGTCCTTCGGTACGCGTGTGCTGCCGAAATTACAGAAACCCGCGCGGCTGCTGCTGATTACCGAGGTGAATGCGGACGAAATTCGGCAGAAGCTGGCGAAGGAGCGCACCTTCGGGCAGCTGAATGATGTTTGCAGCTGGCAAGCGGCGGAATTGCCTGCGTTTTTGGCGCAGAACGATGCAGTGCTCATTGCGTCGGATGTGCCGGATGAAAACCGGATGGCGCTGATGAAGGCGTGCTATGCGCTGAAGCGGACGGTGCTGGTCAGCCCGCGCGTGCAGGAGATCATGCTGTCCAGTGCGAATCAGGTGATACTGGATGATGCGCCGCTGCTGGAAATGCGCGCGGACGGCATGACGCTGGGGCAGAAAATCATCAAGCGTGGGGCGGATATTGTGCTGTCGGCGCTGGCGCTGCTGGTGCTTAGCCCGCTGATGCTGCTGATTGCGCTCGCGATTCGCGTGGAGGACGGCGGAAACGTCATCTTCCGGCAGAAGCGGCTGACGGCGGACGGAAAGACCTTCACCATCTGCAAATTCCGCACGATGCGGCGGGGCAGCGGGGGCGCGTCCGCACGGGACGCGGATGACCGCGTGACGCATGTCGGGCGTTTCCTGCGCCGGTGGCGGCTGGATGAGCTGCCGCAGTTCTGGAACATTCTGCGCGGGGATATGTCGCTGGTCGGCCCGCGCCCGGAAATGCTGGAAAACATCACACGCTATAAGCGTGACCTGCCGGAATTCCAGTTCCGGGAACGCATGAAGGCGGGTTTGACCGGCTATGCGCAGATTGAAGGGCGCTACAATACCTCGCCGGAGGATAAACTCGCGCTCGACCTATTCTACATCGAGGGGTTCTCTCTCTGGACGGACATGAAGCTGCTTCTGCGGACAGTGACGGTCTTTTTCCGCCCTGACGCGACGCAGGGATTTCCGCCGGAGGATTCATCATTCATTCCCAAACACGACAAAACACAGGAGGAAGAGCAATGAAAACGACGCTTTTGATTATGGCAGCAGGACTGGGCAGCCGTTACGGCGGCAACAAGCAGATTGACCACATCGGCCCGCACGGCGAAATTCTGCTGGAGTATTCCATCTATGACGCGGTGGCAGCAGGGTTTGATAAGGTGGTTTTCGTCATCAAGCGCAGCATGGCGGACACCTTCCGCGAGCTGATTGGCGACAAGATTGCCAAGAAGGTCGAGGTAGAATACGCCTATCAGGAATATGATTCCCTGCCGGACGGCTTTGTTCCGCCGGAAGGGCGCACGAAGCCCTATGGCACGGTTCACGCCGTGCTGGTGGCGAAAGACCTGATTCACGAGCCGTTCGCCGTCATCAACGCCGACGACTACTACGGCAAGGACGCTTTCGCGACGATGGCGAAAAGCCTGAAGGAAATGCAGGGCAAGACGAACGTCGCGTCGATGGTGGCATACCGCTTGAAGAACACCGTGTCCGAGAACGGGCATGTGACCCGCGGCGTGTGCGCGCGCGACGACAAGAATCATCTGGTGAAGGTGCAGGAGACGTACAAGATTAAACCCTTCCCGGACGGCACGATCCGCGACGTGAACTTCCGCGAAGAGGGGGATATCCTCGATCCGGAAGCGCTGGTGTCCATGAACTTCTGGGGGCTGACTCCGTGGTTCTTTGGCGCCGCAGCGCGTGATTTCGCTGCCTTCCTCCGCGCCGATAATGGCGACCCGATGAAGAAGGAGTTCGTCCTGCCGACCGAAATTGACGCGCTGATGCACTCCGACGGTCTGACGGTGGATGTGCTGAGTACGGACGCGGTGTGGTTCGGCGTGACGTACCGCGAGGACAAGCCGTATGTCATGGGCGAACTGAAGAAGCTGCATGACGCGGGGCAGTACCCCGAATCCCTGTAATTTTACAGAAAAGCGCCGTAAGCACTTGCCTACGGCGCGTTTTTGTCGTACAATAGGGATGGGGACAGTCTGTCCCTATCAGAAGGAAAGAGGAGAGCGATTCCCATGAAGATTTTGCTGACCGGCGGTGCCGGATTTATCGCGACGCACACCTGTGTGGAACTGATGGCAGCGGGGCACGATGTGGTTGTTGTCGATAATTATGTGAATTCTCAGCCCGAAGCGCTGCGCCGCGTGGAGGAAATCGCGGGCCGCCCGGTGAAGGCGTATGAAGCCGATGTATGCGATCGCGCCGCAATGGACAAGATTTTCAGTGAGAACCGCTTTGATGCCGTGATTCACTTCGCGGGGCTCAAGGCCGTGGGCGAGTCTGTCCACAAGCCGCTGGAATACTACCGCAACAACCTTGACTCCACCCTGACGCTGTGCGAAACCATGCGCCGCCACGGCTGCAAGCGCATTGTGTTCTCGTCCTCTGCGACGGTCTACGGCGTGCCGGACGAAGTGCCGCTGCGGGAGGATATGTTCTGCAAGGGCTGCACGAATCCCTACGGCTGGACGAAGTACATGATTGAGAAAATCCTGCAGGGCATTGTAACCGCTGATCCGGAATGGTCGGTGGTGCTGCTGCGCTACTTTAACCCCATCGGCGCGCACGAATCCGGACGCATGGGCGAAAATCCCAACGGCATTCCGAACAACCTGATGCCCTACATCACCAAGGTCGCCGCTGGACAGCTCGATCACCTGACCGTGTTCGGCAATGATTACAGCACGCCGGACGGCACGGGTGTGCGCGACTACATCCACGTCGTCGATTTGGCGAAGGGCCATGTCGCCGCGTGTGACTACGCCGCGAAGCACAACGGCTGCGAAATTATCAACCTTGGTACGGGCGTGGGCTACTCGGTGCTGGATATTGTGAACACGTTCAGCCGTGTGAACCAGGTTCCCGTGCCATATGTGATTGGCCCGCGCCGCGACGGCGATGTGGATGCCTGCTATGCCGACCCGACGAAGGCGAAGGAGCTGCTCGGCTGGACGGCAACCAAGACGCTGGAAGACATGTGCCGCGACTCGTGGCGCTGGCAGAAAGCGAACCCGAACGGCTATCAGGACAAATGAGCAATGGGGCGCGGCAGTTCCCGGAGACAGGGGACTTCGCGCCCTTTTGCGCGAATCGGTTCTGTGCCGATGGCTTATTCTACTTCCATGTAGAGCTGTTTCGCTGCGCAGGGGAATCGCCTCTGCGGAGGCGACCAAAGGGCATGAAAACAAACGAAGTTTGCGATCGCCCTTTGGAAACCTTCGGCGCGCACCCATGTTTCTGGGCTTTTATTGCGGCTTGAAAATGCGGCTCCATGCTTCTGGGGTTTTATCATAGCTTGGAAAATACGGTTCCATGTTTCTGAGCTTTGTTGCAGCTTGGAAGGATGTAAGGAACACTAACTAAAAAGCCGCGATAACAGCCAATAAACTTAGTTGGGGGGCGAAGCAGTCCAGAGGGCGACCGCAAAGCCCTCTGTTCGCCTCCGCAGAGGCGAAATCCCCGCATAAACACGCGGGCATAGTATGAAGGCGCGCTCAACTCAATCGCGCGAAAGGGTCAAGGGACGAAGTCCCTTGCGGAGTCCAGAGGCAGAGCCTCTGGCAGGAGAGTGGTTATGAAAAGAAAGGTGTTCCTGTTTGGAGGAAGCGGCGGACGGATGCTCGAAGCGCTGCTGTTTATGGCGTTCGCGGGCATTACGCCGGAGGAAACGCTGGATTTGGTGCTGTGCGACCCTGATGGCGACGGGATGCACGGCGCTGTTCAGCTGCGTCAGGAATTGGCGGATTATCAGCGCATCTGGGCGTCCCGGACGTATATCGGCACGGAGAACCCTGCCTTCCAGACCGAAATCAACCTCCGCACATGGTGCGACCCGCTGCCCATGAACGCGAAAACGCTCGCGGACTGGACGCAGGACGAAAAGCAGGATGCCCTGCTCTGTCAGGCGCTTTTTCCGGCGGATACCGCGTCTCTTGACCTCCGGCAGGGCTTCCATGACCACCCCGAACTCGCGCGCGTGGCGTTCGCGGCGATGCTCAGCGAATGCGAAAACGCCCCCGATGATGCCATGCACCGCACGCTTGATGAGATTCAGTCCGCCTTGAATGCGGGTGAGGAAGTCCGCGTTGTGCTGGCTGGTTCGCTCTGCGGCGGCACGGGCGCGGCGGGCATTGAGAGTGTCGCCGCTCTCCTCCAAAATCGCTTCGGGCAGAATGACAATTTCCGCATGGCCGCGGTGCTGATGCTCCCTTGCGCCGACGGGGAATCGCCCGCGCGCGCACAGGCGGCGTTGGAGAGAATCAGCATAGAAAACGCCCTCCAAACCGTCTGCCTGATTGGACTTCCGCAGAGTGCGCAGTCCTCCGGCGGCAACGATTTGCCCCGCCTGACTGACTGGCTTGGCGCGTACTGCATGGATGTGCTGCTGCACCGCCCGACGTGGCTGACGGGCACGTTCACAGTGCAGACCGCAGACGGCGCGGCAAACTGGAAGCTGTTCGGCAAGGGGGATGAACGTTATCGCGTGGCGTTTGGCGGATTGCTCAAGGGCGCGCTGCTCTGGCAGCGGAAGATTCTCCCGACGCTGGAAAAACGGCTTGCGAAGGGCAATGCGCTCAAAAGCGGGTGGATTGGCTGGTATCCGCATTATTTTCGCGGCGCGGCGGAGGATATCGAGGATGTTCGCGCCGATGCACAGGCCGTTGACCGCCTGACGCAGGTCGCGCTGCTGTATCTGGCGGGCATCATCCGCTCACTGCCGTTGGATCTGCGCTATGCGTCCGTGCTGGAAACGGCGCGGGAGCAGGGCAGGGAACACTACGACATGCAGATTCGCCGCGCAGGGGAACTGGCTGTTCTGCGCTACGATGCCGAGCAAAACGGAATGCAGGAGGACAACGACGTCCACCGTGAAAACGCCGACACCGACCCGGAGGCGGCGGCGGCGCTGGAACGCATTGCGCGGATGGCGGAGAGCATCCAGAACGAGGATTCCGTGCAGAAAACGTTCAATCGGCAAATGGGCGGTCAGGCGGCAATGAAAATGGTGCTGGATGCGCTGGAAAAGGCGGAGAACGAGAATGACCGTCTGATTCGCGACTACGCTGAGGCGATTCGCCGCATTGCGCAGGCGGAAGCTGTTGTCAAGCCGTCCGAGCGCTTCCGCATTGACGACGCGAAGACGAAGCTCAAGCGCATGGAACGCCACAAGCAGATGGCGGCGGGCATGTGCGAGATGCTGCGCCACGACGCGCAGGAGATGCGCGATGGTCAACTGCGGTTCGAGAAGCCGACGCTGATCTCCGCCGCGCCGGAGAACGGGCTGTTTTTGCAGGAAGCGATGGATCGGCTGCTGCGCGGCGAAAAGGAAGGGCGGAAGGAACTCGCAGCGTGGTTCCCCGTCTTGGTTCAGGGCGGCAAAACGGCGGATTTGCGCAGGACGATGAAGCAGCTGGGGCGCGGGGCGAAGGAAAAGGATGCGCCCGCTGTGCAGCTGCTGCTTGTTGCCATGGAAACCGCCATGCAGGAGGAAAACGCATGAGCAAACTGCTTTTTCTGCCCGATCGAAACGGCAGGGAGAAGGAATCGGAGGGGGCAGGGCTTGTCCGGCTGAGCGCCGATACGTCGGAAATGGCGGCGCTGGCGAAACGGATGGTCATCCGGCAGGAAACGGGCGAAATCACCCCCGACGCGGCATATCAGGGCGCAATGGCGCTGGCGCTGCTGCTGGACAGCTGGCAGGGGACAGATGTGCGCCTTGCAGTGCGGACGATTGACGCGCAAAAGTCGCGTTTTGCATCGTGGGTGATGGCGGCGCGCCCGATGGAGCAGCGCAATCAGCCGATTCGTCTGCTGATGCTTGTCAAAGATCAGCAGGAAGCGCTGCTGGGGCTTGTGGACGCGGAAAACGGCTTGACGCTCGCAGCGCAGATGGGCGATATCTGGGACATGCTGCCAGAACGCGCAACATGGGTGAATCGGGAGGATAAGTGCTTCCGCAGCCCGCTGCCGCTGCTGAACGAGGCGGACTGCGATCTGCTGCTCCGCCGCCTGCACCGGATGAATCTGCCGGGCGACCGCGCGAAGTCCTTCCGGGCGGCGCTGAATCAGCGGCTGACGCAGGAGCGCGAAATGCTCTCCCATAGCGAGGAAGAAACGCTGGCGCGCCTGGCGATTCGCGCGCAGGCAGCGCTGGGGATGATGAAAGTGCCGGGTTTTGCGGTGCTGGAAGAAAATTCGCTGACGGACACGGAAAACTCGCTGATGCAGTGCTTCACGGCGGAAACGGTCGGGGTGAGCGAGGCGCTTAAACGTCAGCAGGTGCTTTTGTGGCACGGCAAGGCGTTCGGGCGCAGCAGCAAGGTGCTGGGCTGGACGGACACAAACTGGCCGGACGAGGCGGAGACGCTGAATGGCGTGGAGCAGGAAATTGCTCTGATGGCGGACGGCTCGGTTTGGTGGAACAAGAAACTGGCGGATGCGCTGAATGCGTACCTGCGCGAGCGGAGCGACAAGGCGCTTTTGCCCGCGGCGCGTGAATACCTGACGCTGGTCAAGGGGCAGGCGGAGCAGAATGCGCGGCAGGTGCAGGGCACGGTGACGCTGCAATTCCCGTGGCGGGCGGACAGCGGCGCGGTGCAGTCGCTCTTGCAGGAAGCCTTGGGCGACGGCTGGCAGGAAGCCGCGAAGCAGCCGTTTTCGCAGCGCCTGACGTGCCTGACCGGGGTGCAGCTCGGCGACCAGGCATTGCGCACCTGCTGCATTCTCGAAAACGCGACGATGCTGCCGCCGCTGTCTATGGAAATGGCGAAAACGATCGCGGAGAACCCGACCGCGCTGGCGCTGGATGCTTTCCGCTATCAGGTGGAGGAGGACGGCAGCGTCACCGCGTCGTATCTGCTCAGGGCGCGGGGGGAAGTGAGGTTTGTGCGCACCTACGCGCCGGACGAGCAGCTGTACCTGGAAAACCCGCCGATGGTGGCGGTGTACCCGTGTGCGCCGATGGCGTTCTGGCATCAGTACCAGGTGCTGGTGAAGGGCGGCGACGCGAAGGTGTACGCGCTGTCCGACGGGCAGTGGCAGGGCGTGGAGAATCGGGAAAACTGGACGGCGCTGCTGACGGCGCAGTACCCATCCTGCCTGACGCTGGAAAAGGACGGCGAGAGCCTCGGCGCACTGCCGAATATCCTCGATAAAGAGCCGGACACGGGCGGAAATCAGCCTGCGATTGCGTCCATTGACCTCGGTACGGCGGTCACAGCGGTGACGCTGACCATCGGCGGACGGGAGATTCCGGCGACGCACCGTCCGCTCCTGCGGATGCTGCTGACCCTATCCGACACGCCGATGGACGACATGATGACGAGCCTGACGATGGCGGCGAACCTCATCCCGACGGCAGTGGTGCTGACGGGCGCGGGCGATGTGCCGGGTCGGGACGGCTATGTGTACCGCCCAGCGGACATGGCTGCGCTGGCGGCGAAGGAGGAAAATCGCCTGCTGACTGGCTTCAAGTGGCGCAGCGACGCGGCGGGCGTTCGGGCGCGGACACTGCTGATTCAGCAGCTGATGCTGGATACGGCGCTAAGTGCCGTCCTGCAAGGCGCGGGAAGCCTGTCGTGGCGCATTGCCATGGAGGATGACATGGGCGAAGGCGGGCGGCGCGCGGTGCTGGACGCGGCGGAAAGCGGCGCGGCGGCGGCGACGATTGCATCCGGGCTTGCGCCGGTCCCCGGTACGGAGCGCGTTTCGTGGACGCCGGAGACGGCGGCGCTGGGCGCGTACCTGCGCGGCGAGGGCGGAATCCACGGCGGTTGTGCGGCACTGGACATTGGCGCGGGCAGCATCCGCGCGGCGATCTATCTGCAGAACCGCACGACCCCGGAGCGCAGCGCGAACATCCCGTATGGCACGCAGCTGACGCTCTACGAGACGTACGCGAATCACCCGGAGCGTATCGAATATGATTTTGGCGGCTGCTCAATGGGGAGCTTATCGCTGGCGAAAGATGCGCTGACGGCAGCGTTCTCCGTTGCGTCGGATACGCAGGCGCACGTCGGCAAAACGTGCATGATGCTCGACCTCCTGCTGACTGAGAACGCCGCGTCGCTGGCGATGCACTTGAACGCGCGCGCAAACGCCGGGCAGGTGACATTCTTACAGAGCGTAGCGGCGGAATATCTGGCGGGGGCCCTGTTCGCTGCGGGCCTGCTGACGGCGGACGTGCAGGCGGATTCGATGCAGAACCACTATCTGCCCGCGTCGCTGCCGGTAGCGCTGACGGGCGGAGGAGCGCTGCTTGTGAACCTGCTGCCATCTGGGATGGTGGGCAATCTGAACCAGTTCGTATCCGTCGCAACGGGGCGGACGTATGCGGCGGGAAACATCCAAGTGCAGCTGATGCGCGAAGGCAAATGGGCGCTGAGCCGGGGGCTAAGTGCGCTGAAAGCGCTGGAAATTCCGCCGGAAACGCCGGATTTGACGCGGCATCAGTCCTTTTCCGAGCAAATGCTGCACCTGATGCAGACGCTCTGCACAGTCTGTCCGGCGCACATGTGGCTGCTGCATCCGGGACTGTTTGACAGCATGGGGCGGATGACGCCCGCGGGCATTGACACAGTGCGGCGTGTTTCTGCGCGCACCTACGGCGCGGACGACGATATGCCCGCGTCGGTGATGCAGTTCCTTTCGGAGCTGCGAAGGTCGCCGATTGTCGCGGATCAACTGACACCGCCGGGAAACTGATCTTTGCACAACAAAACCCGCGCTTTGGCAGGAATGCCTCCTGTCAAAGGCGGGTTTTTTGATTCGTCTTATACTATTTCCAGATTCACCTGCGCCATCTGCTTGCGCATTTTCATCTGGAAATAGTATTATTCCACCAATTTGAACCCTTGTTCCGTTAACTTTGCTTTAATTTCCTCAATCTGCGCAAAATCACGCGTTTCCATACTAATCCGCAGCAAACAGCTCGTCACCGCATATGCCGCGTCCGACCGTTCATGCGTCACGCCCACAATGTTCGCGCCGCACTCCGAAATTACCTGTGTCACGCCCAGCAGCTGCCCCGGCTTATCGTCCAGCGCAATCGTCAGCAGGCAGTTGCGCCCTTCGCGCTGCAAACCGCGCGTGATGACGCGGCTCAAAATGTTCACGTCAATGTTGCCGCCGGAAATCAGGCAGCAGACCTTTTTGCCGGCAATCGGCAGCTTGCCGAACATGGCCGCAGCGACCGTCACTGCGCCCGCGCCTTCCGCGACCAGCTTCTGCTTTTCCATCAGCGCCAGAATCGCCGCGGCGATTTCGTCCTCGCTGACCGTGACAACCTCGTCGACGTACTTGCGCACCATGTCAAGCGTGATATCGCCGGGGTGCTTGACCGCGATGCCGTCGGCAAATGTGCGTACGCTGTCAAGCGTGATGGCTTCTCCGGCTTCCAGCGAGCGCTTCATGCTGGGGGCGTTCTCTGCCTGTACGCCGTAGACTTTTACCTTGGGGTTCAGCGATTTGATGGCGCACGCGACGCCGGAAATCAGCCCGCCGCCGCCGATGGAGCAGACGACCGCATCCACATCAGGCAGCTGATCGAGGATTTCCAGACCGATTGTGCCCTGACCGGCGATAACCTCCTCATCGTTGAAGGGGTGGATGAAGGTCATGCCGGTTTCCTGCTGCAGCTGACAGGCGTAGTTGTAAGCGTCGTCATACGCACCCTTGACGAGGCAGACCTCCGCGCCGAGGGCTTTGGTGGCTTCGACCTTGCTGATAGGCGCGCCATCGGGCATACAGACAATCGCCTTGATACCCATGCGGGACGCGGCGAGCGCGACACCCTGCGCATGGTTGCCCGCGGAGCAGGCGATAATGCCGGCCTTGCGCTGTTCCTCGTTCAGCTGGCTGATTTTATAATATGCGCCGCGCAGTTTGAACGAACCGGTTAACTGAAGGTTTTCGGTCTTGAGGTAGAGGTCGTAGCCCTGCGAGAGTTTCGCGGCGTAGATGACGTCAGTCTTGCGGGCGACAGGCTTCAGGACGTAGGCTGCATGGTAGATTTTATCGAGCGTCAGCATGGTGGTGAAATCTCCTTTGTGAAAGGATATTGATGGGGAAAGGTTGCTTTGCTTGATTGACTTGGGAAAGGAAATGTGTTTTTTTGTGGCAGGGGGAATCGCCTCTGCGGAGGCGACCAAAGGGCGTTCCGATCGCCCTTTGGAAACCTTCGGTCGCCACTAACGGAGTTGACTTTCTTCGTTGCAGGGGGACGCGCCTGCGGGCGCGCAAGGGGCTTTCCGGTCGCCCGCTTGACCCCTTCGGCGCGGTCACTCCCATGTTACTTGGTTTGTATTGCGGCTTGGGTTACGTTTGTAATCCTGCAATATAATTGATGAACTGCTGTGCGGTACGACCAGAAACACCGCCGTGGCGGATTTCCCAGCGGTTCGCGGCTTGCAGAAGCTCGTCCTCGGTGAGGGATAAGCCGTCGGGGAGACGCGCGGCGATGCCTTTCACGATGTCGTGGTACTGCTGGCGGTTCGGGCTGACGTAGCAGATGGCGCAGCCGAAACGCGCCGCCAGCGACAGCTTCTCTTCCATCGTGTCCGAACGGTGGATATCGCCGTTGTGTTCCATGTCGTCGCGGTCCTTCCACGTCTCTTGGACGAGGTGGCGGCGGTTGGACGTCGCGACAATCAGCACATTCGCCGGGCGTGTCTCCACACCGCCCTCAATGACGGCTTTCAGGAACTTGTATTCCACTTCGTGTTCCTCGAACGACAAATCGTCGATGAAAATCATGAAGCGGTAGTTGCGGTTCTTGATTTTCGCAATCACCTGCGATAAAAGCCCAAACTGGTGCTTGTAGATTTCAATCATCCGCAAGCCGCGGTCAGCGTATTCGTTCAGAATCGCCTTGACGGAGGTGGATTTGCCCGTGCCCGCGTCGCCGTAGAGCAGCACGTTGTTCGCCGCGCGCCCCGACACGAACGCTTCCGTGTTCTGCCGAAGTTCCTTCTTCTGCGGCTCATAGCCAATCAGGTCGGAGAGCAGGACAGAATCAATGTTGTTGATGGCGTTGAGCGTAAACGAGCCGTTTGCATCCTCCTGAATGCGGAATGCTCTGTTCAAGCCGAACATGCCCACGCCGCAGTCACGGTAGTGCGCCGTCACGAGGTCGAAAATCTCGTTCTCGTCCTTTGCGCCCGCGATGGCGGCGGACAGCGCCCGCACCTTTTCTGATACCGTGCGGTAGTACATCTGCGCCTTTTTCGGGATGGCGGTGTAATTCTCCAGCACGGTAAAGCAGTCGATGCCCAAATCCTGCTCGATGGGGGCGAAATCGAAGTCAAACAGGCGCTTGAAAACGGCAAAATCCGCCTTGGCGAAGTGGTTGACGCTGCCGTCGCTTGCGCCGACCCGCTCACAGGTCAGCGAGAAGCTGTTCTCGTTCATCATCAGCACGAACGTCAGGTAGTCATGCCACAGATTGCAGTTGAAGCCGTAGCGCGTCGCCAAATCCAGCAGACGCTTGACCTGCTGATAAATGCGCGACACCAGCACCGGCTTTTCGCATTCGCCGTGCGCCCAGTCGGAGAAAATGCCGGACAGTTGGCGCAGGATGCTGTTCTCACCCAGATTGGAGTAGAGCAGCAGCTGCGATACCTCTCGATACATAGATTATCCTCTTACAGGCGCGCAAGAATTGCGTCCGTCATTTCGGTGCAGGTCAGCGGCTGAATGCCCGACTGCCCAACGATATCCGCCGTGCGCAGCCCGTCGTTCAGGGCGGCGTCCACCGCACGCTCGATGCAGTCCGCCTCGTCCGCCATGTCGAAGGCGTAGCGCAGCATCATGGCGGCGGAAAGAATGGTGGCAATTGGGTTCGCTTTGTTCTGCCCGGCAATATCCGGCGCAGAGCCGTGAATCGGCTCATACAGTCCGCGCTTCGTCGCGCCCAGAGACGCGCTCGGCAGCATCCCGATGGAGCCGGTAATCTGGCTCGCTTCGTCGGAGAGAATGTCACCGAACATGTTGCTCGTCACGACGACATCGAACTGGCTCGGACGGCGGACAAGCTGCATGGCGGCGTTGTCCACCAGCATATCGCTGACGGTCACGTCCGGGTACTCCTGCGCAATCCGATGCACCGTCTCGCGCCACAGCCGGGATGTTTCCAGCACGTTCGCCTTGTCGATGGAAATCACGTTCTTGCGGCGCTTGCGGGCGGCGTCGAACGCGGCGCGGGCAATGCGCTCAATCTCCATGACGCTGTACCGCTCAGTGTCGTAGGCTTCCGCGCCGTACTGCCCCTCGCGGCGGCCACGTTCGCCAAAGTAAATGCCGCCGGTCAGCTCGCGCACCATCATCAGGTCAAAGCCCTGTGCGACGATGTCTGAACGCAGGGGGCATTCGTCCTTCAAGGCGGGATACAGCTTCGCCGGGCGCAGGTTCGTGTACAGCCCCATGGCGGCGCGGATGCCGAGAAGCCCCTTTTCAGGGCGCAGATTCGCAGGTTGACTGTCCCACTTCGGGCCGCCGACCGCGCCAAGCAGCACGGAATCCGACGACAGGCAGCCGTCAATTGTCTCCTGCGGCAGGGGATTGCCCGTTTCGTCAATCGCCGCGCCGCCAATCAGATAGCGGGTGAAGGTGAACGTATGCCCGAACTTTTCCGCAACGGCTTCCAGCACTTTCACGGCGCTGTCCACGATTTCCGGGCCGATGCCGTCGCCGCGCAGCAGTGCAATGTGCTTTTCCATTTTATTCTGCCTCCATGTTCTGCTGACGTGCCTTCAAATAGGAGAGAAGCCCACCGTGCGCAATAATCTTCTGGATAAAGGGCGGGAAAGCCGTCGCGTGGTATGTTTTCCCGGTCGTTTCATCGGTGATGGTGCCGGTCGCAAAATCAACCGATACTTGGTCGCCGTTTGCAATCTCCGCCGCCGCTTTGGGGCATTCCAAAATCGGGAAGCCGATGTTGATGGCGTTGCGGTAGAAGATGCGCGCGAAGCTCGGCGCAATGACGCAGGAGACGCCGCACGCGCGGATGGCAATCGGCGCATGTTCGCGGGAGGAACCGCAGCCGAAGTTCGCGCCGCCGACGATGATGTCCCCCGGCTGCACCTTCTGCGCAAAGGTTGCGTCAATGTCCTCCATGCAGTGCTTCGCAAGCTCATCGGGCGAGGGGGCGTTCAGGTAGCGCGCGGGGATAATCACATCCGTATCCACGTTGTCGCCGTATTTGTAAACCTTGCCGCTGGGCATGTCACTGCGCCTCCTTTGCAATGTCGTTCGGGTCTGCGACGCAGCCCATGATGGCGGATGCCGCCGCAACCGCGGGGGATGCCAGAACCACTTCGCTCTTGACGTGTCCCATGCGCCCGACGAAATTGCGGTTCGTCGTCGCGACGGCGCGTTCGCCCTCGCACATGCAGCCCATGTGTCCGCCGAGGCACGGGCCGCATGTCGGCGTGGACACGGCGCAGCCAGCTTCGATGAAGATTTCGGTCAAGCCTTCCTTGATGCAGTCCAGCGACACCTGCTGCGTCGCCGGAATGACGATGCAGCGCACGCCGTCATGCACATGATGTCCCTTGAGGATTTCCGCCGCCTGCCGCAAATCGCTGATGCGCCCATTGGTGCAGCTGCCGATGACGACCTGCTGAATCGGCAGCCCCTTCACTTCGCTGACGACCTTGGTGTTGCTGGGCAGGTGGGGCAGGGAGACGGTCGGTTCAAGCGCGGAGAGGTCAATCTCCACCATGCGCTCGTATTCCGCGTCGGGGTCGGCTTCATATGCCGTCCACGGACGGTCAACGCGCCCGAAAACGTACTCAACCGTCTTTTCGTCCACCGGGAAAATGCCGTTCTTGCCGCCCGCTTCAATCGCCATATTCGCAATCGTGAAGCGGTCATCCATGGTCAGGTTTTTTACGCCCTCACCTGTGAACTCGATGCTCTTGTACAGCGCACCGTCCACGCCGATCAAGCCAATCAGGTGGAGGATAACGTCCTTGCCGGAGACGTAGGGACGCATTTTGCCCGTCAGCACCACTTTGATGGCGCTTGGCACGCGGAACCAGTTTTCGCCCGATGCCATGCCCGCCGCCATATCGGTCGAGCCGACACCGGTCGAGAACGCGCCGAGCGCGCCGTAAGTGCAGGTGTGGCTGTCCGCCCCGATAATCAGTTCACCCGGCGCGACGATGCCCTTTTCCGGCAGCAGCGCATGTTCAATGCCGACCTGCCCGACGTCGAAAAAGTGGGTAATCTGGAATCGGCGGGCGAAATCGCGCGCGGTCTTGCACAGCTGGGCGGACTTGATGTCCTTGCACGGCGTGTAGTGATCCAGCACGATGGCGATTTTATCCTTGTCGAACACGCGGGTGAAGCCGGCTTTGTCAAACACGCTGACGGCGACGGGGGTCGTTACGTCGTTGCCGAGCACGAGGTCGAGCTTCGCCTCAATCAGGTCGCCCGCTTTGACTTCGGGCAACCCCGCGTGGGCGGCGAGGATTTTCTGCGTCATGGTCATGCCCATGGGTTACACCTCTCCCTTCGCGCGCCGCGCAGCATAGGCACGGAGCTTGTTCATGGCGCTGATGTAGGCGCGCACGGATGCTTCGACGATGTTAGTGTGCAGCCCGCGCCCGGAGAACGTGCGGTTGTCGCAGCTGAGCTTGACCGACACGTCGCCCATGGTGTCCTTGCCGGGGGAAATCGAATTGATGCGGTAGAGGTCGAAGGAATGCTCGACGGGGCGGATAATCTGGTCAATCGCCTCAAACGCGGCGTCCACCGGGCCGTCGCCGGAGCAGACGGCTTCAAACTGCTGCCCGTCCAGTTCAAGCCGGACGACGGAGGTCGAAGTCGTCATGTTGGAGGTATGCACCGCGAACCACATCAGCTTGTAGCCGTCCACCTCGGCGTCGTCGGTCGTGGTGGAGTGGGTGACGATGGCGAGAATGTCCTGGTCGGTGACGTTCTTCTTCTTGTCGCAGAGGACTTTGAACTCCTCGAAGCAGCGCGCAAGCTCTTCGTCCGGCAGCTCGTACCCCATTTCCTTCAGCCGCGCGGCGAAAGCGTGCTTGCCGGAGTGCTTGCCCAGCACGATGTTGTCCATGCGGATGCCGACGGATTCGGGCGTGAGAATCTCGTAGGTCTTCTTGTTCGCCAAAACGCCGTGCTGATGGATGCCGCTTTCGTGCCGGAAGGCGTTGACGCCGACAATCGGCTTGGTCAGTGGCGCGCTCTGGCCGATGATGTTGTAGACGGTTTTGCTCGCGCGGGCGATTTGCGTCGTGTCGATGCGGCAGGGTGTGTCGCCGAAAATGTCCGGGCGCGTGCGCATCGCCATCACGACTTCCTCCATCGCGGTGTTGCCCGCGCGTTCGCCCAGCCCGTTGATGGTGCATTCAATCTGCCGTGCACCGCCCAAAACGCCCGCGAGGGAGTTCGCGACTGCCATGCCAAGGTCGTTGTGGCAGTGGACGGAGAATTCCACCTTGTCGCTGTTCTCCACGCCCGCCATCACGTCCTCAATCAGCTTGCGCATTTCGTCTGGCGTGGTATAGCCGACGGTGTCAGGCAGGTTGATGACGGTCGCACCGTTCTTGACGGCGGCGTTGACGACCTGAATCAGGAAATCGGTATCCGAGCGGGTGGCGTCCTCGCAGGAGAACTCGATGTTGCTGGTGTACTGCTTGGCGTACTTGACCATTTCAGCCGTGCGCGCCAGCACCTGTTCGGGCGTCATTTTGAGCTTATACTCCATGTGGAGCGGCGACGTGGCGAGAAAAACGTGGATGCGCGGGTCGGCCGCATTCTTGACGGCTTCCCATGCGCAGTCAATGTCCTTCTGCGTCGCGCGGGCGAGGGAGGCGACGGAGCAGTCGCGCACCGTCTCCGCGATGGTCTTGACGCTCTCAAAGTCGCCGGGGGAGGAAATTGCGAAGCCGGCTTCGATAACATCCACCTTCAGGCGCTCCAGACACTTCGCCACCTCGATTTTTTCCTTCAGATTCATTGAGCAGCCGGGCGACTGTTCGCCGTCGCGCAGTGTCGTATCAAAAATCTTAATCTGATTCATGCGCGGAAAACCATCCTTTCAAACAGTGCGGGGACTGTAAATAGTGGAAATAACGAGTGATTATAATCAGCTTTATTCGAGGATTGCGCCCTTATCCGCAGAAGATACCAGCTTCGCGTAGCGTGCCAGATACCCCGTTTTCACCTTCGGTTCTGGGCAAACCCACGCTGCTTTCCGCTTTGCCAGCGTCTCCTCATCCACCTTCAATTCAATTGTGCACTTCGGAATATCAATCGCAATCCGGTCGCCCTCTTCCACCAGCGCAATCAGTCCGCCCGCAGCGGCTTCCGGGCTGATATGCCCAATTGACGCGCCGCGCGTTGCGCCGGAGAAACGCCCGTCAGTCAGCAGGGCGACGCTTTCGCCTAAGCCCATGCCGCAAATTGCGGAGGTCGGGTTCAGCATCTCGCGCATTCCCGGCCCACCCTTCGGGCCTTCGTAGCGAATCACAACCACGTCGCCCGGCACAATCTTCCGGGCGTAAATCGCGGCGATTGCGTCCTCTTCGCTGTCGAACACGCGCGCGGGGCCTTCATGCACCATCATTTCCGGCGCAACGGCGCTCTGCTTGACGACGCAGCCGTCTTTTGCCAGATTGCCCTTCAAAACGGCAATGCCGCCGCTGGTAGAATACGGGTTGTCGACCGGGCGGATGATGCGCTCGTCGCGGTTGACGACGCCTTCGAGGTTCTCCGCCATGGTCTTGCCTGTGCAGGTCATCACCGACGTGTCGAGCAAGTCTTTCTTCGTCAGCTCCTTCATCACGGCGAGAACGCCGCCCGCGCGGTCGAGGTCTTCCATGAACGTATCACCCGCCGGCGCAAGGTGGCAGAGGTTCGGCGTGTGGGCGGAAATCTCGTTCGCGTGGTCAAGGTTGATGGTCACGCCTGCTTCGTGCGCGATGGCGGGCAGGTGGAGCATTGTGTTCGTGGAGCAACCGAGCGCCATGTCAACGGTTTCAGCGTTGTTGAACGCGGCGGGGGTCATGATGTCGCGCGGGCGGATGTTCTTCTCCACCAGCGTCATAATCTGCATCCCGGCGTGCTTGGCGAGGCGCAGACGCGCGGAGTACGGCGCGGGAATCGTGCCGTTGCCCGGAAGCCCCATGCCCAGCGCTTCGGTCAGGCAGTTCATGGAGTTTGCGGTGTACATGCCAGAGCAGCTGCCGCAGGACGGGCAGGCGTTCTCCTCATAGTTGCGGACGCCGTCGTCATCCAGCGTACCCGCCTTGTATGCGCCGACTGCCTCGAACATGTGGCTCAGACAGGTGCGGCGGCCGTCGGTCAGGTGTCCAGCGAGCATCGGGCCGCCCGAAACGAAGATGGTCGGGATGTTCAGCCGCGCCGCCGCCATCAGCAGCCCCGGCACGTTCTTATCGCAGTTGGGAATCATCACCAAACCGTCAAACTGGTGGGCAATCGCCATGGCTTCAGTGGAATCAGCAATCAAATCGCGGGTGACGAGGGAGTACTTCATGCCGACGTGCCCCATGGCGATCCCGTCGCAGACAGCAATCGCGGGGAAGAGAATCGGCGTGCCGCCCGCCGCGCGGACGCCCGCTTTGACGGCTTCGGCGATTTTGTCCAGATTCATATGCCCGGGGACGATTTCATTATAGGAGGAAACGACGCCGATGAGCGGCTTGCGGATTTCCTCATCGGTCAGACCGAGGGCATAGAGCAGCGAGCGGTTGGGGGCGCGTTCCACGCCCTGCTTGATGTTTTCGGACAGCAAGGTAATTCCCTCCTGATGTTGCACTATTTCCAGATTCGCCTGCGCCATCTGCTTGCGAATTTTCCGTTCTGGCGCATTCTCATCTGGAAATAGTGCTATGTTTTGTGAAGCGCTTTTGCCGGGTCATGCCCCGGCGGGAGCGGCAGGGCAGCAGAAATGTGGATACGCCTGCTTTCTGCTGCCGGGATGTTGGGTACATCAAGTTTGAAACTTGTCTTTCCTAATTGAGTGGTCTTGACCGCGAGTTCCAGAGGGCTATGGGAACAGACGAAGTCTGCGGTCGCCCTCTGGACTCCTTCGCCTGCCGACACCCATGTTACAGGACTGTATCGCGGCTTGGGGACGAAGGGGACACCATCTAAATTTGCTTCGGTAAAGACCAACAAACTTAGATGGGGGTGCGAAGCAGTCCAGAGGGCGACCGCAAAGCCCTCTGGTCGCGCCCGCAGGCGCGAAATCCCTGCTTCTCACGCGGGCAAAGTATGCAGATGCAACCAACTCAATCGCGCGAAAGGGTCAAGGGAGGAACTCCCTTGCGGAGTCCAGAGGCAGAGCCTCTGGTTAGTTGGACGCGTTGTCGAGGTTGGAGTCGTTCTTCCAGAGCATCTGCTCGCGCAGCTGCTTGCCGATGACTTCCATCGGGTGCTTCGCGAGGGCGTCGCGGTGGCTGTTGAAGAAGCAGCGGCCGTTCTTGTTTTCGGCAATCCACTTGCCCGCGAACGTGCCGTCCTGAATGTCGTTCAGCACCGCCTTCATGTTCGCCTTGGTCTGCTCGTAGGGGAGGATGCGCGGGCCGGAGACGTACTCGCCGTATTCCGCAGTGTCGGAAATGGAGTAGTTCATCGCCGCTACGCCGCCCTTGTTGATAAGGTCAACAATCAGCTTCATTTCGTGAATGCACTCGAAGTAGGCGTTTTCGGGCTCGTAGCCGGCTTCCACCAACGTCTCGAAGCCGCAGCGCATCAGCTCGACGATGCCGCCGCACAGGACAGCCTGTTCGCCGAACAGGTCGGTCTCGGTCTCGTCGTGCATGGTCGTCTCCATGATGCCTGCGCGCGCGCCGCCGATGCCCGCGATGTACGCCAGCGCGGTGTCAAGGCAGTGACCGGACGCATCCTGCTCGACCGCGACGAGGCACGGCACGCCCTTGCCCACCACATAGGTGCTGCGGACGGTGTGGCCGGGGCCCTTCGGCGCTGCCATGAACACGTCCACGCCAGCCGGGGGCACAATCTGCTTGTAGCGGATGTTGAAGCCGTGCGCGAAGGCAATCGCTTTGCCCTCGGTCAGGTAGGGGGCAATGTCCTGCTTGTACATGTCCGCCTGACGCTCATCGTTGATGAGAATCATGATGATATCCGCCTTCTGCGCGGCTTCCGGAACGGTCATCACGTCGAAGCCGTCCTTGACTGCCACGGGCCAGCTTTTGCCGCCCTTGCGCAGACCCACGATGACGTCCACACCGGAATCGCGCAGGTTCAGCGCGTGGGCATGACCCTGCGAGCCGTAGCCGATGACGGCGACGGTCTTGCCGGTCAGCTTGTTCAGGTCACAATCTTTTTCATAGTACATTTTTGCCATAGTCGTATTCTCCTTTTACTTTGGTCTGTTCGTCAATGGTGAATTGCCCGCGTTCCAGCGCGACCATGCCGGTGCGCACCAGTTCGAGGATTCCAAACTCCCGAAGGAGATTCTGGATGGCTTCAGCCTTGCTCTCATCGCCAATGACAGCAAGGGTCAGCGACGCCACGGAGACGTCGATGATGGAGGCGCGGAAGATGTTGGCAATCTGAATCACTTCGTTGCGCGTTTCGCTCGTGGCGGCGCTGACCTTAATCAGCACCAGCTCACGGCGGATTGCGTGTTCTGCGTTGAGCGTCTTGACGGAGTGAACGCAAATCAGCTTCCGCAGCTGGGAAGAAATGAGGTGCGTCTGATCCTCACTGGCGAGGATTTCGATGGTGATGCGGGAGATAGCGGGATCGTCGGTCGTGCCGACGGCGAGGGACTCGATGTTGTAGCCCTTGCCGGAGAAAAGGCGCACTACGCGGGAAAGGACGCCTGCCTCGTTATCCACCAGAACGGCGAGGGTTTTGCGTGTCGGGGTGTTCATGGGGCTGCCTCCTTTCGTCAGTTGAGCATAAATTCGGTGATGTGACTGCCGCCGCCGACCATCGGGCGAACCTTCTCGTCGATGTCAATCATGCAGTCGATGATGTAGCCGTGACCGCACTGGAGTGCTTCCTGAATGGCTTCCTCCAGTTCTTGCTGGTTGCGCACGCGCCGACCGGAGAGCCCGTAGGCTTCCGCTAATTTGACGAAATCAGGCGCACGGTCAAGCGTCGTGGCTTCGTAGTGCTTGTCATAAATCAGCGTCTGCCACTGGCGAACCATGCCCAGCGTGCCGTTGTTGAATACGATGTTGATAATCGGCAGATTGTAATACTGCTCGGTTGCCAGCTCATTGCAGTTCATGCGGAAGCCGCCGTCGCCGGTGATGTGCAGGACGACCTTGTCCGGATGGGACACCTGCGCGCCAATCGCCGCGCCCAAGCCGAAGCCCATGGTGCCAAAGCCGCCGGAGGTGAGCAGCTGACCCGGATAATCGAAGTGGAAGTGCTGAATCGCCCACATCTGATGCTGACCCACGTCGGTAGAGACGATGGTATCCTGCGGCGTGAGTTTGGCGAGGGAGAAAAGCACCTGGCTGGGGGTGAGGTGGTCGTCTGCCTCGTCGTACTCCGTCTCTGTTTTGAAGGAGAAAACGTACTGCTTCCAGTCGTCGTGCTTCATGCTCGGCACGCGCTCCAGCAGCAGTTCCAGTACGCGCCGCGCATCGCCGATGATGTGGTGGTCGGTCTGCACGTTCTTGTTGATTTCGCTGCGGTCAATGTCAATTTGGACGATTTTCGCGTTCTGGGCGAAGGTGGCGGGTTTGAGCGCCACACGGTCGGAGAAGCGGCAGCCGACGGCAATCAGCAGGTCGCATGCATCCACCGCCATGTTTGATGCTTGTGAGCCGTGCATACCGATCATGCCTGTCGTCAGCGGATTGCGCCCGCGGAAGCCGCCCGCGCCCATGACCGTGATGGCAACAGGGGAGTCGATGCGGTTTGCAAGCGCCTCGAATTCGTGGTGCGCCCGCGCGCGGACAACGCCGCCGCCGCAGATGAGCAGCGGCTTCTTCGATGCGGCAATCATTTCGACTAACTTGTCGATGTCGCGGTGGTCGGGTTCGGGCGCCTTGAAATTCTGGCTTGAACGCTTCATCAACTTGCCCAAACGTCCGGACGTGCCGTGCGCCGAGCGGGGCAGCGGCTCGTAATCCGCCTTCTCCGCCGTCACGTTCTTCGGAATGTCAATCAGCACCGGACCGGGGCGGCCGCTGCGGGCAATGGCGAAGGCTTCGCGCACCACGTCCGCCAGCTCATCCACCGAGCGCACCAGATAGTTGCACTTCGTAATCGGCATCGTGATGCCGGTGATGTCCACCTCTTGGAAGGAATCCTTGCCCAGCAGGGACGTGCCGACGTTGCAGGTGATGCAGACAATCGGCGAGGAATCCATATACGCCGTGGCAATGCCGGTGACAAGGTTGGTGCAGCCGGGGCCGGATGTGGCGAAGCATACGCCGACGCGCCCAGTCGAACGCGCGTAGCCATCCGCCGCGTGACACGCGCCCTGCTCGTGCGCGGTCAGAATGTGCCTGATGCGCCCGTCACCCTCATAGTTGTACAGCTCGTCGTATACATTCAGAATCGTGCCGCCGGGGTAGCCGAAAATGGTGTCGACACCCTGTTCGACAAGGCATTCCATCAGAATCTTTGCGCCGGTACACTGCATGAAAGAACCTCCTTCGCTGTTTGAACGGCTTCATTGCCGCATAAGATTGATTCAGGTATATAGAAAAGCCTGCCGCCGAGAAGTTTGGCAGCAGGCTTTGCAAGAACTTGTCCATCCATGATGCGGAAATCCCATGCGCCTTTGCAGGGTTCAGGAAAGTCCATCAGCAGGTTTGGCAATACTGGCAAGGCAGTGCGTAACTTTCAGCGCGGAGAGACGGCTTCGTAATCATAAGTCGTACCAGCAGGCTAATCAGCAGCGCAATCAGAACCAGTAGTGCCAATACAGCATTCATGGTAACAAGCTCCATCCTTTCGTTTCGTTCCACCAAAATTGTAGCACAGAAATCGGGTCATGTCAATGTTTTTTCAATGTACTTCCAAATTCGATATTCTTCGTCTGTGAAAAGCTCGAAAAAGCGGGAAAAATCATGCGGTACGGGAATTCTATGAAATCATCAAATAATGATGAAAACAGAACTAAAACTTGTGGAAAATCCATCCGGTTTCCGAAAATATGGCATATGCTGTAAATTCGGATTCATCCGAACAATTTGCGCGGAAAGGGGAAAATCCTACGCCAATATGTCAAGGGAGAGAACACAGACACCGTCTGTTTTCATCGCCCACTTGTCGCCTACACAGAGGCGAACCCCTGTGCAAAAGCACAATTTTGTAGAAAAAGCATATTGACAAATACCCTCATGGGGTATATAATCAACATACCCCGTGAGGGTATCTTGTCACAGGAGGAATCAGTCCATGGATTGCTGCAATCATCAGTGTGAAGCCTGCCATAAGCATAAAGAGCGAACGCCGGAGGAAATGAAAGCCCTCATCAACCGCCTGAACCGCATCGAGGGGCAGGTGCGCGGCATCCGCGGCATGGTGGAGAACAGCGCGTACTGCCCGGATATTCTCACGCAGGTCGCCGCGACGTCCGCCGCCCTCAATGCGTTCACCAAGGAGTTGCTTGCCAGCCATATCCGCAGCTGCGTGGCGGACGACATCCGCGCCGGGCATGATGAAGCCATCGACGAGCTGGTGCAGACGCTGCAAAAGCTGATGAAGTGATAGGGCACTACCGCACAATTCGTCGGCAGCGCTGGCGATGCCTTTTCTGCCATCTGCTTCTTGCAGAAATCTCGATTTACCTCCAGTAAACCTTCGATTTCTGCAATCGCATCTGACAAAAAATGCATTCGCCATCGCACCAACTCATTTGTGCGGTATTGCCCTCGAACCAAAGGAGTGATATATGTAATGAAGCAATATTGTGTCACCGGCATGTCCTGCGCGGCGTGTGCGGCGCGGGTGGAGAAGGCGGTCAGCGCTGTGCCGGGCGTGACGAGCGTCTCCGTCAGCCTGCTGACGAACGGCATGGGCGTCGAAGGCACGGCGGCGGACGGCGAAATTATCCGCGCAGTGCAGGATGCGGGCTATGGCGCGAGCGTCAAGGGCACGGAAAGCAAGCAGAGCGCATCCGCCGCAGAGGAAGCCCTCGAAGACCACGAAACCCCGAAACTCAAACGCCGCCTGTGCTGGTCGCTGGGCTTCCTGATGGTGCTGATGTACTTCTCCATGGGTCACATGATGTGGGGTTGGCCGCTGCCCGCGTGGTTCGACGGCAACCACGTCGCCATGGGGCTGACGCAGATGCTCCTGACCATCATCATCATGGTCATCAACCAGAAGTTCTTTATCAGCGGCTTCAAGGCGCTGTGGCACCGCAGCCCGAATATGGACACGCTCGTCGCGCTTGGCGCAACGGCATCCTTCCTGTACAGCACCTACGCGCTCTTTGCCATGACTGACGCGCAGCTGCACGGGAATATGGATGCCGTCATGGGTTATATGCACGAGTTTTATTTTGAGTCCGCCGCGATGATTCTGACGCTTATCACGGTGGGCAAGATGCTCGAAGCGCGCAGCAAGGGCAAGACGACCGACGCGCTGAAATCCCTGATGAAGCTCGCACCCAAGACGGCGAACGTCCTCCGCGATGGGCGGGAAGTCTCCCTGCCGATTGAGCAGGTGCAGAAGGGCGACGTGTTCGTCGTGCGTCCGGGTGAAAGCATTCCGGTGGACGGCCGTGTGCTGGACGGCATGAGCGCGGTCAACGAATCGGCGCTGACGGGCGAGAGCGTCCCGGTGGATAAGGCAGCGGGCGACAATGTGTCGGCGGCGACGGTCAATCAGTCCGGCTTCCTGCGCTGCGAGGCGACTCGCGTGGGCGAGGATACGACGCTGAGCCAGATTATTCGCATGGTGTCCGACGCGGCGGCGACGAAAGCGCCGATTGCCAAGGTTGCGGACAAGGTGTCCGGCGTGTTCGTCCCGGTTGTGATTTCCATCGCCGTGGTGACGATGATTGTCTGGCTGCTGCTTGGCGCGCCGTTCGGGGATGCGCTGTCCCGCGCGATTGCGGTGCTGGTCATCAGCTGCCCATGCGCGCTGGGGCTGGCGACACCCGTCGCGATTATGGTCGGCAACGGCGTTGGCGCGAAGAACGGCATCCTGTTCAAGACGGCGGCTTCGTTGGAGGAGACCGGCAAGGTGCAGATTGTCGCGCTGGACAAAACCGGAACAATTACGAGCGGTCAGATGCGTGTGACGGATGTGCTTCCGGCGGACGGCATCGGCGAAAACGAATTGCTGGACGCGGCGCTGTCGCTGGAAACGCCCTCGGAGCATCCGCTGGCGAAAGCGGTTGTGCAGTATGCGCTTGAAAAGGGACGAAAGGCGCAGGACGTGGCGGATTTCGCCGCGCTGCCCGGCAACGGTCTGACGGCGAAGCGAGATGGTGCGCTGCTCCTTGGCGGCAGCGTGAAGTACATGCAGGGGCAGTGCAAGGTGCCGGAAACCCTGCTTGCGGCGGCGGAAAACCTCTCCGGCGAGGGCAAAACGCCCCTGTTGTTCAGCCGCGACGGCGCGATTCTCGGCATGATGGCGGTCGCGGACACGGTGAAGGATGACAGCCCCGAAGCGGTCGCGGAACTGCGCAAAATGGGCATCCGCGTCGTGATGATTACGGGCGACAATCCGCGCACGGCACAGGCGGTCGGGCAGGCGGCAGGCGTTGACCAAGTGGTCGCGGGCGTTCTGCCGGACGGCAAGGCGGACGTCGTGCGCCGCTTGCAGAAGGTCGGGCGCGTCGCGATGGTCGGCGACGGCATCAACGACGCCCCGGCGCTCACCTGCGCGGACGTGGGCATTGCCATCGGCGCGGGTACGGACATCGCCATGGACGCGGCAGACGTGGTGCTGATGAACAGCCGCCTCTCCGACGTTCCCGCGGCGATCCGCCTCTCCCGCGCGACGCTGCGCAACATCCACGAGAACCTCTTCTGGGCGTTTTGCTACAATCTCATCGGCATTCCGCTGGCGGCGGGCGTGTTCATCAGCTTGCTGGGCTGGAAATTGAACCCCATGTTCGGCGCGGCGGCGATGAGCCTGAGCAGCTTCTGCGTGGTGTCGAACGCGCTGCGGCTGAACCTCTTCCGCCTGCGCGACGGCCGGCATGACCGCGCCCTGCACCCGGTGACGCTGCCGGGCATAGCCGCCCAGCCCGGCGCAAAGGTGCTGACGATGCGCATTGATGGCATGATGTGCGCCCACTGCGAGGCGCGCGTCAAGGCGGCGCTGGAAGCGGTGGAGGGTGTGCAGAGCGCGGCGGCAAGCCACGAAGCGGGTACGGCGGTCGTGACGCTGAAAGCCGATGCGGATGAAAACGCCTTGAAGCCCCTGCTCAAAGCGGTTGTCGAAGAAAACGACTACGAGGTCAAGGGGTTCGACAAGTAATTTCATAGCATTTCCCCCTTCATGCCTCATGAGGAGACGTGAAGGGGGATTTTTCGCACGGATTATCCACAGAAAGTGCATAACCTTGTGGATAACAATGTGCAAAAGCGGTGGATAACATCGTTTCAATTCCTTTTTAATCACAGCAGTTGTAAAATACCTCCCCTCCATTGACATATCACGGAAACAATGATAAAATAAACGCAATCGAGAGCGGCGTTCGAGAGGAAAAAACATGCCGCAAATACACGGGGCAAATCCCCGAACAAGGAGAAAAGGCACATGAAACGGTTGACTTCCTTGGTTCTGGCGCTGTTGCTGGCGCTGACGATGATGGTGGGCGCGTTCGCGGAAACGGCGGATGTGACCGGCGAATGGTACGGCGAGCTGCTTGGCATTCAGGTGACGCTGACCATCAACGCTGACGGCACCTACAAGATGGACATTGCGGGCATGGATTCGGAGGAAGGCGTCTGGGAAAAGAATGAGGACGGCAACCTCGTGATGGACAAGGGAACGGAAGGCGAAGGGCTTGTGACCGTGACCGAAACGGGCCTGAGCACCGAGCAGGATGGCATGAAGATTGACTTCACCCGTGAAGCGCCCGCGGCGGACAGCGAGGGACTGACCATCAGCACGGAGACGACGGAAGAAGAACTGCAAGGCAAGTGGCAGGCGACGAGCGTCATCATGAACGGCATGAGCGTGCCGATGAGCATGGTGGGTCAGGAGTGCATCATTGAAGTGAAGGACAGCAATCTGTACCTGCTGAATCTGGTTGGTCAGACGGCGCTGGCGGAGATTCCGATTCCGATGACGTTTGTGGATGGCATCCTCACTGTGACGCTGCCGGTGGACGAGAACACGACGCAGATGTTCGGCGTGGCGAAGCTGACGGACGGCACGGTGCTGTTTGAACTTGTGCAGGGCGACACCACGATGGACTTCCTGATGGAAGCTGTTCCGGAGGACGCAGAACCTGCTGCGGCGGAATAAAATAATACCAGAATCATAACCACCATTGGGGCGGAGGACGGGAACGTCTTCCGCCCTTGCACGTTTTTTGGAGGGAATTGTTATACCTTTGATGCTGTTGTTGCACGAAAACATGAATGAACTGGTAGAAGAAAAGAGCAGCTAACGATGAAGAGACTGACGAGCGTTTTCCTTGCCCTTCTGATGCTGAACTTATTTTCCGCGGCGCATTCTCATTTGGAAATAGTATCATCATGAAGCAACCGGACAACAACGAATAATCCACCTTCGGACAGTACGAATCGGTATTCCGGATTTTTTGCGGAAAATGCAATTTTCGCGCAACCGATTCCGCCTGCCGCGCGTCTAATGGGTGAAGCGCTTCCGGAGGCGCGGAATTCGTTTATAGACAGGATGGGACGAAAGGAGTCAATATCATGAAGAAAGTCTTGTGCGCATGTTTGGCAATGCTGGTGCTGCTCTGCGGCGCAGCGACGGCGGAGCATTTCCGCTGTCAGTTACCGGAAGGGGCGTGGCTGGGCGATACAACGCCCCTGCGCGAGGGGGATGCGCTGCTGCTTGCGGGCGGCAAGGCACTCTACCGTGTGTCGCTGACGAACGGCAGCGCGGAGAAGCTGGCGGATATGCCGGATAATGTGATGCACTCGGTGCTGCGGCGCGACGCGGAAGGGCAGCTGACGCTAACCGGCATCGGGTACGATGCCGACTGGAACGAACTGCTCGTGACGTACACACTGAATGCGGAGAACGCATGGGAACTGACGTCGCGCTGGGATGTGCGCGAAGCGTTGGATGACGAAAACGCGGGTGTCGGCGATTTGCTGGTGTCCGACAAGGCAATCTACCTTACCCTGCGCGTGGAGGGCAAGCCGCAGCAGCTGATTTACGAGAATCTGGAAACGAGCGAAGTGCGGCAAATCGGCAGTTTCACTGATGAAGAGTGGAGCGAGGTGAAGCTGTTCCTCCGCGGCGATACGCTCTGCAATCCCGAAGGGGATCACGACAAGCAGATGCTGACGCTGCACACCTTTGACCCGGCGACGGGCAAAGTCGGCAAAGAAACGTACACGTCGGAGACTGTGCCGCTTTGGACGGCGGACGATTTGCGCTATGTGAACGGGCACTATTACGCCCTGATGTATGACGACAATGTGCGCGGACTGTACAGCGGCGAAACGCTGGAAACCATGACGTGCATCGCGTCCCCGCTGACGACAATGGACAGCATCCTGCTGGTGACGGATGATGACGTACTGCTCGCCAACGGTACGCTGCTGATGAGCAGCCGTATTGTCTCCGAAACATCCGTGACGCTTGTCCTGAGCCAGACGGAAGCGCACAACGCGGCTGACTACATGCTGCAGAACGGCGTTACCTTCCGCAGCGTCTATGATCTGACGACCGCCGATATCCTCAACACGAAAAACAGCGATGTGGATATCCTCTGCATCACGCCGTTTGATACGGTGAGTTTGAAGCTGCTGAAAACCAAGGGCTACTTCACCGACCTGTGCAGCAGTACAATCCTCTCCAAGCAGGTCAGCCGCCTCTATCCCGGCTTGCAGAAGGGTCTCACGACCGACGACGGCAAAATTATCGGCTGGTATGAGACGGTTGAAACCTATCTGCCTGATGCGGCAATGGATGTGCTGGAGCAGAACGGCATGACTTTTGCGAATACGCTGCTGGAGATGTTCCAGCAAATCACCCAGCTGGCGGATGAGGGCGTTTTCGCGGATGAAGGCATGGCACCCCTCGGCTACCCCGGTTACAGTCGCCTGAATATGCTGAACATGAGTATCGAGCGCTACCTGAACGAGCAGCAGCTGCTCGGCAATCGCATCACGCTGAATAACGCCGAATTGCAGGAGCTGCTGACCTACATCGTGGCGAACGTCCCGGAGGATGAAGACGCTTTCCCACAGAATGAGGACGGGTATTCGCTCTATGAAATGGACGTCTCCATGCCTATCACGACGGATTGCCACATGCCGATGAAGGTCGGCGAATCGTCGCCCGCCGCGATTCCGGCATCGGTCTATGTGCTGGTGGTGAACCCGTATTCCCAGCACAAGGAGGAAGCCATCCGCTATCTGGAATACTGCGCGCAGAACGTCTACGATGAAACGCAGTACCGCATCTTCGCGGACATGACCGAACCGCTGGTGAACACCTATCAGGAACAGCGGATTGCGGAACTGGCGGCGCAGATTGCATCCTTGGAGACGCAGGAGCAGACGGCGGAAGTCGCTCAGCAGCTGACAGAACTGCGTGAAAGCAAGGCGGAAGCGGAAAAGTACCGAAACATCATCGACGTGGAGGATATTGCCGCGTGGAAGCAGGTTGCGGGGAATATCGTCGTGCCGGAGGAAAATTATTTCACGGCGGATTTAAAGAAATTGGTGGAGCGCCTGTCGACGGGCAATTTGACGGTGGAAGCGTTCACGCAGGAAGGCAACCGCTACTTTGAGATGGTTTATCAGGAGCGTGGCGAATAAGGACGGGAGAAAGGGAAAACATCCGAAAACCGTATAAAAGCGTCAGAATATACGCCAAACTTGTAAATTCTGCATCCGCCCCCTTGCCTGTCTGCCAAAGGAATGGTATAATGAGAAACGGAAACTGTTTCGACAGGGGAGGATAACAGATGAAACGTCTGATGGCCCTTTTGCTGATGCTGTGCATTGCGCTGACCGGAATGGCGCTGGCGGAAGATGAGCTGTATGAGGAAGTGGACGACTCGGAGTTTAACGAGGATGCAGTTGTTCCGGTAGTAGGAGCTGTGTATCCGGATAAAGTGCTGTCGGATTTTGACAGCAATTCCCCGGCACTCTATACCGCCCGCATGACCGCGTATACCAGCGGCTATGTGGAACGTGATATTGAGAGCGAGCGTGTTTTCCGCGTGGGCGACGCTTCCGCGCGCGGCGAAGTGCTGTATATTGACCCGACGTGGGTCATCATGCGCTATCAGGGGAAGCTTGCGTATGTCAAACGCCACCGCATTTTCAGTGTGACGCCGGTGGATTCTTCCACGACGCCGCCATACGGCACGCAGAAGCACGCCTATGTCGCCAAGACCGCCACGAATTGCTACGTCCGCAAGTCCATGAGCGATCAGGACGAAAGCTGGGTGGTGCTGAATCCCGGCACGACGATTTCCATCTGGTGCATGTACGACGGCTGGGCGGTTGTCAACTATATGCGCAGCTATGGCTATATCAATCTTAATCAGCTGACGGACTTGACGCCGGTGTCCCCGACGGATAATCCCCTGCGCGAGGATACCCCGATTGCAGCGTACACCTCGTATTATAAGATGGTGGACACGGAAAAAAACCATAACCGCATCTTCAATATTGCCCGCGGAAGCGAGCTGATTTCGGGTATTTACCAGCCGGGCGACGTCTTTGACGGCAACAAGATCATGGGACCATACAACAAGGGAAAGGGCTATTTGCCCGCAGGCGCGCTCTCTGACGGCACGACTACGACCAGCTACGGCGGCGGCACCTGTCAGGTGTCCTCGACGCTGTACAACGCGCTGCTCCAACTGCCGGGGATTAACATCCTCTATCGCCGTGCGCACGGCGAGAATGCCGCACCGTACCTGCCGCACGGCGTGGACGCGGCGGTCGGCAACAAAACGCAGAACCTTCGCTGGCGCAACGACTACGACTTCCCGATTCGCGTCGAGGCGCACACCAGCGGTGACGGCGCGCTGTGTATGCTGATTTACCGGGTGTATGACGAGAAATAAGGCAATATACACGCAAAGGGGCGAGCAATCGCCTCTTTTTTGATGAAATCGGATGGGAAAAGCGGGAAATCCGGCGAATCAGCAGGAATTTCGCTCGTCAAGGTCGAATATTAACTTGTTACCTCTTCCGCTTGAAAGGAGAAATCACCCGATGAAACGCTTGCTGTCGCTGATGCTGACCCTGCTGCTGACGGCAGGGCTGATGCTGCCCTGTGCGAAGGCGGAGGATACAGTGCTTGAACCGCTCTGGCATGTGCCGGACTATGTGCAGTGGCTGCTGGACGTGGCGCGCGGCGAAATCGGATACAAGGAAGGGCCGCATGGGTACTCCAAGTACGGCGAATGGGCGGGGGATGCCTACGCGCAGTGGTGCGCTGAGTTCCTCTGCTGGTGCGTCGATCAGGTGGATCAGCAGCACGGCACGGAACTGCTCCGCAATGTCTACCCCATGTATTCCGGGCAGAACGTTGGGCGCGACTGGTTCATCCGGCAGGGACGGTACGTTACCCGCAACGGCAATCTGGCGAACTGGGGATACCAGTGGATGAAGGACGACGACACCTACATCACCACCGGAACGTATATCCCGCAGCCCGGCGACTGGGTGTTCTTCACTTGGACGAGCAGCACGGACACCGACCACGTCGCCATGGTGGAATACTGCTCAAAGGACGCAATGGGGAACATCACCGTGCATGTCATCGAGGGAAACACACCCGTTGCGGTCAAGCGCGCGGAGTACGCCTTGACCTACAACCGGATTCTGGGATACGGCACGGTACATGACGTCGCCGACTGGACGATGCGCAGCGGCAACAGTGGGCAAAAGGTACGCGAATTACAGGAGAAGCTGTCGTATCTGGGCTATCTGGCGGAGGACAAGGTGGACGGCGTTTACGGTGCGGCGACGGTGGAGGCAGTGAAGGCGTATCAGGGCAAGAAAGGCTTGAAAACGCTGGGCATCGCGAACATCGACACGCAGAAAGCGCTGAACGACGAGTATCGCCTGCGCCTCTACACCGACCCCAATGCTTGGGCGGGAGTCGTGGATGACAACGAGGAAGATGACGATTTGGACTGGTAAGGGTAGAAAGTGCTTTTGACGACAGCTTTCCCCCGTGAAAGGAGAATACATAGATGGATCCGATTTATGTCTGCGGACACCGCAATCCTGATACCGATTCCGTGGTGTCCGCCATGGCGTTTGCGGCGCTGCATAATGCGCTGGGCGACAATGCCTATGTCGCCGCCATGCAGGGCGCACCGAACGACGAGACGCAGTTCCTGCTCGACCGCTTCGGCTTTCAGGCGCCGACGCTGCTCACCAATGTCCGCACACAGGTGCGCGATATTGACTACGACCGTCCGCCAACGCTCGGCACAAGTGTCCCGATCAGTCACGCGTGGGCAGTGCTGCGCGAGGATGAAAATCTGTCTGCGGTGCCGGTCACGAACGAGGATGGCACGCTCTACGGGATGCTGACCGCGGGCGGCATTGCCGAAAAGGACATGGAGAGCATCACGAAGCCCGAAGTTCGCGACGTGCCGATTTTCAACCTTCTGTCCGCGCTCGAAGGGCATATCATCAACAACGAAGAGGATACGTTCGATACCATTTCCGGCGAAGTCGTGATTGCCCTGCCGACACCCGGCGAATGCCTGAAGGGCGTCAACAGCGGCAGCATCGTCATCTGCGGGCAGCAGAAGGACGTGGTGGACAAGGCGCTGGAAATCGGCGCATCGTGCGTCATTATCTGCCAAGGCTCACTGTCGGAAAAGTACCTCGGTCTGTCCAGCAAGACGTGCATTATCGCTACGCCCTGCGACGCTTACCGCGCGGCGCGGATGATTTATCAGGCAATTCCCGTGCAGCGCATTGCCCAGCATACGGGGGTCGTGCTGTTTCACCTCAACGACTTCATCGACGACGTGCGCGAGACGGTGCTGCAAAGCCGCTACCGCTCCTATCCCGTGCTGGACGAGAACGAGAAGGTCGTCGGCACGCTGAGCCGCTATCACCTGCTGCGGCCGCGGCGCAAGCGCGTTGTACTGGTTGATCACAACGAGAAGAGCCAGTCCATCCCCGGTCTGGAACAGGCGGATATTATCGCGATTATCGACCATCACCGGCTGGCGGATATTCAGACGGGCGCGCCGGTGTTCATGCGCAATGAACCAGTCGGCTCGACAACGACGATTGTCGCGACGATGTTCCAAGAGCGCGGCTTGCAGCCCTCTGAGAAGATGGCAGGGCTGATGGTGGCGGCGATTTTGTCCGATACGGTCATGTTCAAGTCCCCGACGTGCACGCCGCGCGACCGCCGCATGGCTGACCGTCTGGCGCGAATCGCAGGGATTGATTTGGAGACGCTCGGCCGCGAGATGTTCTCCGCTGGCAGCGGCGCGGACAAACCCGTCGAACAGCTGCTGAATACCGACTTCAAGGAATTCCACATCGCGGGGCACAACCTCGGCATCTGCCAGATTACTTGCCTTGACACTGACCGAATGCTGGAACGTTTGCCGGAAATTCTGCCCGAAATGCAGAAAATCAAGGACAATAAGGGCTACGATATGTTCCTTATGATGCTGACCGACGTCTTGCGCTGCGGCACGGAGCTGGTTTTCCTTGGCGGCGACGACGCGGTGCGACAGGCGTTTAACCTCAATGAGGACACCTCCAGTCACCATGTGTGGCTTCCGAAAGTTGTCAGCCGGAAAAAGCAGATTGTTCCGGCGCTGGCGCTGCTATGGGGCTGATGCGGCGGCTGGCAGCGGCGGCACTGGCGGCGGTGCTCGTGCTGTCCACGGCGCTGGGCGAACGCGTCACGTTCCGCCTGAGCGCGGACATCGACCCCGTGCAGTACCCCGCACAGGAGCGAAAGCTGGCGCAGGGGCTGAAATCGCTCTTCCGCCTGCTGACGGTGGAGGGCGACGTGGTGGCGTCGGATGGCAGCTTTGACGCGCGCATTGACCTTGGCCTGACGAATGCGCCGGAAAAAACCGCGACCCGCATCCGCTTCTTCGGTCTGGACAGCCACTGGGGGATTCAGGCGACTGACCTCGGCGGCGAAACGCTGATGGTCAATCAGCTGGCGTGGCTGGAATTTGCCATCAAGGCGTACAATCACCTTGACTTGCCCTTGCAGCGGGTGTTCCTGTGGCTGTCACCCTACGCGCACACCAGCGCATGGGCGGGTGTCCGACAGGCGATTGCCGATTTGGCGGCACAGGAAAACGATGGTCGGCTGGAAAACACGGCGCTGATAACCTGCGCAGAAGAAATCGCCCGCCTGTCCGAAGATGACAGGGCGCTGTATTACTATATTGAAGCGTTCGGCTTGGAAAGCGGCGCGGATGCGGATATTTTTGACGCGCTGGCGACCTTGCCGGAGTACGTCGAAGCGAACTTCCCGGATGGCTTGAGCATCGAACACACTGAAAACGGCGTCAGCTGGCAAAACGGCGAGGAAACCGTCTTTTCGTACGCGGAGGCAGACGGCACGCAGGTTGTTTCGCTGCATTTGCCTGATTTGGTGGACTTTTCCGCGACGCTTCGCCGGGATGCGCTGCTCTTCACAGGTGCGCTCTCCCTGCAATCGGACGTGCTGAATGCGCAGGTTTCGTTCTCCCTGCCTGTAAGCTATCCCGTCACGCTGCCGTTCTACGCGCAAATCGACGCGGATGGCATGATGACGGGCGACGACGGCATCCACCTTGCCTTTGAGGGCGAGGCGCAGGGCGACACCATCACCATCCGCCGGATTCAGCCTGACCATAGCGCCACGATGATGACGCTGACGGTCAAGGTGATTCAGGTGGCGGAGGGCACGGTGAAGTATGCGCCGGAGGATGTGCAGGGCACGAATGTGCTGTCGGTGGATGGCCCGGCATTGGCGGAACTGATGGGGCGGATTGGAAAGCCGATGGTGCGGAAGGTGACGCAGTGGCTTGCGGCACTTCCAGCGGAACTTGTGCAGGGCGCAATGGACGCGATGGAGGATAGTGGCTTGCTGGGGACGCTGACAGATGCGATTCTCAACGGCGAAGCAGGGGAGTATTAGGGCACCACCGCACAATTCGGCGGCGCGTCTGGCGATGTCTTTTCCGCCATCTGCGGCATGCAAATTTCTCGATTTACATCCAGTAAACCTTCGAAATTTGCATTTGCATCTGACGAAAAATCCATTCGCCAGCCGACCACCTCATTTGCGCGGTGTTACCTTAGAATCTGCACAGAATTTGTTGAGGTGCTTTATGAAACTATTGTTTATCATTGGCGATGCGGCTGTTGGGAAAATGACAGTTGGTCAGGAATTGATGAAAATAACGGATTTAAGGCTCTTTCACAATCACATGACCATCGAACCAGTGATAGAGATTTTCGGTCGATACGAGGGCAAGACAATCGCAGAAATCCGCGACGTTATTTTCAAGAACTATGCAGCTTCCGATAATGATGGGATGATTTTTACAATGATGATGGATTTCAATCTGCCATCAGAATGGGCGTATCTGGAGCATGTCAAAGGCATCTTTGAACCATACGGGACTGACTTCTATTATGTTGAACTGATTGCGCCGCAGGAGATAAGACTGAAAAGGAATATTTCTGAAAACAGACTAAAAAATAAAGCGTCCAAAAGAGATATCGAGGCTTCCAATCAGCGCTTAATCAATGACGACAAAAACCATCGGTGTGTTAGTTATGAAGGCGAGATTCCTTTTGATAACTACCTGAGGATTGATAATTCTGATATAGAACCTGATGAAGTTGCAAGATTGATTAAGAAAACTTTCAATCTGTAAATTTTAGGTTGCTGTACTGGACATTAGACCGTTGACTGGTCGCAGTGTGCGAAAAGTTGACGGTCTTTTTGGTGCAGAAGGATTCGTATGCTCTCCCGCCAGCCAATCCGCAGACAAACGAAAAGCCCCTTCTGACTTTCACCAGAAGGGGCAGGGGAAGCAGAATTATTCCGCGTTCGCCGCGTTAATCATTTCCATCAGATTCGCGCGGTATTCCTTCCACTGGGGCAGGTTCTTCCAGTAGTCCGGCAAGCTGTTGCCGAAATCATCGACCGGATTGCGCCAAGTGATCTTGTTGTTGATGGACAGGTACGCCATCGACGCGCCGCCCAGATCATCCGCGATGCTCACAACGCTGCCGCAGTCAAGACCGTTCGAGATATCCACCAGTTCCGCCTTGGAAATCTGGTCGAGGCTCGTGAACCACTTGATGCACTGGCTCTTTTCAAGCACATAGAAGCCGTTGTACTCGCAGGTGACGGTCACAGAGCCGTTGTTCACCGCGACATACGCCGTGCCAACCTGCTTGAAGTTCGCCGCCAGCAGCGGGAAAGTCTGCCAGCCGGTCTTGCTCAGGTCAACGGGAACGATGGCGTGCCAGTCGTCGGCAATGCCCAGATCCTTCAGCGTCAGACCTGCCAGAGAAGCCGTGTTGTTCGGGAACCAGACGGGGTCGCTGCTGGTGTCCTTCGCGGGCGCCTTGCCGGCGGTGCTGGTGATGAAGAAGTCTACGTCGATGGTCATGCCATTCTTGATGTCATCGGGATTGATAGCGGAAACATTGTCGGTCACATTGCCGTTCCAGTCCTTGTGATTCCACGGGGCGGAGTTGTTTTCCACCATCCAGTCGTCATAAATGATAGAGTAATCGTCCGTCGCCTGGATGTACTGGTCGCCGTAGTGCGCGCCGAAGCCGACGTCGGTGAAGTTAATGGACTTGCCGTTGACGCGGATGTCGGTAATCTTGAGGTAGCTGTTCGGAAGCTTCTTCGTGCCGTCAGAGACGACCAGCAGCAGCTTTTTCGCGCCGTTCACAGGAGACGACCAGCCATCGCGGTCAAAGGACAGGCTGGCGGTATAATACCCGTCGCCGGTAATCTTTGCCGTTGTGCTGCTGGCATGACCTGCGCTGTCGCCTTCGGGCTTCGTGTTGGCAGGCCACCAGCTGCCGGACTGATAGAACAGCCACGCTTCCGCGCCGTCCTCCAGCACCGGCGGCGGCGCAACCAGAGAGGTCAGCTTACCGGGCTTTTCGCCGATGTCTTCCGGCATTTCGCCCGCGTTCGCCGCAACGATGAAGTCCACCTCAATCGTGTCGCCCGCAACGATGTCGTCGGGGTTGATGATTTCGTAGGTCGCTTCGTCCGCACTGTCAAAGGCGCGCAGACCGTCCGGACCGGTGGAATCCGGGGAGAAATTCTTGTCCCAGTAGTTGTTGTAAATCGGCGCAAAGCCTGCGTTCGGGTCGTCGTGGAAAGTGCCGTAGAGGTTCGGCTTGTGGTCGATGGACTTGCCGTTGACGCGGATGTCCGTAATCTTCACATAATAGCCGGGGAAGAGGCTCTCCGCGTTGTCCAGCACGAGGTTGAACTGAATTGCGCCCTCCGCTTTCTGCCAGTTGAACTTGAGTCCGACCGTGTACATGCCGGGACCGGTGACTTCGGCGTTCGTGGCTTCCACGCCCGTTTCGGACGAGGGCTGGTCGGCGGACTTATGCTGCGGCCACCACGGGAATTTCGAGGAATCGGTTTCATGGTTCGACGCAAAGTACAGCAGCCACGCGGTGGCGGACTGCTTTTCTTCCGCGTGCGCAATGCTGACCAGACTCAGCAGCATGGCAAGCGTGAGCAGCAGCGCGGTCAGACGGGAAAGACGCTTCATGGGAAAACTCCTCCTTTGTTTTGCGAGAATTTTGTGCGTGTTTCCAGCAGACATTACGCACTATTGCTATTATTATAACGTTTTCGTACCAAAAAGTCAATGGAAAAGGAAATGGATTCCTAACGAAAATTGTCGAAAACTACGAAAATGTCAGTGAAACAGCATTCAAAGTTGCTATAAGTGCGCAGAAAATACACGCGTGGGACTTTACACACGCCGGGAAACACGGTACAATACTTTTGAACCGAAATTTTTCGCGCGGACGGTTGACTTGCCCGCGCATCAGGAGGAACGCAATGAAACTCTGGGGAGGACGCTTCAGCAAGGCAACCGACGGGCTGGTGGACGATTTCCATTCCAGCATTTCTTTTGACCAGCGGCTGGCGGAGCAGGATATTACCGGCTCGATTGCCCACGCGACCATGCTGGGCGAACAGGGCATTATCCCGCAGGAAGACGCGGACAAGATTGTCGAAGGCCTGCGCGGGATTTTGGCGGACGTCAAGGCGGGCAAAGTCCACTGGATGGTGGACGCGGAGGACATCCACATGAACGTGGAAGCGCTGCTGACTGAACGCATCGGCGAAGCGGGCAAGCGCCTGCATACCGGGCGCAGCCGCAACGATCAGGTGGCGCTGGATTGCCGCATGTACGCCAAACTTGCCTGTCAGGAGACGCAGGAGATGCTCCGCGAGCTGCTCAGCGTCCTGCTGGACATTGCGCAGGACAACCTGCACACCATCATGCCCGGCTACACCCACCTGCAGAAGGCGCAGCCCATCACCTTGGCGCACCACATGATGGCGTATTTCCAGATGTTCCGGCGCGACCTCGACCGCTTCGCTCACGCCTATGACGCGGCGGATGTGATGCCGCTGGGCAGCGGGGCGCTGGCAGGCACGACCTATCCGCTCAACCGTGAGCGCGTGGCGGAACTGCTGGGATTTTCCCGCATCAGCATGAACAGCCTCGATGGCGTGTCCGACCGCGACTTCCTATTAGAATACCTTTCGGCGGCGTCAATCTGCATGATGCACCTCTCGCGCTTCTGCGAGGAACTGATTTTGTGGAACACGAACGAGTTCCGCTTTGTCGAGATGGATGACGCCTTTGCGACCGGGTCGTCCATCATGCCGCAGAAGAAGAACCCCGACGTCGCGGAGCTGATTCGCGGTAAGACCGGGCGCGTCTATGGCGATTTAATGGGGCTGTTGACGACGATGAAGGGGCTGCCGCTGGCGTACAACAAGGATATGCAGGAGGATAAGGAAGCGTTTTTTGACGCGCGCGACACGCTTGTGAAGGGGCTGACCGTGTTCACCGCGATGCTGCGCACCGTCACTTTCCGCAAGGACGTGATGGAGAAGGGCGCGTCCGGCGGCTTCACGAACGCGACGGACTGTGCGGATTATTTGGTCAAGCGCGGCGTGCCGTTCCGGGATGCGCACGCGGTCGTTGGGCGGCTGGTGGCGCACTGCCTGAACGAGAATAAGGCGCTGCTGGATTTGTCGCTGGAGGAGCTCAAACAGTTCCATCCCGCGTTTGAGGCGGATGTGTTTGACGACCTGTCGATGCTCTCCTGCGTCGAGAAGCGGCGGATTCCAGGTGCGCCCGCGCCGGACATGGTGCAGGCGGCGATTGACGAGGGGCGCAAGTCCTTGGAGGAAAACGCATGAGCATCGCCGTATTTTCCGCGCAGCAGACGCAGCAGCTGTTCGACCTCTTTTCCGCCATGACCGACTATTACGCGGGTGACCCGGCGCGCATCAACCACTTCGTGAAGGTGCACGCCTATGCGCGGCAAATCGGGCTTGCGGAGCAGCTGGACGCGGACACGCTGTTCCTGCTGGAAGCAGCTGCCCTGACGCACGACATTGGCATCCGCGAAGCAGAGCGCCTGTACGGGCAGTGCGGCGGCAAGCTGCAAGAGCGCCTCGGCCCGCCCGAAGCCCAGAAGATGCTGGATTCGCTCGGCTTCGCGCCGGATGTGACGGAACGGGTATGCTTCCTGATTGCGCACCACCACACGCTTGACGGCGTGGATGCGCTGGACTGGCGGATTCTGCTGGAAGCGGACTTCCTCGTCAATATGATTGAAGAGGGGATGAAGGCGGACGCGATTCAGTGCGGACGGGAGAAGATTTTCCGGACGGAGATGGGGTTGAGGCTGATGGAGAGGCTGACGGAAAAGAAGTGCAATTCGTAAGCAATGAATGGGTGAGCATATGCAAATGAATCATTACTTGTGGTCACTTTATTTGCAAGCTGGCGGGCAAACTATCGTCGAGCGGTTTACTGCTTTTGAAACAGGCGATAGAGAGAAATTTGCAGCTTTCATACGCTCTTTGATGCAAGCGTATTGTCCTGATGCTGCATTGATAGATGATGTCGCAATAGATATTGATGACGCCATTTCAGCGTTGAATGAGTCGGAAGAAATATCAAAAAGCGAGGAATTGTCAGCAGACAAGGATAGTAATTTGAGAAACAATCCGGACTACTATGAACAAGTAGCAAATAATCTGTGGCAGACTTTACGCGAATTACTCTACAATGAAGTTCAAGATATAGGAAAAGTGACAGACAAAGAAATCTTTCATGTATTTTGCGATAATATTGTGTATTTTAGCGTTTTAGATTATGCAGAAAGCCCCGATATGATTCCGTATTTTTTTCCGCGCTTGTATAATGTTTTATCATCAATTGCAGAAACATTTGAAATCAAGCTTCCGGAACTGCCAAGTCGTCGGGCTTATAAAGACAGATTTGCACTTTATTACAACCTTAATGCCATATTGAAGGCTTATCGTGAAGAACAAAGCTGGAGTCCAGCGGAACTGTGTGCCTTTCTCTATGACTTTGCGCCCAAGTTTATTGGTGGAACAAATTGGATTTGGTCGAAACTTCCAGAGCTGAGTGCGGCTTTTGTGATAGGGGCGCCGCCTGATGCAGATGAATGGCTGAGTAGGGGATGCAAAGAGAATAGTTTTGCATGGCAAGGGAATCCTGAAACGCAACCGGGAGATGTGATTTTGCTTTATCAATGGACACCGACGAGTGCATTTACATCAATTTGGCAGGCAACCGCTCCCGGCTTTATTGACCCGTTATTTTGGTATTATCGGTGCATCTACTTTGGCAGACCCGTGTATGTTCAACCGCTTACATTTCGTGAACTAAAAGACGATCCTATTCTTGGAAAAATTCCGCTGGTGAAAGCTAAAATGCAAGGGATGGATGGAACAGCGCTAAAACCAAGTGAGTATAACAGAGTATTGGAATGTCTCGACTCAAAAGGAAATGATACATCCTTCTTGCCCAAATTGACGGAACATTATACAGCGGCTGATGCTGAAATCCGGATAGAACGTGATGTAGAAAAGCAATTGCTTGAACCATTATTGGAACGTTTAGGCTGGACGCGAGCGCAGTATGTGCGCCAAATGCCATTACGAATGGGGCGCGGAAGTACCGTGTATCCTGATTATGTAATTCTGCCGCAATTTACACCGAATTATGAAAAAGGGTATTGGATTGTGGAAGCCAAAAAGAGCATTTCCAATGATAAGCAACTTCATGTTGACTTTGGACAAGCAATATCCTATGCTTATCGTTTGAATGCATCAGGAATCATGCTGGTTGCGCAAGAAGGAATCTGGCTCTCAGAAAAAACAACTGACTTTAAGAAAAACAGTTACTACACATGGGAGCAGATGCAGGAAGATGATTTGTTTTTGCAAGTCTATAAAGTGTGCGGAAACCGGCGTAGAAAAGGTATTCCATGATGAGTGAAAACAAAACAGCGATTTCAAAATATAGACATATTATTTCTGCAATTACTGCGGATTATTTCGCCTACGGTCGCCGCATCATTCGCTCGGTGCAGCCGCAGCCGGATTATATCCTGTTGCTTCGTTTCGATAATGGTGAATGCGGACGACTCGACATGAATCCAGTGATTCAGGCGGTGTGTTCAAGCACCTGGCCGCGTGGCAGGACTTCCGCCATGTCTATCTTGATGTCCGGCACTGCGTTTCGTGGGATATTGACCCGAATGTGGACAGTGAAACCGTGTGGAACAACAAAATCGACCTTGACCCGGATGGATGTTAGCTGGACAGTACACCAATTGCATAATAAAGAGCCGGACAGCTTCCGTCCTGTCCGGCTCTCTCCATATCAGTGGCTCTTATGGAACAGCAGATGCTCATACCGTTCCGTGTCAATCGTGCGCACCATAATCTCCAATTCTTCGTCGCCCATGACCGTGTTGCGGCCCTGCGCGTACAATTCGGCGACCAAGTCGCGCAGTGCCGTGACCAGCGGGTCGGTCTTCGGAATGACCTCGTCGCCCTTCAGGCGGAAGTAGCTGTTCAGCCAGTGCGCCACGCCTGCCGTGCCGGAGGTTGCATCCACCGCGACAAGCGCCGGACGGTTCAGAATCTTTGCCGTGTCGAAAATGTTGTAGATTTCTTCGTCCTTCAGCAGACCGTCGGCATGGATGCCCGCGCGGGTGACGTTGAAGTGGCGGCCGACAAACGGCTGACGCGGGCTGATTTCGATGCCGATTTCGCGCTCCATGTACTCGGCGATTTCGGTTACGGCGGTCAAGTCCATGCCGTCGAGCGTGCCGCGCAGGGAGGCGTACTCAATCGCCATGGCTTCCAGCGGGCAGTTGCCCGTGCGTTCGCCGATGCCCAGCAGCGAGCAGTTGACCGACGAGCAGCCGTACATCCACGCCGTACCCGCGTTGCTGACGACCTTGTAGAAGTCGTTGTGACCGTGCCACTCCAGCTGTTCCGACGGCACGCGCGCGTAGTGGTGCAGACCGTAGATGATGCCGGGGACGGAGCGCGGCAGGGCAGCACCATAGTAATGCACGCCGTAGCCCATCGTGTCGCAGGCGCGAATCTTGATCGGCAGCCCGGATTCCTCGGACAGGTACATCAATTCTTCGGCGAAGGGAAGGACGAAGCCATAGAAGTCAGCACGGGTGATGTCCTCGAAGTGACAGCGCGGGCGGATGCCGCGGTCAAGTGCAGCCTTGACGATGCCCAGATACTTGTCCATCGCCTGCTTGCGCGTCAGGTGCATCTTCTTGAAGATGTGGTAGTCCGAGCAGGAGACGAGGATGCCTGTTTCCTTCACGCCTGCCTGCTTGACCAGCTCGAAGTCCTTCTCGTTGGCGCGAATCCACGTCGTGATTTCGGGAAAATCGTAGCCGAGATCCTGGCAGGCATGGAGCGCTTTCTTGTCCTTGTCGGTGTACAGGAAGAATTCGGACTGGCGAATCAATCCCTTCGGGCCACCCAGACGGTGCATCAGCGAATACAGGTGGACAATCTGCTCGACCGTGAACGGGCTGACAGACTGCTGACCGTCGCGGAAGGTGGTATCGGTCATCCAAATTTCGTCCGGCATGTTTTCCGGAACATGGCGCATGTTGAAAGCAACCTTTGGGATGGATTCATAGTCGTACAGTTCGCGATAAAGGTTCGGCTCTGCGACATCTTGCAGGCTGTACTGATAGCGGTTGGTCATCAGCAGGTTCGATTTCTTGTCAAATTCGAGCATGGAAATGCGCCTCCTTCTTCATAAATACAATAGATAATAGCAAAGAAAGGCAGTACGCGAACGTATTGCCTTTCGGTTTACTGTCGCGTCGTTGCGGCATGGATTATTTCAATTCGCTGACAAACTCCTCGATGCGGCGCAGACCCTCCATGCAGCTTTCCATTGCCACAGCGTAGCTCAAACGGCAGAAGCCCTCTGCCTCAAAGGCATTGCCCGGCACGACGGCGACGTGCTTGTCCGCCAGCAGCAGCTCCGCGAATGTCTGGCTGCTGTCAATAACGCGCCCATTGTACGTCTTGCCCATCACGCCCGTGATGTTCAGCATGATGTAGAACGCACCCTGCGGCTTCATGCAGCTTAAGCCCGGAATGCTGTTGATTTTCTCCACCATTGCGTTGCGGCGCGCCTCAAACTGCGCCACCATGTCCGTCACGCACTGCGGATCGCCCTGCAGCGCCTTCATGGCGGCGTACTGCGCAATGGAGTTCGCGTTGGATGTCGCGTGGGACTGGAAACTTGTCATGGCGCAAATCTCGACGCGCGGGCCGGCGACGTAGCCGATGCGCCAGCCGGTCATGGCATATGCCTTGGACATGCCGTTGACCACGAACGTCTGGTTCTTGATGGCTTCGCCCAGCTCGGCGATAGAAACGTGCTTCTGACCGTCGTAAATCAGCTTCTCGTAGATCTCGTCGCTGACGACGTAGAACGGGTGGCTGACGGCGAGGTCAGCAACGAATTGCAGCTGCTCCCGTGACCAGACGGAGCCGTTCGGGTTCGACGGACTGGTGAGGATAATCGCCTTGGTACGGCGGGTGACGCGCGCGGCAATATCGTGGCTGGTGGGGATGAAGTTATTGCGCTCATCCGACGGGATGAACACCGGCACGCCGCCCGCCATGCGCACCATTTCGGGATACGACACCCAGCAGGGCGTGGGAATCAGCACTTCGTCGCCGGGGTCGAGGATGCACTGGAAGATGGTGTACAGGCTGTGCTTCGCGCCGGAGGAAACGATAATGTCCGACGGCGTATAATGCAGATGGTTGTCGCGCTCCAGCTTGTCGCAAATTGCCTGACGCAGCGCAACCGTGCCGGCAGCGGGAGTATAGCGGGTCATGCCCTTGTCCAGCGCCTCTTTCGCGGCGTCGCAGATGTATGCGGGGGTCGGAAAGTCGGGTTCGCCCGCGCCGAAGCCGATGACGTCCACGCCCGCGGCCTTCATTTCCTTCGCCCGCGCGTCAATCGCCAGCGTCGGGGAGGGAGCGATATTCTGACAACGGTGAGAAATCGTAAGCGCCATAAGGATTACCTCCTGCAATAACAAGTAATATGAAATGCAATCCGCAGCGTTTTTTCATCCGTTTCCTCATTGAAACGGATACGGCGGACAGTGCGTGAATGCTCACAACAAGTTAATTATATCCCGTTTACATCGAAAATGCAATAGGGAAAACGATAAAAATGCATAAAATTGCGGTTTTCCTGCAAAATGCAAAAAAATATCCCCGACGTCTTGCGATGCCGGGGAAAATGACTTGCATGATGCAAATTTTATTCCGTCATTTTGCCGCTTGCGTTATCCGAAGGCGCGGCGGCGGTCAAATCGCTGACAAACGCCGCTTTTGCGGTGGTCATGTACACGCCGAGGAACAGCGACAGCAGCATGGAGCAGACGTTTGCAAGCGTGTAGCCCGCCATCGTCAGCACGGCCGAATCAAGCACGGCAATCAGCAGATTCCAGCCGATGAAAGACAATTCCAGCAGGAAGAAACTCATGCGGTTGCCCTTCATGATGGTGCGGCTGGTGCGCATAATCTCCGGGACGCTCGTGTTCGGGTTGCGTGCCAGCAGATAGTCGGATGCCGCCATCAAGTAGAGGCGCATAATGGCGAACACCAGCGTCGCAATCACCGCGATGAAGAACAGAATGGCGGTGAGCAGCATGATATCGGGCGACGACACGGTCAGCAGCACTGGAATCGCCACCACATACGCCAGCAGCATCGGCCAGAAGGCGTAGAACGTCGTGCAGATCTGCAGCCAAATCGCGCGGAAGGTATAGGGAATATACGCCAGCGAATGGCGCACCAGCACGTCCTCGCCGCGGAGAATACGCTGTGCCGCGCCGATAGTGCCCAGCGTCAGCGGAATGGTCATCAGCGTAAACAGCGTATTCAGCAGCGAATAAGTGATCCCCTTGCTCGACGACATGAAGGCGCTGTAAGCCGCCACAAAAGCATCCGGGTCGCTGAGAAGCAAGTCCGTATCCATCGGCGGCGTTAGCCCGAAGGCAGGTTGGATAAACATGAAGATAAACTGCGGAAGGCTCGCCACGAGGAAAATCAGCAGCATTATGGGCAGAACAGGCTTGATGGCAGACCAAGCGGTTTGGCGATATTCTTTCGAGGTGCGCATAAGCATTTCTCCTTATTATATGGACTTTGGGGTGATGGATGCAGTGTCATCCGCCGAGGAAACGAGGTTGCCGACCCAATCATCCACAAAAGCGGCGCGCGCGGTGACCATGTACGCCCGCACGAACCCCGGCAGCAGGAGGACGCAGACGACATAGGCGTTGTAGCCCACCAGCAAGAGCACCGCCGCGCAGACGAGGATCATTGGCAGCCACCACCCGGCGAACGACAATTCCAGCAGGAAGAGGTTCAAACGCCTGTCCTCCATGATAGTGCGGCTTGTTTCCATGAGGTCGGACACGCGCAGGGTAGGTTTTTTCGCCATCAGGTATTTCGCCGCTGCCATCGAATACAGCCGCGTGACCCCGAAAGCAATCGCCGCAAGCGAGGCAAGGCGGAAAAGCTGGTAAACGCCGTGCGAATGGAAGATAAGCAGCAAGACGAGTGTGACGGCCGCGAGAGCCAGCAGCGGCCAGAAAGCGTAGAGCACGATACGGATTTCCAGCCCAATCGCGCGGAGCGAATAGGGGACATACGTCAGCGAATGGCGCGCCTGCACATCTTCCCCGCGCAAAAGCCGCTGTGCCGCGCCAATCAGCCCCAGCGTCAGCGGTACGGACAGACAGTTGAACAGCACGTTCAAGAGCAGATTCGGCGCGAGCGTCTGCACGACGAACGCATCGTAGGCTGCCAGAAAGCGGCTGGGGTCGCTGAACCAAAACTGCATGTCTATCGGCGGAATCAGCCCGAAGAGCAATTGCAGGAAGAACTCGATGAGCTGCGGCAGAACCGCAGTGAGGGCAATCAGCAGCATGACGCGCCAGTGTGGGCGGATGGCGTTCCACGCGATTCGGCGGTATTCCTTGGCAGTACGCATGGTGTGTATCTCCTTTCGTGAAGTGCGGTTGCGCCAATGGGCGCGACAATATGCAAGTGGTGGGTAGAGCGAGCTGGGGGCGCGTCTGCGGACGCGCGAAGTTTGTGTACTGCGCTGAAAGCGCTTCGCTGTTCAGCGCGTGGGTGGCATACTTGACTTTTCTCACGCAGTTGATTACACGTCCGGCAGTTGGGGCGTTGCCCCAAGCCCCACAAGGGACGCTGTCCCTTGACCCTGCAAGGGGCATTGCCCCTTGACCCGTTTTTGGCAACCCGGCTTGAGCGCACTTCCTTTACTGGTTTATTCCGCGGCTCTTTTTGCCGCGCAAAGTCCTAAAACCGCGTAGAACATTGGCGATGTCAAGCAAATACTGAACGTAAACATCCCCTGCGCCAAAAAACCAACCGCCATCATCGCCAGCGGCAGTGTCTCCCGCTTCCTGATTGCGCCCGCAATCGCCGCGGCGCACGTCAGCATCAGCAGCAGCGCCGCTGGAATCCCACTATTCACCATCGCTTGCAGGAAGAAATTATGCGGATTATCGAAGTTTTGCAGAATCGTCTGCCCGGTTGCGTCAAGATAATCGCGGAAAGCGGCGTAGAACGCATCCGGCGAAAGCCCGAACCACGGCGACTGCGCGGTCATTTCCAGCGTCATCCGCCAAACGCCGATTCTCTCTGAGCCGAATGCGTCCTGCGCGCGGCCGTTCAGCAATTCATGCAGTTCCCAGAGTGCGCCGCCCTCCGGCATGGGGAGATAGACGACGAGTATTACCACCACGAGCAGCCCGGCGCACACGAGCGCCAGCAGTCTCTTTCGCGGCAGGGGGCGCGGCGGATGACACATCAGCAGCGGCGCGAGGGCAACCAGTACAACGCCGAGGAGCGTGCAGACTGCGCTGACCTGCCCCGGCGCGAATTCGATATCCGCCGAGCCATCAAGCCACGGCAGGACGAGCGCTTGGCGCAGCGCGAAGAGCAGCAGCGTCAAGCCCAGCGTCAGCAGCAGGCGCGCCAAACATTCCGGCTGACGGAGCGCAAGGCAAATGAGCGCAAGAAGCGTTAGCGCCAGCACAATCAGCCCGCTCTGCACGTCCATCAGCAGAGTCAGCAGGATGGCGCACAGCCCGCCCGGCAGATGCAGCCAATGATGTTTTTGCCCCAAGACGAAGCTGCCCAGCAGCCCCGGCATCAGCAGGCAGACCCATGCGCTGACAAGGTCGATATTGCCGATGGTGCCCTGAAATTCGTAGTTTGTGCGGATGCTCCGACCCATCGGAAAAAGCGACAGGGGATTGAACCCTGCGTATTGCAGCAGCACGAGGACGAGATAGCCTGTTACAGCAGCGCTGCAAACCGTCAGCAGCGCGGGGACATTCGCGTCCATGCGACGCAGACATAGGAAAATCAGCCCGTAGCACGCGATGGTCACGAAGCCCTCATACCGCCCCGAACCCCACAATACGGTCGGCACGCCCCAAGCATTCATTTCTCCTGCGTGACTGCCGAAGAAACAGGACAATCCTGTCCAGAGCAGGAAGAGCAGCATCAGCATCAGCGGCAGTTTTCGGTGCTTTTCTCGGCGGAAGAGGGTCGGAATCGTCAGCAGAAGGGTCAGCATGGTGAAAATCAGCATTCCGTCCCACTTCGCGCGGGTGATGTTGCTGTAATCCTGCATCGTCAGGCAAGTGAGGGCGTCCCACAGCGGAACTTCGCCCGACACCAGCGCGTTCAGCGGCGTACTTTCGCCCAGCAGCCAGAACGGGAAGACGGCGACCCAGAGCATCGCCGCCAGCGTTCCGACGATGATATTCTTTGGCGGGTGGAAGCAGTATTTCTTCATGCTTCACCTCCGGATTTTCATTTACCGCGGCATGGACAGCGCAGCGCGTCCCTTGCCGTGAAGTGTCAGCACGGGTGCAGTGTGCGGGATGTATGCGCTTTCGCCCTTGCGCAGCGTCAGTTGACCACCCGCGAAACGCACGGTCAAGTCGCCGTCGAGCGCCGTCAAAAGCCCGAACGCCGTCACGGCGGGCAGCACCGCTTCACTCTGTACATTCACCAAGTCCAGCGTGAAGTATTTTTCGTCCAGCACGCGCGCAACGGGCTTATTGGGCGCGGGAATCGGGTCGAGGGAGAAGGACAGGTCGGTCACGTCCAACGCCTTTTGCAGGTGCAGCTCGCGGCGGTTGCCATTCTTGTCCACGCGATCCCAGTCGTAGAAGCGGTAGGTGATGTCGGACGACTGCTGGATTTCGTAGAGCATGATGCCCGCGCCGATGGCGTGGACGCAGCCCGCCGGAATGAAACACACGTCGCCCGGATGCACCGTCACGCGGCGCAGGAGCGGCTCGACTGCCGCACCCTGTTCGCACGCGGCGCGCAGGGTGTCAAGCGTTGTGCCGGGCTTGATGCCGTAGACGAGCTGACTGCCTTCCGGCGCATCCAGAATCAGCCATGCTTCGGTCTTGCCGAGTTTGCCGTTCTCCACGCGTGCGGCGTAATCGTCGTTCGGGTGTACCTGCACGGACAGCGGTTCGGCGGCATCAATCAGCTTCAGCAGCAGCGGGAAGGGCTTCTTGGCGTACTCGCCCGCGAATGCTTCGCCATAAGCGGCAATCAGGTCAGGCAGCTTTACGCCCGCGTCGTCGGTGGATTCCAGCCCCGGAATGCACGAAACCTCCAGACTTTCGCCCGTCGGCACTTCGCGGATGTCTTTGCCGTACACCGTGCGCAGCTTCTCGCCGCCCCACGGGGTCAGCTTGCCGCCGCGGAACGCCGGGTGCATTTTCAGCGGCAGCAGCGGGCAGTCGTTCGTCAGGCGCATTTCCAGTGCGGCGAACCGCAGGTCGGGCAGGGAAGCATAGCGGATATGCCCCGCGATGCGCATCCCGATTTTCTGGTAGAGGGTGAGAGCGGCACTGTTGTTCACCAGCGTGTCGCAGCGCAGCGCGGTGCAGCCCTGAGAACGCAGAATGGCGAGCATTTCGCCCATCATGCCGCGCCCCAGCCCCTGCCGCTGCTTTTCCGGCGCGATGCACAGGCGGTGGAACGTGCCGGGCTTGCCGCCGAAGAGCCAGTTGACGGCGTCGTAAGCGGGTTCAAAGGTCGAATCGAGGGTGACGGCGGCGACAACGGTGTTCCCTTCGCGCACGACGTAGAGCGTCCCGGCGTCGATACTCTTGTGAATCTGGTCAGCGTTGGGGTACGTTCCCCAGTTCCACTGGGCAATGCCCTTTTCGTGCATGGCACTGGTGACGCGCGCGTACAGGGCGCAGACGGAATCGAAATCGGACGTAAGACCACGGGTAAGCAGCATATGTTTCTTCCTCCTAAAAAATTAGTATAGTAGATAGCGTGCACTTTTACAAGAAATAACGGCTGAAAACCGCTTTTCCTTGCCTGAATTGTCACCGGTCACTGGTATACATCGCGAACAGGTGCGCATACAGCCCGCCTTTTGCAATCAGCTCCGTGTGGCTGCCCTGCTCTTCTACGCCTTTCTCCGTCAGCACCCAGATGCAGTCGGCACCCTTGATGGTCGTCAGGCGGTGCGCAATGGTGAACACGGTGCGCCCCTTCGCCAGCTTTTCGAGCGACTGCTGGACGATGTGCTCGCTCTCGTTGTCCAGCGCGGAGGTCGCTTCGTCCAGAATCAAAATCGGCGGATTCTTCAGGAACACACGCGCGATGGAAATGCGCTGCTTCTGTCCGCCGGAAAGCCGGACGCCGCGCTCGCCAACGTAGGTGTCATAGCCGTGGGGCAGGGCGGAGATGAACTCGTGCGCGCCCGCCAATTTCGCGGCTTCTTCGACTTCCGCGCGGGATGCGCCGGGCTTGCCGTATGCGATATTCTCCAGCACCGACCCGGCGAACAGGTAGACCTCCTGCTGCACCATGCCGATGGCTTCGCGCAGGCTCTTCTGCGTCAGCGTGCGGATGTCCTGCCCGTCGATACGGATGCAGCCGCCCGTTACGTCGTAGAAACGCGGAATCAGGTTGCACAGCGTGGTTTTGCCCGCGCCGGACGGCCCGACCAAGGCAATCGACTGCCCCGGACGGACGGTCATGTTCAGGTTGTGGATGACATCGGCGTCATCGTCCTGATAGTGGAAGGAAACGTGGTCGAACGCGACTTCGCCCCGGACATCCGTCAGCACCTTCGCGTTCGGCGCGTCCACAATCTCCGCCGGGGCGTCCATGATTTCAAGAAAACGGTCGATGCCGGTCATGCCGCGCTGGAACTGCTCGGTGAATTCAACGATGCGGCGGATGGAGTTCAGCAGCACGTTCGCATACAGCAGATACGCCATGAAGTCCGCCGCGCTGAGCCGACCCGCCTTGATGAACAGTGCCCCGCCGACGACGATCACGATGTACATCAGCCCGTCAAAAATGCGGTTCGATGTACCGAACTGCGCCATCACGCGGTACGACTGCGCCTTGAGATCCAGAAACTTCGCGTTGCCGTCAGCGAACTTCTTTTCCTCAATTTCCTCATTCGCGAACGACTTCACCACGCGGATGCCCAGCAGCGAATCTTCCACCTGCGCGTTGATTTCGCCGACCTGCTTGTTGCGCTCCTTGAAAATCTGCCGCATCTTGGTGTTGAAGCGCTTGGCGAAGTAGAGCATGAACGGCAGCACGGCGAACATCATCAGCGTCATGGGGATATTCATCGTGCAGAGGATGATGAAGGACACGAGAATCTTCACGCCCGCAATCAGGAATTCCTCCGGACAGTGATGCGCAAATTCGGTGATTTCAAACAGGTCGGACGTGATGCGCGCCATGATCTGCCCGACTTTTGTGTCCGAGTAGTAGCCGAAGGACAGTTCCTGCAGGTGGTGGAAGATGTCGTGGCGCATATCCGTTTCCAGCTGGCTGCCCATGATATGCCCGATGGACTGCATGTAGTAGTTCGCCGCCGCGTCGATGATGCGCAGCAGCATGTAGACACCGCCCATCATCAGCACGAACGGCACCGTCAGCGACGCGACGTCGTAGGTCGCGCGGGTCGTAATTGTGCGGACAATCAGCGGCAGCACCAGCTCGCAGACGGTCGTCAGCGCCGCGCAGCACAGGTCGAACGCCATGGTCTTGCGGTACTTGCGGAAGTAGGGGAGGAAGCGCCGGACAAGGACGCTGGTACTGAGGGTATTGCGGTTCTCCTGCTTTGCCATACAAAAAACTCCTGTTCGTAGATTCAAATCCATTGTACCACGAACAGAAGCCTGTTTCAAGCGGTTTTGTTCCGGAAGGCATCTGCGCACATCCTCCACAAATTTGCGCATATTTGGCAAAATAACGATTTCTTGCCGAAAACGATTGACGAAGCTGGCAAGTCGTTATATAATTAGCATGATTTGCAGACAACGATGTCCGCAGGAAAGAAGGAAAGCACATGAAGAACACGAAACGGGTGCTGGCGTTCCTCGTCGGCGCGGCGATGATGATGCCGATGGTTTCCGCGGAAGGGAAGCTTGCGTCCGGCAACTATGAGGCGACCAGTCAGGGCTTCGGCGGCGCGGTGACAGTGAAGGTCACGGTCACGGATGGCAAAGTCACAGCGGCTACCATCACTGGCGACAAGGAGACCGAGACGATTGGCGGCGCCGCCATCAAGACGCTGACCGAAAAGCTGATTGGCGTGTCCTCTGCCGATGAGGTGGACGCGGTGGCGAGCGCGACGGTGACGTCGAATGCGGTCAAGACGGCGCTGGCGGACTGCCTCCGTCAGGCGGCAGGCGAAGAGAAGACGGAAACTGCCCTGGTGGATGGCGTGTATACCGGCGAGGGACGCGGTTTCAACCTGACGCAGAAGGTGCAGGTGACGGTCGAAATCAAGGACGGCAAAATCGTGTCCGTGACCGTGGGCGACAATGGCGAAACGATGGGCATGATCGCCGCGGTAGAGGAGAAGTGGATTCCACGCGTGGTGGAGAATCAGAGCCTTGCGGTAGACGCCATCTGCGGCGCGACGGCGAGCTCCAATGGCGTCCGCGCGGCGGTCGTCAATGCGCTGGAGAGCGCGGGCATGGATGTGTCTGGAATGTACAAGGCGATTCCGAAAGTCAACGCGGCAGAAGAATATAATGTTGATATCGTGGTCGTCGGCATGGGTTCGTCCGGCACGACGGCGGCGCTGGCAGCGGCGGAATCCGGCGCGAACGTGCTGGCCATCGACAAGGCTGGCAAGTGGGGCGGCACGGGTGTAACGACTTCCGGCCCTGCGAACGTCAACGCGCCCAGTCAGGTCGCGAGCGAAATTGTGGATTGGAAAGACCCGATTAATGGCGTTCACACCAAGGCGGCTGGCGAGCAGCTGGTGGATGCGGATGCTCTCTATGCGACGTGGACGGACTACACGACGGTGGACGGCGCGCAGGGCGCGAAGCCGGAGCTGATTGCCAAGGTCATCTATGAAAGCGGCGAGACCTGCGACTGGCTGCAAAGCTATGGCTTCGAGTTCACCCCGGCGGTCGGCTTCGTCGGCGGCAAGTGGGCGATTTTCTCCTCTTATGTCGGTCAGAAGCAGCTGACGGAGAGCTTCTTCGCCAAGGCGTATGACCGCTACACTGAGATGGGTGGCAAGTACCTTCTGGAGACGGAAGCGACCGAGCTGATCATGAAAGACGGCAAGGCGGTCGGCGTTCGCGCGACTAAGGCGGATGGCACCAGCGTGACCATCAACGCCAAGGCAGTCATCCTCTGCACGGGCGGCTTCGCTGGCAGCGACGAAATGCAGGAGAAGTACATCGGTCAGGCGTACAAGCTCTTCGGCATGTCCACCAACGACGGCAAGATGATTGAGTCTGCCATCGAAAACGGTGCGGCGACCCGCGCCATCGGCATGTACCCGGTGTCCCACTTCGTCGCGCCGACGGTCATTACGACTAAGTTCTCTGCGGCGGACAACGACATTCCCTATGGGTTGGTCTGCACGGCGGAGGGAATGGCGGTCAACATGAAGGGCGAGCGCTTCATCAACGAATCGTCCATCGCCATGAACGCTTTCTATCAGGGAAATCACTTCTACTATGTGTACAGCAAGGAGCAGATTGACATCCTGCGTGCGCAGGGCTTGAGCGCGAAGGCGTCTGGCCGTTATCTGACGCAGGGCGGCATCAAAGCGGACGTTCCGCTGACGAACATCGACACCGTGATTGACGCAGGCATCGAAGCGGGCTTCATCTACAAGGCGTCTTCCTTGGACGAGCTGGCGGCGCAGATTGGCGGAGACTTCTCTGCTGATGCGCTGAAAGCGTCTGTCGCGGGCTACAACCCGGAGAACGACGCATTCGGCAAGGATGCTAGCAAGTTCGAGCGTCTGGGCACGGTCGCGGCGGATTCGGAATACTACGTCGCCTTCACTGGCGCGCCGTACATTTACAGCACCTGCGGCGGTCTGGACGTGAACGAGAACCTGCAAGTTCTGGACACGAATGGCAACGTGATTCCGGGTCTGTTCGCCTGTGGTACGGACAGCATGGGCGTGCTGTTCAATGAGAACAAGGCGTACACCAACTACGGCGGCTGCGCGCAGTCCTACTGCTTCGTCTCCGGTCGTGACGCTGGCGCTTACGCGGCGGCGCATCTGGAAGACTAATCCTATCATCAAGGCAGGGCGTTCTCGAAAGGGGACGTCCTGTTTTGTTGCGCTCTTATCGCGCACGCAGGCGCGATACCCCCTGTAACATGAAAAATCAAGAAACATGGGAGTGCAATGCGAAGGAGTCCAGAGGGCGACCGCAAAGCCCTCTGGTCGCCTCCGCAGAGGCGAAATCTCCCTGCAACAAAAAAGACCAGCACCGAGAAACGACTTCTCCCGATGCTGGTCGGTCGCGCCCATCTGGCGCGACAATGTGCAAGTGGCTGATAAAGCGGCTTGGGGGCGCTCCTGCGGGAGCGCGAAGTTACTGGCAGGGACGCTTCGCTGCCTGCGCCTTTGTTGACTTCTTCCTTTGAATTGGTCGCCCGCGGAACAGTTGGGGCGTTTCCCCAAACCCCACAAGGGACGCTGTCCCTTGACCCTGCAAGGGGCATTGCCCCTTGACCCGTTTTGGGCAGCCCGGCTTGAGCGCGTTACCCCCAATTAGCTTTTTCCGAAAGTTTTTATCCTTAGCCCAGTGTTACCGTGACCTGATGCGTCTTGCCATCCGCAAATACCGGCAGGACATTGCCCTCAATCGCCTGTCCATCCACCGTCACCTGCTTTACGCCGCGGCACACATGCGACGGATTCTCAATCGCGATCGCATACGTCGCCCCGCGGAAACGGCGGCTCACCTGATAGCCGTCCCAAGTGTGCGGAATGCACGGGTCAACCTTCAAGCCTTCCCAGTCCGGCTTGATGCCCAGAATGTAGTTGCTGATGACGTAGAAATTCCATGCCGCCGTGCCGGTCAGCCAGCTGTTCTTTGCCTGACCGAAGTTCTTTGCGTCCTTGCCGGCGATCATCTGGCTGTATACATACGGCTCCATCTTGTGCAGGTCGCTGATTTCCTCGCGGTAGGCGGGGGCAATGCGGCTGTACAGGTCGAAGGCGCGGTCGCCGTGGCCGACAACGGTTTCCGCAGCGATAATCCACGGGTTGTTGTGGCAGAAGATGCCCGCGTTTTCCTTGTATCCCGGCGGATAAGAGGAAACTTCGCCCAGTTCGAGGTGGTACTCCTTGTAGGCGGGCTGGAGCAGCACGATGCCGTGCTTGGTTTCCAGATACTTGTGGACGGATTCGAGCGCCTTTTCTGCCTTGCCGTCCTTCACGCCGACACCGCCCATGACGCAGTAGCCTTGGCTTTCGATGTAAATCTTGCCGTCCTCGCATTCCTTCGAGCCGATTTTGTGGCCGAAGGCGTCGTACGCGCGGACGAACCACTCGCCGTCCCAGCCGTCGCGCAGGATGGCTTCGTTCATCGCATCGATTTCCTTCTGGCAGGCGTCCGCCTTGTCGTCAAGCCCGCGGCGGCGCAGAATCGCGACCAGATCCGGCCCAATGGCGACGAACATGCCCGCAATCAGCACGGATTCCGCCACGCGCTCATCCGGCGCGTTCGGGTTGGAGAACGTCTGGAAGGATTCGCTCGGTTCGTCGGAGAAGCAGTTCAGGTTCAGGCAGTCGTTCCAGTCGGCGCGGCCAATCAGCGGCAGACCGTGCGGTCCCTTGTTGTTGACGACGTGATAGAAGCTCGCTTCGAGGTGCTCCAGCAGCGTTCCGCAGTCGTCGGGGTTGCAGTCGTAGGGCGTTGCGGCGTCGAGAATGCCAAAGTCGCCCGTCTCCTTGATGTACGCCGCCGTACCGGCAATCAGCCACAGCGGGTCGTCATTGAAGCCGCCGCCGATGTCGTTGTTGCCCTTCTTGGTCAGGGGCTGATACTGGTGATAGCAGCCGCCGTCGCGGAACTGCGTCGCGGCGATGTCGAGGATGCGTTCGCGGGCGCGTTCGGGGATTTGATGCACGAAGCCGAGCAAGTCCTGCGAAGAATCGCGGAAGCCCATGCCGCGCCCGATGCCGCTCTCGAACATGGAGGTCGAACGGCTCATGTTGAACGTGACCATGCACTGATAGGGATTCCAGATATTGACCATGCGGCCCAGCTTCTCGTCGGGCGTGGTCAGCACATAGGCGGACAGCAGGTTGTCCCAGTGCTTCTTCAGCGCGTCGAATGCTTCGGCAATCTGCTCGTCGGTCGTCAGCTTTTCCAGCAGCGCCTTCGCAGGGGCTTTGTTGATGACGCTGGGCGCGACGAACTTCTCCGCCTGCGGCACTTCGACGTAGCCCAGCACGAAGTTGAAGCGGCGCGCTTCGCCGGGGGCAAGGGACACCTTCACCTGATGCGCCGCCATCGGCTGCCAGCCGGACGCGATGGAGTTGCCCATTTTGCCCGTCATGACCGCCTGCGGGTTTTCAAAGCCGTTGTACAGACCGAGGAACGTCTCCATGTCGGTGTCGAAGCCGTCCACGGGGGTGTTCACGGCGTAGAATGCATAGTGATTGCGGCGCTCGCGGTATTCAGTCTTGTGGTAGATGACGCTGCCTTCCACCTCAACCTCGCCGGTGGAGAAGTTGCGCTGGAAGTTCGTCATGTCGTCCTGCGCGTTCCAAAGGCAGAACTCGACAAACGACGTCAGAATGACATCCTTGGGCGCGTCGGAATCATTGCGCAGCGTCACCTGATGCACCTCGGCGTTCACGCCCATCGGCACAAAAGAGAGCTGACTGGCGGTCAGACCGTTCTTCTGACCGGTAATGATGGTGTAGCCCATGCCGTGACGGCAGGAATAGCTGTCCAGCTCCGTTTTGACGGGCTTCCAGCCGGGGTTCCAGACCGTGTCGCCGTCCTTGATGTAGAAGTAGCGGCCGCCGTTGTCCACAGGCATATTATTGTAGCGGTAGCGGGTGACGCGGCGCAGTCGGGCATCGCGGTAGAAGCAATAGCCGCCGGCGGTATTGCTGATGATGCCGAAGAACTGTTCACAGCCGAGGTAGTTAATCCACGGGTAAGGCGTCCGCGGCGTGTCGATGACGTACTCGCGGGCTTTGTCGTCAAAGTGACCGTATTTCATGCACCTAATCCTCCAGAGCAGCGGACGTAGCCGCAGTGATTGTTGCAATCTTATTGTATCACAGCTTTTGCGTTTACGCAAACGTTTTCGTGAATCTTTCGCAAATTTTTTTGTGGGAAATGGCGCTGAAGTGATGCAAAGAGGACAAAACAAACGGTTGTGCGGAGGCGAATCAGCGGTTGACAAAGCGATAGAAAGCGTGCTACAATTCCCAGAAGGAGAAAGCGAAAAGGAAGGAACACACATGGATCGTATTTATCTGGATAATGCGGCGACGACCGCCGTTTCGCAGCCCGTGATGGAGGCAATGCTTCCTTATTATATGCAGGTGTACGGCAACCCGTCCTCCATTCATTCTACGGGACGGGATGCGAAAAAGGCGGTCGAGCGCGCGCGGCGGCAGGTCGCGGCGGCATTGGGGTGCAGCGCGCAGGAAATCTATTTCACCGCGGGCGGGTCGGAGAGCGACAACTGGGCGCTCAAGGGCGCGGCGTTTGCGCATCAGGAGAAGGGCAAGCACATCATCACCACGCAGATTGAGCATCACGCCATCCTGCATACCTGCCAGTGGCTGGAAGCGCAGGGTTGGCAGGTGACGTATCTCCCGGTGGATGCGGACGGCTTCGTGACTGCCCAGCAGGTGGAGAACGCCCTGCGCCCGGACACCGTGCTGGTCAGCGTGATGGCGGCGAACAACGAAATCGGCACGCTCGAACCCGTCGCGGAGATTGGCGCACTCTGCCACGAACGCGGCGTACTCTTCCACACGGACGCGGTGCAGGCTGTCGGCGCGATTCCGCTGGATGTCGAGGCGCTCCACGCGGACATGCTCTCCCTCTCGGCACACAAGTTCCACGGGCCGAAGGGCATCGGCGCGCTGTACATCCGCAAGGGCGTGAAAATCGACCCGCTGATTCATGGCGGCGCGCAGGAGCGTGGGCATCGCGCAGGCACGGAGAATCTGCCGGGCATCGTCGGCTTGGGCAAGGCGATTGAACTGGCGGAAGAGAGCTTGGCGGAGAATGCGGCGCGGATGACATTTCTGCGCAACCGGCTCATCAGCGGCTTGACGGCGGCGATTCCCAACATGCGCATCAACGGCACGATGGACAAGCGTCTTCCGAACAACGTGAACGTGTCTTTCGCGGGGATTGAGGGCGAAGCGGTGCTGCTCCGGCTGGATTTGGAGGGCATCGCGGCGTCGAGTGGGTCGGCATGTACGGCGGGCAGCCTTGATCCCAGCCATGTGCTGACGGCGATTGGCTTGACGCGCGACGAAGCGAAAGGTTCGCTGCGGATGACGCTCGGCACGGACACCACGCAGGCGGACATTGACGAGGTGGTGGCGAAGCTGCCGGGAATTGTGGAGAACCTGCGGGCAATGACGAATTGGTGCAGAAGCAGATGAATGCTTCCCCACAAGTCAACAGATAGAGAATAGAAAACGAGCGGAAGGCGATGCTGCTTTCCGCTCGTTTTGCTTACCGGCGATTTACAGGTTCAGCACCAGCTCTTCCTCGCCGTCGTCCACGTTCCCTGTGTGCGTGAACCCCAGCGATTCGTACAGCCGCATCGCCGGAATATTCGCCTGATGGCACGTCAGCACAACGCGCCCCGAATCCCCAAACGGCTTCGTCGCGATATAGTCCAGCACCGCCTTCATCGCCGCTGTTCCGTAGCCTTTGCCCTGCTCGGCGGCGTCAATCATCATGTGCCAAATGTCGTATTCCGGCACGTCGTAGTCGTAAATCACCATGACGTATCCCACCATCCGCGCGTCAGCGTAAATGCCGAACGGCTGGCACTGATCACGGTAGACATACGCCTGTGCAAGGCTGCGAATCGGGTGGGAGACGTACTGCGTCTGGTCGTCGCGGAGCTGCAAATGGAATGCATCCAGAAAGTTGCTTTCGTCAATGGGCTTGAGCGTGATGTTCATCGGGTCAATCCTTTCGTAATTAAATCGTCTTTGGGGTGGCATCTGCCCATCTAACGGAGCGCGCGGGCATTTTCGTCCCGAGAATCGGAAGTTTTTTGGGAAAAGAAAAATCCGCGTGTTCGTCTTCCCGGCAATGCCTTTTTGTGCTATGATAAAAAGGCAAACAGAAAGGGGAACAAGCATGAAGATTCTGGTTCGATATCACGACGGCGCAGTGCCGCTGACCATCCTGCCGCAGGGGGACTGGATTGACCTGTGCGCGGCGGAAACCGTGACGATGCACGCGGGGGAGTTCCGCATTATTTCGCTGGGCGTGTCGATGCAGCTGCCGGAGGGGTACGAGGCGCACATTGTGCCGCGCAGCTCGACCTTCCGCAAGTGGGGGATTCTGCAGGCGAACAGCATGGGTGTCATCGACGAAAGCTACTGCGGTGACGACGACGTGTGGGGCTTTCCGGCGCTGGCCATGCGTGACACGACAATCGCGCGCGGCGACCGCATCTGCCAGTTCCGCGTGATGAGGAAGATGGACAAGCCGGAGCTGGTGACGGTGGCGCACCTTGACAATGCGTCCCGCGGCGGCTTCGGCAGCACGGGTACACGATGAAGAGGAAAAAAAGCCGGACGACTCGGCGCAAGGCGACACGCCGGACGATTTTCCAACTGCTGCTGACACTCTTGATGGCGGTGCTGCTGTTCGTCCGCAGCGACGCGCCGAACGGGGATGATTTCCTCGCACCGATTCCGACGCAGCTACCAACGGCGACCGCCGCACCCGTTTCATCCGCTGATTTAACGGTGTATTTCCTCGATGTCGGTCAGGCGGACGGCGCGATTCTCGTCAGCGACGGCCACGCCATGATGATTGACGGCGGCAAAGCCTCCGCCAGCCAATTCGTCTACGCCTACCTGACCAAGACGCTGGGGATTGAGCACCTTGATGCCATCATTGCGACGCATCCGCATGAAGATCACATTGGCGGTCTGCCCGGCGCGCTGAATGCCTGCACGGTCGGCGCGGTGTATTCGCCCGTGACGCAGTGGGATACGAAGGTATTCAGCTCACTGGTGAAGTACACCGAAAGGCAGGGAATTTCGCTGACTGTGCCGAGCATCGGCGACAGCTTTTATCTCGGCAGCGCGCAGGTGACGTTCCTCTCCGACGGGCAGGGCTTCACGGACACAAACGACATGTCGCTGGTCGTGCGCGTGGCCTGCGGCAGCACGTCGTTCCTCTTCACGGGCGACGCGGAGTGGAACGCGGAACACGCGCTTTTGGCAAATGGCGAACCGCTGCAGGCGACGGTGCTGAAAGTCGGTCATCACGGCAGTGAAACCTCGACGTGCTATGCCTTCCTGCGTGAAATCATGCCGCAGTATGCCGTCATCAGCGTCGGCAAGGGCAACACCTATGGTCATCCGGCGGAAAGCACCCTGAGCCGCCTTCGCGACGCGGATGTTGTCGTTTTCCGCACCGACGAGCAGGGGACAATTATCTGCCGCTCCGACGGGCGGAACGTGACGTTTGAGACGGAAAAGGAGAAACGCGAATGATAAACATCCGCCGCATGTGGCAGCCCCTGACTGCCACTCCCTTCCTCGCAACGGCGGCGCACCATGAAATCCTGCCTTGCGAATCCCTGCAAGGGTGGATTCGCTGCTTCTGGGGCGGCATTGTTGGCGCTGGCGCATCCCCGACGCGCATCATTCCCGATGTCTGCGCTGACCTCATCTACCACATTGACGAAACGGCGGGACGCATCATCCAAGCGAGTTTCTGCGGCGTCAGCGACGTGTGCGGCACTGCGCATTTGCCGATGATTCCGGGGCATACGGTGAGCACATTCGCCATCCGCTTCCATGCCTTCGGCGCGTATGCGTTTGCGGATGATGCCCTTCGCGGCACGCTGAACGGCTTTGAATCGCCGGAAGTCCGATTCGGCCGACTTGACCGGGCACTGCGGGCGCGATTGCCGGAATTACGCGGATTATCGGCGCGCACGGCGTATGCGCAGAGCGTCCTGCTGGCGTTTCAGTGCCGGGAAAATCCGCTGGTGGAGACGGCAGCGGATGCGCTGCTGTACCACCGCGGGACGGCGACGGTCAGCGCGTGGGCGCACGAGTTGTTCATCAGCAGCCGTCAGCTGGAGCGCCTTTTGGGCGAGTACTGGGGCTTGTCGCCGAAGAAGGGGAGCGCGCTGGTGCGGTATCAGGCGCTCTATCAGGAGATTTGCCACGGGACATTGACGGACGTGCAGGATGCGGTGGCACGCTACGACTTTGCGGATCAGGCGCACCTGTGCCGCGAGTTTCGCCGCTATCACGGGGAAAACGTGTCGCATTTCTTCAAGACAGCGCGCAAAAACGGGCGTATAATGGAGGAAAACGGCGCTTATCCGCCGGAGGAGGCATCAACATGAGCGAAAACATCAGCGTCTGCGGCACGGACTGCGGCGCATGTTCATTCTTTGGGGGAATGTGCCGGGGCTGCAACGAATGTCAGGGGCGTGTGTTCCATGCGCCGGCGGGCTGCGCGTGCCCGATTTACGCCTGTGTGCGGGAGAAAAAGGGCTTGCTGAACTGCGCGCAGTGCCCCGACCTGCCGTGCAGCCTTTGGCAAAGCACCCGCGACCCGTCGTTCACGGACGAGCAATTTGCCGCGAATATCGCCGGGCGCGTCGAGAATCTGCGGAAGCGCATGACGAATCGCGAGCTGGCGGATTTCGTCTCTGCCCAGCTGGCGCCGCTGCCGGAAGTCCGCCGAATCCCCATGATGGGCGGGTTCATCTTCTACTACCGTGAGCGGATTTTCGGCGGCGTATACGGCACGGGCTTCATGGTCAAGAACGTTCCTGCAGCGTGGCGCTTCATGCCCGACACCACTGCCGAGCCGCCCTACGACGGCGCGAAGCCTATGCTGCACGTCCCGATTCTCGCCGATTCCGCAAAGCTCCGCGCCATGGTGCAGGCAATGTGGGAAGAGCTGCCGGAACGTCCGCCGAAGAAGCGGAAACGCTGACGGCTTTTGGGAAGCATAGCAGCAAATCAGCAAAAAGGCGCGTCAAAAGGGGAAAAAACCTCCGAAAACCCTTGGCTTAATAGTGACAAGTAACTATGCCCTATTTGCGGCAAGTGGTTTCTGATCACGGATGCAAGGCAGACCAAATACTGCGGAGGACTTGCTCCGGGGGATAAGCGTGGGCGCACTTGCAGACAGATCGGCAATCTCAAAGGCAGAGAGCAACGAGAGCTTGCGGACGATCATCCGATTAGGGCGATCTACAATCGCCGCATGAATACGATCACGCAGTATCTCCGCCGTGGCACGCTGGACGAGCAGACCGCCGCCGTAATGAAACGGTTGGCGAAAGATAAACTGGAACGTGCTATTTTGGACGTTGCCTATGCCAATGGCAGTTATGAAAAGGAAATGGAACAGGCAACTTTATTGAAAGAAACAAAGAAGAAACGTTGAATTTGACGAGGTGATGTTATGAAACTAATAAGAGCAAATGTAAATGATTGTGAAAAAATATGGAAAATGCAAACAGAAGCTTTTTCCGATTTGTTAGAAAGATATCAAGACTATGAAACAAGTCCTGGAAATGAGGCAAAAGAAAGAATAGAAGCTAAATTATCACAAGAATTTACATATTTCTATTATATTTTTGACGGAGATAATTTAGTTGGTGCGATTAGAGTTGTAGATAAAAAAGATGGAAGTAGAAAAAGAATAGCACCTGTTTTTATTATGAAAGAATTTAGAAATAAAGGGTTGGCACAAAAAGCATTTGAAGAAGTCGAAAAAATTCATGGACATGATAATTGGAAACTTGACACCATTCTTCAAGAAGAAGGAAATTGTTATTTATATGAGAAGTTGGGATATAAAAGGACAGGATTGGTTGAAAATATAAATGATAAAATGGATATTGTTTATTACGAAAAGAATTAAACAACTTTCAGTTTTCAAATGAAGGGAGGTGCGCCGAATGTCCGAAGAACGCTTCTGGAATACCGATGAATATGCCAGTACAACTAAGTAAATTAGTTCCTTATCACAGTTAATCCTTGAAAAATGCGCATTTTGCGCTTGACAAAGCGGCACGTTTATTGTACAATAGTGGATGGCATCAATAGCTCCGCTTGCCCCGGAAACTATTGAAACACCCGCGGAGGACATGCGACCATCATGCCGTGCCGCACACACATAGAGAACCATCACTTAGGGAGGAAAAACCTTTGAAGACGTTCATGCCGAAAGCGGCTGACATTACCCGTCAGTGGTATGTTGTCGATGCCGAGGGTCAGGTGTTTGGCCGTGTGGCCAGCCAGGTCGCGAACATCCTTCGCGGCAAGAATAAGCCGATTTACACCCCCAATGTGGATACCGGCGATTATGTCATTATCATCAATGCGGATAAGATCGTCATGACCGGCAAGAAGCTGGATCAGAAGATTTATTATCATCACACCGGCTATGTCGGCGGCCTGAAGGAAACCAAGTACCGCAAGCTGCTGGCTGAGAAGCCTGAATTTGCAATCCGCCGTGCTGTCGTGGGTATGCTGCCCAAGGGACCGCTGGGTCGCCAGATGGCCAAGAAGCTCAAGGTCTACGCTGGCCCGAATCATGACCATGCGGCGCAGAAGCCCGTGAAGTTTGACCTCGTGTAAGGCGGAAAGGAGAAAAAACAAATGGCTAAGGTTGATTACAGCGCTGTTGGCCGCCGCAAGAAGGCTGTTGCCCGCGTCCGCCTGGTCGCCGGTGATGGCAAAGTGACCATCAACAAGCGTGATATTGATAACTACTTCGGTCTGGAGACCCTCAAGATGACCGTTCGTCAGCCCCTGACGCTGACTGGCACGACCTCTTTCGACGTGCTGGTGAATGTCTGCGGCGGCGGTGTGTCCGGTCAGGCCGGCGCAATTCGTCACGGCATCTCTCGTGCCCTGTGCAAGGCTGATCCGGAACTGCGTGCTGCCCTGAAGAAGGCTGGCTTCCTCACCCGCGATCCTCGTATGAAGGAACGTAAGAAGTACGGCCTGAAGGCTGCTCGTCGCGCGCCCCAGTTCAGCAAGCGCTGAGTTCCCTTCTGTACCAAGCATTTTGCGCCCTATGGCTGTTATGGCAGTCATGGGGCGTTTTTGTATGCAGTCGGTTTTGTGCAAAAGATCTGCCTGTACGGAAATCATGGAAAGCCTTGCAGAGCCGGCATTCTCCGGACTTTTCAAGCGTGAAATCTGTGCAAAATCAGGAGGCTCTTATTTGCATAATGATGTATTTTTTACAGTCATGCGCGGCTGAAAAGTCCGTCGCTTGTCCGGCTGATTTTCTCGACATTGCCGACATCCTTGTGGACGTAGGTGTTCATGGTCATCGTAATTTTGGAATGTCCGGCAATGCTCTGCAAGGTTTTGATGTCTACGCGACCTGTGGCTTGCAGCTGGGTCAGGAAGGTGTGGCGAAGCACATGCGGGGTCACACCCTTGGGAAGGTTGACTTTCTTGCAGATTCGCTTCCATGTGTTTCGGAAGGAACGTTCGCTTAATGCGTCCTCGTCGCCCACCACATATTGGGCGAAATCTTCGTTTGCTGGCATGTGATTCCGCAAAATCTGTTCCAGCTCCGGTAGCAGGGGAACTTCACGGAGCCCGGCCTTGGACTTGGTTAGCTTTTCTATGGGTCAGCTGTTGATGAACGTGATTTGTCTGCGCACATGAATGAGCTTACGTATGTACATAACTTCTTGCTGATATTCTCAGCTCATGTGAATGGGTCATTCTTGTCATAAATTCGCTGCAATCCGTTCCGGCTGCGGACACCAGCGTCAATCATGAGCCGGATGCCTTTACCCCCCCATACTTGACGACCATCCACGCTGTGTATGTTGTTGGTGTGTTCGATGTGGTGCTTGGAGGCGTTGAAAATCAGAAAATCCGAAACTGTTCGTGATTTCAGCGGCGCGAAGCCGTTGTCATCACACCCAATAGCGTAGTGGGCAGCAGAAGATAACCGACGAACTCTTGGAACATGGGAATCTCCTCTGGGAAAAGCAGCTCATCAAGAAACGCTATCCACTTTGTTGGCGTTGGAGCATCAGGATTGTAGACCACCGGGAGTCGTGTGCGGACAACATGACGAGCAGTGCTATCCAATGTGTCATCCAGAAACAGCGTGCCGTTTTTCAAATGAATGCAATCTTCCTCCGGCGGAAATTCCGGCACATACGCAATGATTTTCAGCACCTCAATGATGTTTTTGATTTTGTTGGGAACGCCGGAGCAAATGTAGGAGTGGATTTCTTGAAAGATGACTTCTTTCAGTGGTGTGCAGTCCTGCATTCGACCATTTGGCGTGAAGAACGAACCTTCACTGAAAATCAGCTGATGGGTTTGCAGAAACGCGGTACAGAATAGCGGCTCGCTGAGATTTGTGCCGTCGAACCATGCGGGGAAATTTGCAGACGAGCAGAATTGCTTCTTGGACATTCGGGTTCACTTCCTTGTGTTTCAAAAATGCGTTGATTCGTTGGATGGAACGCTTGTGGGAAGCTATCCAGCGATTCGCAGGTTTCTGAATTAGCCGTAGTGGTATAGCTGCCATTCATCTGTGTAGGCTAATTCGAGTGTCTTGCTTGAAAATCATAATCATAGAAATCACCTCCTTTATCTTCGGATAGAGCAGAAATGCTTCTCCAATATAACTGGTAAAAAATTTGACGTTTTTTACGCGATTCGCAAAAATTTAGAAAAAATTTTTGAGGAGGCAGTTTGAAATCACTTCATCCTGAATCGTTGGGCGCTTGGCGGCAACATAGCAGTAGACGAGAGCAGTTCATTCTTGACAACAGCCTCCTTTCTGTTCATGTGAAGGGAAATTTATATACCCCCTTCACACTCGAACTGTAGAAAAAACACCACTTTGCGACACGATTTGAAGCGGATTGAAAAATTTTTTCTGAAACTGCTAACAGCAAGGAATGGGGGAGCGCTATACCGCTAATTCATTAGCATTACCATGCGTAGAGCTGCTGCATTCACAGGCATTCTAAATTTAGATAAACAAAAACCCTGCTTGCTAATTTCCGCCTCCGTGGAGGAAGAAGTAGTAGCAAGCAGGGTCATTTTGCTAAAAATGACGATTAGCTTGTTGGAAACACATTTCCCAATCCCAATGAATGTAGCGCGGACGCTGCGGTTATATCGTCATGAAAGATGCAGTCAGTGCCCAATTGAATACAGAAGAGCGGATAATAGCGTTCAGATTTCCATGCATCTTTACACTTTTTTCGCTTCACCATCCACCATCGGGAATACAATCCGCACCTCGAAAATATCCTTCATCACGTTCATGGTGCAGTGCCCTTGGTGTTTTTCGCAAATCATGCTGATGCTTTTTGTGCCGAAACCGTGGTAGCGCTTGTCCTGTTTGGTGGTCAGCGGCAGATTGTTTTCAAACTGCGGCGCAGTAAGCAAATAGTTCTCTTCCTGAATGACAAACGTGCCGCAAGTGCTTTGACCAGTAAGGCTGATGAGACGTTTGCTGGGAATTTTGATTTGCTCAACAGCTTCGATGGCATTGTCCAGCAAATTGCTGAATAGGGAGAAGATTTCTGCATCAGAGAGAAACTGCAGCGGCTGTCCGTCGATGCTGCATGTCAGCGTGATACCCTTCTTTTCGCAAAGGAGACTGCGATTCGTCAGCACAATATCCAGTGCATGATTGCCGGTTTTGAAAATAGAATCGTAGATGTTGACGGTTTCTTGAAGCGCCTTGACTTCATCGGGCGGAATCACGCCGTTCAGCGCGGAAATTTGATGCTTCAGGTCATGGCATTTTACGTTAATGAGGTCGATGATGTCTTTTTCAATTTGAAATTGCTTGCTGTCGTCTTCCGCCATTTGCAGCACGGTGCTCTTTTCGATTTCTGCCTTGCGTGCAGCAAGCCAGCCAAATTCCACATAGAAGGACAGCAGTGCCGTTAAGCAGGAAAATACCATAATATAACTCTGCACTGACGGAAAACCGATGGCTGCACGATGCGCAAAGGAATTTAAGAAAATTGTAACCAGCACGGCGATACAGCTGACAACAATCTGTATGCGGTTGTTGAGCATCGTTCCCCGGTAGTCAGCTTTTCGAATCATGGTGAAATAGAGGATAACATAATATCCCGCCGTGATGCAAATCAGCATGAGTGCTTTGAGAAGTGGGTGCATGGAAACGCTGATGAAACGTACTAATAGCAGATACGTTCGCTGACTCATGTGCTGCATACAGTAACCGGCAGTGGAACAGAACAGCATGGCCCAGAAATCGCATTCAAAGCAGAAGCCAATGGACAGCAGCGATAGGCAATACAGCAGAAAACTATCCAGCACACGGGAAAGCAGAGTCACGGTATCGTCCGGCGGAAGGGCGTAAACAAAGGCATCAGAACAGCATTTGTAGAGGATGACCACGCCGGTACAGCAAAGCAGACGAAGCGGAAACAGTTTTTTTCGGGGCAGTTTCATCGCGACAATATAAACGGCGACAAAGAGGGCAGAAAGATAACTAAAAGAGCCCCAGATATTGGTCGGATTCATTGAGTATTTGCCCTCCGTTCGCAGAATTGGGTCATTGCGGCAAGAAAGTCCTTGCGCCGGGGATGAGAAATTGCAAGCGGCGTTTTGCCGACATAGACGGTATAGCCATCAATGCGGCGAATGTATTGCAGATTGACCAAATAGCAGCTGTTGCAGCGGAAAAAACCGTGCGGAGACAATTCCTTCTCCACGTTTTTGAGTGTCCCGTACGTTTCGTAATCATGAGAAAGTGTGTGGTAAATCAGCGTGTGCGACACTACCTCCACATAGAGCAGCTCACTGAGCGGCAAGTGGGTGTTGCCGTCCGCGGTAGGAATCACCACGCTCTGCTGACGGCGCTGCTGCTGTGTCTGGCAGTAGCGAAGAACCTTCTGCATTTTCAAATAGAACGCATCGTAATCCAAAGGCTTCAGAATATAATCCAGTGCACTGACTTCATAGCCGTTAATAGCATAGCGCGCAAGGTTCGTGACAAAGACCAGTGCGACGTTGCTGTCGATTTCACGCATTCTGCGCGCTGCGGACAAGCCGTCCATGTTTGGCATTTCAATGTCCATAAAAATCAAGTCAAACTGCGAATGAAACGCGAACAAAAACTGCTGGGCATCGGGATAATGCGATAAATCAAATACTTCCTTGCTTTGCAGCGACAGCTTTTCCAGACAGGCGGTCAGCTGGTCATCGGCACTTTGATCATCCTCGACAATAGCAATGCGAATCATGGCTGCCTCCCTCATCGCGCAGTAGATGTGCAGATACGGCTATCTGGCACTATTTCACGAAAAAACGGTGCGATGCATGATGATTATAACAACTACCTGCTCAAAAGTCAAGTTTATGGGGAGAAAATGCAAGGATACGCGAAAAACAGCACAAAACGGGAGGAAAATGCTAAGATACAGCTATCCGATGATTGCGGAGAGGCAATCAATCAAAAGGAGGAGGAATGAAACATGAAGAGAACGGTTTCCAAGTGGCTGTCGATTCTCAGCTGCACGGCGTTGCTGTGTACGTCGATTCCTGCGGCGTTCGCAGAGGGCACAGTGGAGGAATCGCTGGTGCCGGTGACGGGCGCACAGACGGGTTTTGTGCTTTCGCAGGGCAAGTACTACACTGATTTCGCGAATTTGGCGCAGGAACGCGCGGCGGCAAAGGCGCTGAATATTCAGGTGGGTGAAGAGGGCTTTGTGCTGCTCAAGAATGACGGTGTGCTGCCGCTGGATAGTGCGACGACGAAGGTGTCCATGTTCGGTTTCCGTGCTGCCAACATCATGATGGGCGGCGGTGGCTCTGGCTCTGGCCGTCCGGGGCAGTACGGTGTGCCGAAAACCTCGCTGGAAGATGGCATGAAGCAGGCGGGCTTTGATGTCAACGAACGTCTGCTGTCCTTTTACAGCACAAAGTCGGCAGAAGTGAAGCCGACGGATATTCCGGATTCCATCGCCTACACTTACGATACTTACAGCGATGCAGCGCTGGTGGTTGTTTCCCGTTCCGGCTCGGAGGGCAGGGATGAAGTGACTTACGGCTATGCGCAGGACGAGAATGCTGACCCGAATGCGCACATGCTGGAGCTGACGGACACGGAAAAAGATCTGATTCGCTACGTGAAGGCGAATTTCCCCAAAGTCATCCTGATTGTCAACTCCTCCAATGCGATGGAGCTGGCGGAAGTGAATGCGCCGAAGACGGAGGACAACCTCGGCGTTGATGCGATTCTCTGGGTGGGTCATACCGGCAACGACGGCGCGGCGGCAATCGGCAACATCCTCTCTGGCAAGGTTTCGCCGTCCGGCCGCACTGCGGATACTTACGCGGTCGATTTCACCAAAGATCCGACGTTCACGAATTTCGGCTCGAATGGGCAGAATTTTGAAAACGGCGAGCGCATGAACAACAACGTCTATGTCGGCGATACGATGACGGATTATCACTCCGTGGAATACCGCGAAGGCATTTACGTCGGCTACCGTTATTATGAGACGAAGGGACACGATGCCGGCGAAGCATGGTATGACGAGAACGTCGTGTATCCGTTCGGCTATGGTCTGAGCTACACCACCTTTACGCAGGAAATCGAGGGGGACATTGCGCCGACTGGGGTGATTCATGCGGCGAATGAAACCATCACGGTGAAGGTTCGTGTGACGAACACGGGCGATGTGGCAGGCAAGGACGTTGTGCAGCTGTACTACACCGCGCCGTACACCGAGGGCGAAATTGAAAAGGCGTATGTCAATCTGGCAGCGTTCGGCAAGACGAAGGAGCTTCAGCCCGGCGAGAGCGAAGTGGTGACGCTGCAGTTCGTGGCACAGGATATGGCATCGTTTGACTGGAACGACGCCAACGCCAACGAGTTCCGCGGCTACGAACTTGAAGCTGGCGACTATGTGCTGTCCATCCGCCGCAACGCGCATGAAGAAATCGCGTCGATTACCCGCACGGTTGAAACGGGCTTGCAGTGCGTGACTGACTACACCACGGGTGCGGAAATCAAGCCGCTCTTCTCCGGCGATGAAGGACTGGAAGCCTACATCTCTGTCAATGAAACGCTGGAAAACAATCAGATGTCCCGTGCGGACGGACTGGAAGTTCCGGCTGCCGCAACGAAGGAAGACCGCACTTGGGATCAGGCAGTTATTGATGAACTGGATGCCCAGAAGGAATATTTCAGCCTGAATGACACGGAGGATTCGCCGTGGTACGTTTCGCAGGTTCCTGCGACTTGGACGCAGAATGCTGGTACACGCGATGAAAACGGCAAAACGGCGATTCAGCTGGCGGATTTGGCTGGCGTGCCGTACACCGAGCCGAGCGTGGTGGATGGCGTGGCAGTTGCCTCTGACGATGAAGGCACGAAGAAGTGGGACGAGTACATGAATCAGCTGACGTGGGACGAAATGGCGACCATCGTCTCCTACGGCGGATTCGGGCAGCCTGCGGTAGAAGCTATCGGCAAGAAGCAGAACGGTGCGTATGACGCGGCGGCACATCCCTTCTGGAATGGCGCGATGTTCGGCGGCGCACAGGCACCCGAAAATCAGATGGGTACGAACTGGGTTACACCGGCTGTATGGGGCTGCACATGGAACACGGAGCTGCTGTATGACATTGGCATCATGACGGGCAACGAAGCGCTGCTGTTCAATATCAATGGTCTCTATGGCTTCTCCCTGAACATTCATCGTTCTGCGTTCGGCGGCCGCAACTTCGAGTATCTCTCCGAAGATCCGCTGCTGGCTGGCAAACTCGCGGCGGAGCTGAGCAGTGCTGCGACCGAAAAGGGCCTTGTGACCTACACGAAGCACTATATGATGAACAATCAGGAAACGAACCGCAATACGAACGGCGGCGTGATTACATGGGCGAACGAACAGGCCATCCGCGAAATCTATGCTAAGCCCTACGAACTGGCGGTCAAGGAAGGCAACAACTCCGCATTCATGACGGCGTTTAACCGTATTGGCTTGTCCACCTGTTCGACGAACTACGCGCTGCTGGAACTGCTGACCCGCGGCGAATGGGGCTTCTGCGGCCATAACGTGACGGACTACATGGACTATCCGGAATATCGCTATACGAACCTGATGGTTCGCGCGGGCAATGAACTGCCCCTTGGCGGCCCGAACAAGCTGATTGGCAAGGGCAAGGGCGGCAACAGCTCCAGCACCGAAGGTACTTGGAGCGCAGAGCTGAACACCGTGCTGGTGGCGGCCGATACGGCCAGCGCAGAAGCAGCTGATGCGGCGCGCCGTGCAGGGGAGGATGCGTCCACCTACGAGACGGTTCCTTCTGCAACGCAGTATTTCGCTGTCCGCAAGGCAGCGCAGCGCGTTTTGTACTCCAACGCCAACTCCAATGCGATTCTCAATGGCTATGAGAATCATATCGTGGAAGAGTTGGAATACAAAGTGGGCGACAAGTTCGGCGGTTGGGGCGGCGGCAAGAACATCATTACGCCCCTCTTTACGGCGCGCTATGCTGATGTCAGCGACATCAAGATTGTGAATGCGGATGCGATTCCCGGCATGAACCTTGGCGCGGACGGCGTCGCCTCCGGCACATTCAACGAGGCTGGCGACTACACTGTCACGGCGACGGCGACGGTCGAAGGCTGGGTCTATGTGCAGCTGACGCTGACGATTCACGTCAAGTAATATAGGAGCATTTGGTTACTGGACGGATTCGCGCTGGCGGACAAGCGAATCCGTCCTTGATTTTCTGATGAAAGGGAAGGAGCAAAGTTTATGAAGCGAATTACAGCGATGCTGTTGATGATTTGCTTATGCTTGATGGGGCAGAGCGTGCTGGCTGAGAAAAAAGTTGGCAAGATTGCTGTTGCGCAGGAACCGACGAAGATGGATTACTGGGTTGGGGAAGAATTTTCCGCAGAGGGCGGCGTGCTGCTGGTGACATACCGCGACAAAACCACTGCTGAAATTCCGATGACGGATGAAAATGTGAAGCTGCCTAACGTCAAGACAAACACACCCGGCCGCAAGGCAGTGAAAGTGACTTACGGCGGCAAAAACGTGACCTTTTATATCAATGTGGCAGAAAAAGGCGCGGAAGTGACGTTCGAGCTGAATTACGACGGTGCACCAGAAGCGCAAAAAGAAGCGGCACGTCAGGGCAAGGGCGTAGAAGCGCCGGAGAATCCCGTGCGTGATGGTTATACCTTCGATGCGTGGTATACCGATGCTGCCTGCACGGTACTGTATGATTTTGCGCAGGTGGTTGAACAGCCCATGACACTCTATGCGAACTGGCTGGCGGACGATGCCGTGTATTATCCTGTGACGTACAGCTTGAACTATTACGGCGTACTGCCGGACGGTTATGTGCAGCAGGTAAAATCCGGTGAAACGGCACGGATGCTGTCCTTAGCGCTGGTACGCGACGAATTTGAATTTATCGGATGGTATGCCGATGCAGCCTGCACCGTGCCGTATGTGCAGGAAAACGCGATTGAAGGCGAAACGACCATCTATGCGGGATGGAAATCGCTCAAAATGGGTGCAGAGACGTATACGTTTGAAGCCGAACAGACCAGCTTGCTGGGCAAGGAAGGGCCGGGCATGTCCGGTTCTGCATCCGGCGCATCCATGATAGTCAACGATGCGACGAATCTGGACGCCAGCAATGGCAAGTATGTCTCGTACCTGTATAAAAAAGGGCTGTCGTTGGATTTCTATCTGGCGAGCAGCGAAGCGGTGTCGGATGCAGTGCTGACGCTGCGGGTTGCGGCGGAAATGGACAACATCAGCCTCTCGCCCGATAACTACACGATTGAAATCAACGGTCAGCCGGTGATGTTTGATGCGATTGCACTGGAAAAAGGAGCAAAATTTGCAGACTGCATTGTTATTCAGAACGTCGCTTTGCAGGTCGGCGCAAACACGATTCGCCTTGTGACGAATAACAGCGTGAACCCGATGGGTGAAGGCATGGGAACGTATCAAGGCACAGCGCCGATGGTGGACTGCATCAAGCTGACGACGACGGCGGTTGTAACGTGGGATGCAAACTACAATCTGCCAATGATGTACTGATTTCGCGGAGGAGAACATGGCGCAGAAAACGAAGAAAAAGCTGATTCGCGTATGGGCAATTGTCAGCGCACTGGTGCTGATTCTGCTGACCGTCGCGACGGTGCTGACGCAGTTTGTCATGCAGGATGTGCTGGCCTCTCTGCTGGGACGCGACGTGGCGGTTTTGCCGAGGGCGTGACACCACTGTATACCACCGAATACACGAACAAGGACGAAGTCTATCAGGCGGCGAACAAACTCAACGAGCGCATCTGCGAAGAAGGCTTTGTGCTGCTCAAGAACGAGGGAAATGCGCTGCCGCTGGCATCAGGCAGCCGCATCACTGTGTTTGGCAAGAACAGTGTGAACCTTGCTTATGGCGGTTCGGGGTCGTCCGGCGGCGATAAGTCCGCAGCCATCGACCTCTATACCAGCTTGCAGAATGCGGGCTTTGCGGTCAATCCGGCGATGAAGCCTTTCTATGAGGATGATAAGCGCTCCAGCGCACGCCGCTCAGAAAATTCCACCAACTTGGATGACGGGAATACCGTGTTTTACTCCATTGGGGAAACGCCGCAGCGCTTGTATACGAAGGAAATCACGGATACCTACAAGGATTACAATGACGCGGCGCTGGTTGTGCTGACCCGCATCGGCGGCGAAGGTTTTGACCTGCCGCGTTCAATGAAGGATGTGGAAGGGGCGCGGCAGGACAGCGACCACTACCTGCAGCTTGATCAGAACGAAACGGACTTGCTGGCGGCGGTCTGCGAGGCAGGATTCAAGAAGGTTGTTGTGCTGATTAACAGTGGTTCGCCGATGGAACTGGCATTTTTGACGCATCCGGATTATTATGCCTATCAGGACAAAATCGACGCAGCTATCTGGATGGGCTTCCCCGGTGCATCCGGCGTGAATGCGCTGGGACGCATCCTGAACGGCGAAGTGAATCCGTCCGGGCGCACGGTTGATACCTACGCGGTGAATTTCAAGAACAGCCCGGTGTGGCAGAACTTTGGCGATAATCTGATTACCGGCAAGGACAGCGGCGACCGGTATCTTGGGCTGGAAAACGAAAACTACTACTTTGTGGACTATGAGGAGAACATTTACGTCGGCTATCGCTATTACGAGACGCGCGGCGCGGATGACCCGGAATGGTATGCGCAGGAAGTGGTGTATCCGTTTGGCTATGGTCTGAGCTATACGACGTTTGACTGGACACTGGAAAGTGCGCCGGAAAACTTCGTCCTCAGCGATGTCAGCGACAAGATGGAAGTGACTGTGCGCGTAAAGAACACGGGCAGCGTCGCTGGCAAGGACGTTGTGCAGCTCTACGGTCATGCGCCGTATACGCCCGGCAGCGTGGAGAAGTCCGAAGTTGTTCTGCTGGACTTTGCCAAGACGCCGCTGCTTTCGCCCGGCGAGGAATGCACGCTGACGCTGACCTGCGACCCGTACTATCTGGCATCCTACGACTATACGGACAAGAACGAAAACTGGGATAACTGCTTTGAACTGGATGCGGGTGACTACGCACTGTACGTCAGCAAGAATGCGCATGACCGCGTATTTGAAGTGCCGTTCACGGTGAAAGACGACATTATCATTAGCGAAGACCCGGTAACAGGCAATACCATAGAAAACCGTTACACGGACTTGGAACTGGACAGCTCTGATTACCATCTCCAAACGCTGCTTTCCCGCGAAGATTGGGAAGGCACGATGCCGGAAGCGCCCTCTGTGGATGACCGAACGGTGGATGAAGAATATCTCGAAGCGCTTCAAAACCGCGACCACAACAATGAAGATGCGGATGCGCTCTTTGACTTGGGGCTTCCCGCAACAAGTCAGACGGACATTTCACTGGTGCTTCGCGACCTGCTGACGGATGAAAATGGGCAGAATCAGCGAGTGTCGTATGATGACCCGCGCTGGGATGCGATTCTGGACAAGCTGTCTGTCGAGGACATGGTGAAAATGTGCAACATGGGCGCATTCAAAACGAATGAACTGCCCATCATTGGCAAGCCTGCCACGAACGACACAGATGGCCCGACTGGCTTCACAAACTTCATGGATCGCAGCGGCATCTACTGGAAGTGCTGCTATTACTGTGCGGAAGTCGTCATGGCTTCGACATGGAATCAGGAGCTGATGGAAGACATCGGCGAAATGATAGGCGCGGAAGGATTGATTGGCGCGGATGGAAAGGGCAACAATCTGCCGTATTCCGGCTGGTATGCGCCCGGCGTCAATATCCACAGAAGCCCCTTCGGCGGTCGCGATTTCGAGTATTTTTCCGAAGACGGACTGTTCAACGGCAAAATGGCGGCGGCGGAAATCCGCGGATGCGCCAGCAAGGGCGTTTACTGCTTCGTGAAGCACTTTGCGCTCAACGAACAGGAAACGCATCGTTCCTCCAACGGTTCGGGCACTTGGGTGACGGAACAAGCAATGCGCGAATTGTACCTGCGCCCGTTTGAAATCGCGGTCAAGGAAGGGCATACCACAGCAGTGATGAGCTCCTTCAACCGCATCGGTACGCGCTGGACAGGCGGCGATTATCGGCTGCTGACTCAAATCCTGCGGAACGAATGGGGCTTCCAAGGCATGGTCATCACCGATTTCAATACGACCTCCTACATGAATTTGCGGCAAATGGCATATGCAGGCGGTGACTTGAATTTGGGCAATGACATGACGCTGCCGGACGTTATTCAGCCGAACTGGTGCGACGCATCCGACCCGGTGGACATGCAGATCCTTCGCCAATGCGTGAAGAACATTCTCTACACGGTGGTCAACTCGAATGCCATGAACATCAGCGTGGCATACTATCGCCCTGCATGGTGGAAAATCACAATTTATGTGGTGGATTTCGTGGCGGTTGCGGTGATTGTGTTTACAGGGATTCGCTGTTTCCGCGGAAAAAAGGAAGAGCATAGCGCAAAGGCATAACAGCAAAGGGGCAGCAAGCGAAAGAATAGCTTGCTGCCCCGTATTGCGTTCGTCATGAAAACAAGTCTTATACTATTTCCAGATTCAACTGCGCCATCTGCTTGCGCCTTTTTCGTTCTGGCGTCCGCTCACTCCATTTAGCGTAGCGCTGCTACGCTGCATTTCGTTCCCGTTAGCCAGAACGAAAAATTCGCCGCGCATCTTGGCGCATTTTCATTTGGAAATAGTATTATGCTCATGCACCCGCTATCATAGGGGAACGTTCTACAACAAAAGTGTAGATTTTCTGACGGCAGTTGGTCATATCCGCGTCCGTATAACTTGTGGGGAGACTGTGCCACAGCGTGTCGCGGATGATTTTTGCCATTTCAGCGCGGGTGGTTTCCTTTTCGCGCCAGTTGTTCATATTGGCGATAGCTTTACGAATGGTGCTTAGCAGCTCTTTCGCAGAGGCTTTCAGCATCTTGATTTCCTCCTTGGACAGCGTGTCCTTTTTCAGCAAATCAAAAAGCGCAAGCTGCTCTTCGTTGTCGAAGCCCTCACGGATATAACGCTCCGTTTCGATGTCCAGCTCATTGGCCAGTGCCAGCAAATCGGTGAAGGACTTTTCGATGGCAGCACGATTCTGTTCGGCGTTGTAGTTGCTGATAATGGTTTGATACCGCTCGTAGTAGTCGATTCTTGTTGGATTGCGAGCCATCATTTCAGCAAGACGACCTTCAATCAGCTGCTGCAAATCCCGCAAAAGCAGATTTTGATGTTTCCGCCGCATAAATTCCGCGCGAAGCCGTTCAAAATCAATTTTGCTGATGTCAAACGTCTTATCCTTGTTATCATCGTTGATTCTTACATCAATCGCGTCGCTGACAATATCATTGATGCGCTTCATCAGCGTGGAATTGTCGGCATGAAGGACACGCGCGTGCATCACATCGTAAATCGCGCTGATGGCATCCTTCTCCTTGCGCTCGCTGTCCAGCTGACCATGTTCGACATACTTGAACATGCGGAACAGCTCACGCGCGATGATGCCGAAGCGCTTGCGCGTATCTGCATCGCCGGAAAGTGCATCCGCACCATCTTGCACAGACTCGATTCGTGCAAAGCTGTCGCTGCAAACGGCGGTGTCCAAATTAAACGAATGCGCCAGCATCAGCTGTCGGATTTCGTCGATAACTGCACGAATCTTGCTGTACAGCTGGCTAATATCCGGCGTGGGGTCAACCGCAATTCGCCCGCCGGATGTGTAGTCTGCCAGTGCCTGCCGAAGCGCTTTCACAACGCCGATGTAGTCAATTACTAAGCCGTTCGTTTTGCCCTCGCAGACGCGATTGGCGCGGGCAATGGCCTGCATCAGCGTGTGCGCTTTCAGCGGCTTGTCCAGATACAGGCAGCTAAGGCTCTTGACATCAAAGCCGGTGAGCCACATGGCGCATACGAATACCACGCGGAAAGGATTTTCGCTGTCCTTGAACTCTTTGTCCAGCCTGCGCTCTTCCATTTTGGCGCGGTGTGGGCGAATGTCCAGCCCCCAGTTGTCGAAGGTCTGCCACTCGTTCTGCTCCTGACTGATGACAACCGCCATTTCGGTTTCTTTCATCCATGCCAACTTGCGCTGCATTTCCTGCGCTTCCTGCTGGGAAACCGTGCGCAGGCTCGCATCTAACTGGCGGATGGCATCTTGCCAGTATTCCTGCACGAAATTGTACATGCGCACGCAGGTCACTTTGTTGATGCACACGAACATCGCCTTGCCTGTGTCCCACATGTCGGTGTAGTGCTTCACAAAGTCCTTTGCGATGGCGCGCAGCCGCTTTTCGGCGGTGATGATGTGAATATCCTTCGCTAATTCCCGCTCCATTTTTGCCTGCTGGTCGGGTGTAAGGTTTTCACTGTCAAGCAAATCGGTCAGTTCGTTGGAAATATTGGGATTGGTGATTTCCAGCTGATCGGCGCGATTCTCGTAGTAGAGGGGAACCGTGGAACCGTCATCGACCGCCCGTTTGAAGTCATACACCGATATATAGCCGCCGAAGGTGCGCTCGGTGATGTTGTCGTAGGCGAACAGCGGCGTACCGGTAAAGCCGATGCGGCTGGCGGTGGGCAGCAGCTTCATCATGTTGTCGGCAAAAAGCCCGTTCTGCGTGCGGTGAGCTTCATCGCTCATGATGATGATGTCGTGATTCGGCGTGATGGGGTCGGGGTGGTCATTGTTGAATTTCTGAATCAGCGTGAAGATATAGCGGGGATTGCCCTTCAGCATCTCAACGAGCCGCGCACCGCTGGACGGGACAAACGTGCTGGATTTCATGCCGTTAAGACATCCGCAGCTCTCGAAAGTAGCGCTAATCTGCTTGTTCAGCTCGTCCCGGTCGGTCAGCACAATGATCGTCGGACTGCCCGAAAACTTGCGGCGGATTTTCTGCGCCAGAAACACCATGGAGTAGCTTTTGCCGCTGCCCTGCGTGTGCCAGAATACGCCTAACTTGCCGTCGCGCAGCTTGCGATCTCGATAGGCTTCAATGGCTTCATTCACGCCGAGATACTGGTGATTTCGTGCCAGAATTTTGGCAGTATGATTGTCGGAATGGTCATAGATGATGAAGTTTTCCAGCAAATCGAGGAAAGTTTCCTTTTTGCAGACACCGCGCAGCATGGTTTCCAGACTGACAACACCCTGTTCGCCCTCATTCAGGCGTTTCCACTCGCTAAAATACTCATATTTGCTGCCCAATGTGCCGATTTTGGATTCCACGCCGTTGGAGAGCATCACAAAAGCATTGAACCAGAACAGTTGCGGGATGGTATGCTGATAATCGTGATAGTTGGTATCATAGGCTTGGCGAACATCCACGCCGAGCTTTTTGAACTCCACAAACAGCAGCGGAATGCCGTTCACAAAGCCGATAATGTCCGCACGGCGATGATACAGTGCGCCGTCAATCTTCATTTCCTTTACGGCGAGAAAGTGATCATTGGCGGGGTTGTCGAAGTCGATGAGCCGTGCCATGCGAGTTTCCATGTTGCCGTTTGGCAGGCGGAAATTGACGGGAACGCTGCCAGTGATGAGGCGGTATTTCTGCTCGTTGGTTTGCATGGGCGTGGCAGAAAAGGAAGTTTCCATGAGCGACTTGACCACGCTGTCCGCATAAGCCTCCGTCATCCAGCTGTTCAGGCGGAACAAAGCCGGACGCAGGTACTTGGTGAGCAGCACCTGATGGTAGTCTGTGCGCCCCAACGTGCCGTTTGCGCCCAACGTTTCACGGTTGTGCGCATAAACCAGCTCCCAGCCCAGCTCGTCGTGGAGCAGGTCGCCGGCGGCACCTTGAACAAGGACGTTTTCGGAATAATCATAACTCATAGAAATACTCCTATATATTTTGATCAAAGAAGGCTTTTGCTTTTCCTATACGCTTGACATTATCGAGTTCGAGTTTGGCAAGAAGGTACATCTGATAGATGTCGTCGTACCATTCTTCAATTTCAGTTGATGACAATTCTTTTGCTTCAATTTTTTCTTGGTTATTGTGGCGAATAAAGAAATTTAGAGAGCGGAACAAATAATTTGTTGAATTTCTGTTAATTGTATTCAGTTCAGAACGAAAGGGTTCAATATCATCAGCTAATAATTTTAGAATGGACAACTTTTCAGTGAGTTGTCCCTTTAAGCGGTAATGATTGTACTCAAAAACACTCACCGCTAATTCAGATTTAACTATTTCAGCAACTGCAAGAGCTTGCGGTGATGCTGGAACAATAATATACAAGTTATCTTTTACAATGATTTTATATCCAATCTCATCAATAGAAGATTCAATATTAGCCATGATGAATTGAGCCTGCTTTTGGAGATAACGGTACGGTGTAATAATAAAATGTGCTTCTGAAACAAAATTATAAACATACTCACTCAAGGTTATAAACAGTTCAAGCAATTGCTCTGAACTATGAAAAGTGCCGCGCATCTCTGAATACGGTAAAAAGTTACATCCATACAGTTTGTTGTAGTCCCGAATGGAGATACTTCGTTTAATCAAATGACGCGGTAATTCCCTGAAATGCTGAGATATAAAACTAAAAAGAGTACTGGAATTGTAATTGTCAATTTTGATATTTTCATAGAAGAATAAGTCATACAATTGCTGATATTCGTTTTCGATATTGAATGGCGTTTGAGAAAGAATATCGACAATATTTCTTCGCATATTATTTATACCTCCATTTCTCCGTTTATCAATTTAGGCAAAAGTCGGTCACGGGCTTCAGTAAGCTGTCGATTTTGCAAAGCAAGAACTGTACATTTATCTTTAATTGCACTGATTTGCTTATTAAAACGACGTAGCAGAACGCTATCAGGAATCAGAACGGGATACATCTTCATGGTGTTCCAATCGGCTCGCGGCATTTTTGCCCCTTCCTTGCAGGTTTGATAAGTGTAGTCAACAAACTCATCGCTGGATGCAGTCATGAGCAACAAACAATAGTACTCGTCGTTTGCATTCATGACAATAGAATCGGTGGAGCAGATTCCGTTGCAGATTGTGAAGCCAACTTTATGGAAATAGGGGCGGATTTTCCCGAATAAAATATCACCAGCGTTGAATCTGAATTTGTTACTGTTTACCTCTTCGGACATACCCCAATCAGCCAAGCAAAAATCATTTCTCGGAATATGCTCAAGCCCAATGTAAGGCATTCCCGGCGAGATTTTATCAGGGGTAAGGGCATCTTTTTTGACAGTACATATATCATCAAAGGTTCCTTTTTTCCACCCCTCCGGCACGCCATCAACTACCTTCACGCCCTCATGCCCCGGAAAGCGCAGTTCCACAAACCACTCTCTGTACAGCCGTTGTGCAGCTTCTTCCAGCAGCTTAATTTGGCGGCGGTTGTTTTCAATTAGGTCGTCATAAGCAGAAAGGATGGAAGCAATGCGGCGCTGGGTGGGGAGGTCGGGAAGCTCAACCAAGAAATCGGGAAATGATACAAGTGGAATTCTATCAACTGTTGCCCCTGTAACAGTATGCTCTTGAATAACAGAGCGCCATGCTGTGGAATAGAAATAGTAATAAAGAAACTTATAGTCTGCTTTCCTTTCATCGACACGAATTAACGCCATTCTTCTACCAAGGCAGCCCCAAAATCCCTTTGGAATAATAGCATATAAGTTTAAGGTCGCTTCATAGGAAAACACTATATCGTTGGGCTGAGGAGTAACACGCTTTGTCCATTTTGGCAAGTCTTGTTCGCTGATATAGCGAATATTTGACAAATCAAGCTGACCGTTAATAAAATTAGGTATACCAAGAAACACCGCACCGGAGCTGCTTTCTGGCGGCGTTGCATGAGGTCCATCATATATACCTTTACAAATGGTTTTTATCGGGACTTTATTCCAACTCATACCCCCATCTCCTCCCAATTCCGCGAGATGGTTTCCATCAGTGCGTCGCTCTGCTGTTGCAGCGTCAGCAGTTCCGCGTGGATTTCGCGCATCCGCTCCGCAAAATCCACATCATCCGCCTGCTGCGCCTCTACACCCACATACGCGCCGGGGGTTAAACTCCAATTCTTTTCCTCAATTTCCTGCAACGTGGCAGCCTTGCAAAGACCGGGAATGTCACGGTATTCGCCGTCTCCGAATTTGTCGGTTAGCCAGCACGCTTCCTTCGCAATTGTCAGCTTCTCCTGTATGGCAGCGAGGGATTCGTCATACTGCGCCTGTATGCGCTTCTTGTCCTTGCGGGCTGCCGCGGCAACGGCATCCTTGCATTCTGCGGTGACGCTGGCTATCTCTTGCTGCAGCTGCTCGGCGCGCTGGGCGAAGGTGCAATCCGCCGCCATATCAAGTGCGGCGCAGTAGCCTGCCACCAATGTGTGGTATTTCTCTGTTTCGCCCCGATGCAGCCACACGATGGCGTTCAGGTTCTTCATCTGCCACGGACTCCACTCGTTCAGCGTGCGATCCACGGCGGTGTAGTAGTTGCGGCTGTCGATGAACAGCACTTTGTCGCGCAAGTCGAGTTTCTTGCCCTTGTCGAAAAACCATAGCGTGCAGGGCAGGCTCTTGGTATAGAAGAAGTTCGTACCAACAGACAGCATCACATCCACCGCCCCGGTGGACACCAGCTGACGGCGAATGTCTCGATCGCGCCCGTTGCTGTCGGTGGCGGATGCTGCCATGACAAAGCCCGCACGCCCGTGCTCATTCAGATAGCTGTAAAAGTAGCTAATCCACAGATAGTTGGCATTGCTGACTTCTTTGCTGGGATTCACGCTCGGCATCCCGAAGGGCAAGCGCCCAGCAGAGGCGGTGCTTTCACTTTTTACTTTGTCCACATTGAAAGGCGGATTCGCCATCACAAAGTCGCACTTGCCCTCCAGACCAAAATGGTCGTGATAGAAGCTGTTCGCATCGTCCCCGGAAACGATTTGCGCATTCAGCCCATGTACTGCCATGTTCATCAGGCACAACTTGGCATTGTATTCCACCTTCTCTTGACCGTAGAAGGTCATGGCCATATTCGCGTTCGCGCCGTACTGCTCAGTGAAGTCCGCAGAGGAAACGAACATGCCGCCGCTGCCGCAAGCGGGATCCAGCACAATACCGCGTTTGGGCTCGATGATGTTCACAATCATGCGCACCAGCGATTTGGGCGTGAAGAAAACGCCGTCATCCGAGGCCACCGCCGGGGCAAACTTGTTGAGAAAGTACTCATAAATGCGCCCGATGATGTCGTCCTGAATGTCGTTCAGGGCGCTGTTGTTGAAGATGCGCAGCAATTCCCACAAGAGTTCGTTCTTGAAAGACGTGTAGGTCTTGGGCAGCACGCCGCTCAGCTGAGGGCTTTCTGCTTCTATCAGCGTCATGGCGTGGTTGACCTTTTCGCCGATGTTGACTTTACCAGCTTCCAAGTTCAGCAGATATTCATAGCGTGCTTCTTCCGGCAGAAAGATAGCGCTTTTCTGCTGGAAGTCGATGGATTCCACCGGCAGTACACGCCCGTTGCGAACCGGGCGGTCTTTCATAATCTCGGCTTCCACATAGCGGAAGCGGCTATACGCATAGCGCAGGAAAATCAAGCCCAGCACGGGCATACAGTATTCCTGACTGGTCAGCTTGCTCTCTGCTCGGAGCAGGTCGGCGGATTCCCACAGCTCGCTTTCTAACTTGCGAAGGTTAATCATGGTGCATGTCCTCCAGTATATCACACACAGTGCGACCACACATGATGCGGCACTAACTCTATTATACCTCTTGAAGTGCATTCAGGTCAATTGCTAAATCAGCTGTGCCTTGCTTTTTGCATGAAATTTGCAAGGTGCCTACAGAAGCTCTTATCGCTTGATATGAATGAGTGGCCGAATGGAAAAGAACAAATTTTCAAAATGTACAGTATCATCTTTAGCGACTGCAAGGAGCAAAGCACACAAAAGCTGTATTCCGAGTTCCTTGCACGGAATGGAAATAATCAATCATTGAAAAAAAGAACAGAATGCTGCCGATGAAACTGAAAAGACCGAGCAAAATGGCGAGGAAAATTTATTGCTGCCGCAGTCAGCAGTAGATTCGGAATCGGGAGCATTATCTTCCGAAAAAACAATGTGCAAGGAAAGTGAATGCGAGAATAAGCAGGATGAAGTAGCTGCTACTGCGGCTGAAGAAAATAATGCACACCAAAGACAAGCTGGAAAACTGTCCGATGGTGTTGCATTGGCTGAAGCACTATTGGCATGGACTTCTGAGCAAAAGAAGAAAATGCAAAGTCAAGCAGAGCAGATTGCGGAACTAACATATGAGCTAAAAAAGAAGCAAACAGTGCTTGAATATCAAGCTGCGCAGATTGCAGAGCTGAAAGAACGTACTGAAAAGCTGCTTGCGATAAAAATCAATCTTGAATCGGTCATTGAGACGGCTAAATCCGAAAACGAAAATCTAAAAACAGCGAAAGAAAAAGCGGAAAATACCATTGCACAGGTTCAACAGATGGCAGGAAACTCTGCAAAACAGGAGCTGGAAGGCTTTAAGGCAAAGCTGTCATCAGAAATGTCATATGCAATTAAGTGCTATCAGGACGGCTGTGCAGAGGATGAAAAGGCGGAGATTTAAAGCCAATGAAAAAAGGAATACACCTACACAGCATGAGGATTCAATAAGCATTCGGCAAGTCGAAATGAAGTTTCAGAGCGACTGTGCAAAGATTGCAGAGCCAGAGAGGATGAACGCACCTGCAGCAAGCAAACCGGAAATGCAGGTAATGCCAATCAAGACCATTGAAACGGTTGCAGAAACAGATACGGCGATACGAGTTAAAATGGATGACGTATGAGAAATCGTATAGTCGTGACATTCGTGCATATCGTTTCCCTGAAATTTTGTATTGTCCAGCATGTACATATCTATGGAAGGACAAGCAGCTTGCTGGCTTGCAGAAAGGAGAACTGCACTGTCCAGAATGCAACCATAGATTGGTTCCTTCACGTTTTATTGTTGCATGCCGTCATGGTCATATCGACGACTTTCCGTATTCACGATGGGTTCACCGAGGTGCCGCGTGTGAAAAAAATCAGGGAGGGGAACCTGAACGATTAAAGCTGTTCAATATTAATGGGCGAACAAACTTCATACTTTTTCGCACTTATTGATTCGTTCGCTTGCAAAAATGTGCGGTTATCAATCGGCATCACTGAAAGAAAGAATTTATTCAACATATCCCAGCGGCGAGAATATGGCAGGGATTTTAAGGTAACACCGCACAAATGAGGTGGTCGGCTGGCGAATGGATTTTTCGTCAGATGCAAATGCAAATTTCGAAGGTTTACTGGCGGTAAATCGAGAAATTTGCATGCCGCAGATGGCGGAAAAGACATCGCCAGACGCGCCGCCGAATTGTGCGGTGGTGCCTTAATTTACACAGCTTCTTCTGATGTGGAGGGCAGCCTTGGCGGTCTTGTTGCGCAGGCTAAATCGGAGCATTTGGAGAAGATAATTGATGACTTGCTTGATGAGGCGGAATGGTGCTCTGGCGACCCGCTTTGCATGACATCAACGGGTATCGATGGACAGGGGTTATATGGGCTTAACTATGCCGCATGCCATCAATGCACATTATTGCCTGAGACTTCTTGTGCTATGCGCAATCTTCTGCTTGACAGGGCTGCGCTGATTGGGAGGACAGAAGATGGCACGGTTGGGTTCTTTATATTATAAGGCGGGCTTTTGTATTTCAAGCGACGAGAGCATTCTCCACAAAATTCGACATTTCACCTTGCCGAATGTCTGTAAGTGTGGTAAAATACACACGACGTAACGAATTATTCCATTTCAAGCGACGTTATCGCAAGGGGGGCGCACCATGATTATTAAGTGCAAGATGTGCGGCGGGGACATTGACTTCATTCCGGGGGCGACGTACGGGACGTGCGAGTACTGCGGCAGCACGTCGACGATTCCGCAGGCGGAGGACGAGAACAAACTGAACCGCTACAACCGCGCGAATCACTTCCGGCGGCAGTGCGAGTTCGACAAGGCGGTTGCGGCGTACGAGAAAATTCTGGAGCAGGACGACACGGATGCCGAGGCGCACTGGGGCGCGGTCATCAGCCGATTCGGCATTGAGTACGTTGAAGATCCGGCAACGCATCAGCGAATCCCAACGTGCCATCGCGTGCAGGTGGCGTCGATTCTGACGGACGAGGATTATCTCGCGGCGGTGGAGAACGCGCCGGATGAGGAGAGCCGCCGCATCTATCAGGAGGAAGCGGCGCGGATTGCAGAAATCCAGAAGGGGATTCTGGCAATTTCTGCCAACGAGAAGCCGTATGACGTGTTCATCTGCTACAAGGAGACGGACGAGAACGGTCAGCGGACGCGCGACAGCCAATGGGCGCAGGATGTCTATTATGGGCTGACCGAGCAGGGCTTGAAGGTGTTCTTCAGCCGCATCACGCTGGAGGACAAGCTTGGGCAGCAGTACGAGCCGTACATCTTCGCGGCGCTAAACAGCGCGAAGGTGATGGTCGTCGTCGGCAGCCGTCCGGAGTACTTCAACGCCGTGTGGGTGAAAAACGAGTGGAGCCGCTATCTGTCGCTGATGAAGCACGACCACAAGCGGCTGCTGATTCCGTGCTATCGGGATATGGATCCGTACGACCTGCCGGAAGAACTGTCGATGCTGCAAAGCCAGGACATGAGCAAAATCGGCTTCATGCAGGACTTGCTGCGCGGGGTGCAGAAGGTGATGCAGCAGCCGACGAGCGCGTCGCAGGTGGTGCGCGTGGAGACTGCGACGGTGGAAACCAATGCGCCGGGCGTGACGAGCCTGCTCAAGCGTGCCGCGCTGTTCCTGGAGGACGGCGACACCGCGAGTGCGCGCGAATACTACGACCGCGTGCTGGACATTGACCCGGAGTGCGCCGAAGCCTACATGGGCAAGGTGTGCGCTGAAACGGGCTGCCGCAAGGAAAGCGACCTTGGCGCGCTGAATTACTGCGTGGACATGCGCGGCGACTGGCAGAAGGCGGTTCGCTTTGCGTCGGCGGGGCAGAAGCAGAAATACGAGGGCTATATGGCGAGCGTCCGGGCGCGGGTGGAGGAGCACTGCCACGAATTGGCGATTGACTGCGCCTGCGCGGTGGCGGCCGGAGATGCAGAACGCTGTGAGATGGAAAGGGTACAGGAGGCTTATCAAAAAAACTGCCTAATGCTTGGAAATGAGAATACAGACTATGAAAGTACACCAAATATGTCGTGGCATTTGTCGCAGTATCAGGCGAAACGAGCTAAATTTAAGAAAATGCATGGATTAATAAATATTGCATGCATTTCTGTCTCTGACTTGAAAAATGGCGCTGAAATGTTTCAAAAAATCAAGGGTCAAGAAGAGAATACAAAGAGCTGTCTCGAAATGGCGGAGAAAATTCAAAACGAAGCGTATGATAAGGCAAAACAGGAATGGGAGACAGCGAAGGAAAATAGCTTTGATTGGGAACGGGTTTGTGAAAAACTAAATGTACAGCAATTGAATGGATATCGTGATGTGAATGAACTTCGCCAAAAAGCAGAACAGCATTATACAGAATTGCTGGAAAAAGAAAAACAAAAACAAGCATTAAAAGAAAAACATCATAATATCATTATAGGAAGCTCTGTATTCATTGTACTGATAACCATTTTCACTGTGTTTTACATTGTTCCCGTTGTCAAATATCATAGAGCAATTTCGCTGGCTGACGCTGGACAGTATGACAAAGCTATTGCTATTTTTGTATCATTGGGAGAATATCGTGATACAGAACAGCAAGTTAAGGAAACATATTACGCAAAGGGAGAAGCAGAATTTTCAGCAGGGAACTGGGATAATGCTGTAACTGCATTTAGCAACGCAGGACGTTATTTGGATGCTCCTATTCGTGCGCGAGAAGCAAGTGATGAGAAAAAGTATCAGCAAGCCGTTTCAATGCGCGAAAATGGACAATATGAAGAAGCAATAGAAGCTTTTTCGGCATTGGGAAATTACAGTGATGCTACGGAACAAATTTCAGAAACGTGGTATCAAAAAGCAATGGCTCTGCGTCAAAATGGTCAATATGAGGACGCAAATAATATTTTCTGGTCATTGGGAAATTATAACGATGCAAAGACGCAGGTTAAAGAAACAAAATATCAGCAGGCAGACGATTTAACTAATTCTGGGGAATATGATGAAGCATACGCTATTTATGCAACGATTATTGACTACAAGGATGTTGATAATATACTAACAAATAATAAGAATCTTGCAGAAGTAGCAGCTGCTGTTGCACTTGATGAGAAGTTTGCGGTAGGAAACTATGTGACTTTGGGGCGATATCCACAGATGCAATCGGGCGAGGATTTAACTTCTATTGAGTGGTTGGTGTTGGCACGAGATAAAAACAAAGCACTGCTGATTAGTCAGTATGGATTGGATGCGCAGCCCTACAATGAAAGTGAGACTAATGTGACATGGGAAAAGTGCTCACTTCGAGCATGGCTGAACGATGTGTTTTTTTCAAGAGCATTTGATACATCTGAACAGCAAGCGATTATCTTAACAACTGTGGCTAATGATAAGTCCCAAGGTTATAGTGAGTGGAACATTACTGGCGGTAGCACAACTAAAGATAAAGTGTTTTTACTGAGTTATGCCGAGGCTAAAATGTACTTCGGACTAAATGAAAATAGCAACACTAAGTCCTGTATACAACCAACAGCATATGCGATTGCGCAGGGTGTATTTGTAGACGGCGCAAGTGCCAGCTGGTGGTGGTTACGTTCGCCGGGACATGAACAATATGATGCGGCGCGTGTGGGAGCGGATGGCTCTCTTTACTATCATGATGTTCGTGACTCTTCTGGTGCTGTTCGTCCTGCGATATGGGTAGACCTTGATTCGCCTTTTTTTCAATAATATTCCACCGTTTTGCGGCGCTTCCCCTCACCCCCGGAAGCCGCCGCATTTTTGTCACATCCGGGCATAAAAAGTCGCAAAGCCCCCTGTAACCACTTGCAAAGCGGGTACGCATGCAGTATAATCAAAGTGGAATGTTTTCCTTTCACATGCGCAATTTCCAGCATGAGGAATGAGATAGAGGAGGAACTGCCGTTATGAGTAAATTCGTTATCGCCTGCCCCGTCTGCCACCAGTATGTGCAGGCCAGCACGGGTCTGTTCGCAAGCCGCCGCGTCCGCTGCGCGTGCGGCAATATCATTGATGTCAAAACCGAAAGGTTAGCCAGCCGCAAGTGTCCGTCCTGCGGCAATCAGGTCGTTTTCGACCAAGCCGACGGGGTGGATGCCCGCTGCCCGGTGTGCCAGTCGGCGCTGATGGTGGGGGAAGCCGTGTCGTTCCGCTGCCATCGGTGCGGCTGCCAGCTGAGCGCGGACAGCACGGTGGACGAGGTGGACTGCCCCGTCTGCGGTGCGGTGAACGACGTACAGGCGGAGGTGAAGAAGGCGCAGGTGCGCGCGGAGGGCATTCCGGCGGTCATCCGCTATGAGGGCGACAATCAGACGATTGTGTGGAAGCACCCGCTGACGGATTTCACCACGGGAACGCAGCTGATTGTGCACGAAAGTCAGGAAGCCGTGTTCTTCCGCAACGGCGAAGCGCTGGATTCCTTTCCGGCGGGACGCTACACGCTGGAAACCGCCACGCTCCCCAAGATAAACAGCATCTACCAGCTGCCGACGCAGGGCACGCCCTTCCGTGCGGAGGTCTATTTCGTCAACCTGACGACGCAGCTGGGCATCAAGTGGGGCACGCCGAGCAAAGTCGGCATGTTTGACCCGGTGACGGGCATCCATGTGGAACTGGGGGCGTCGGGCGCGTTTAACCTGCGGGTCAGCGACGCGCGGCGGCTGCTCATCCGCGTCGTCGGCACGGCAGCGGGGCTGAAGCAGGAGGAAGTCTTTAACCAGAACGGGCTGGGGTACTTCCGCACGCTCATCATGACGCAGGTGAAGGCGAATCTGGCGAAAATCATCAAGAGCAACCACATTTCCGTCCTGGAGCTGGACGAGCATCTCGACACCATCAGCCGCGGTCTGCGCGATGCCATCAACGCGGAACTGGCATCGTACGGGCTGGAAGTGCCGGAATTTTACGTCAGCAACATCGTCACGCCGGACGACGACCCGAATTTCCGCCGCATGAAGCAGCAGCACGCGGATTTGTACCTGAAAACGCGCGACGAGGAAATCCGCAAAGCCGAGGCGGAAGCCGCGTTCGAGCGCAAGGCGGTGGAGGCGCAGACGGAAGCCCGCCTGAAAACCATCACTGCGCAGGGCGATGCCGACGCGGCGCGAATCGCGGGTCAGGCGCAGGCAGACATCTACCGGATGCAGGCGGAAGCCGAGGCGCAGGAGATGCGCATGAAGGGCTACACCTACCAGCAGGAGACGAGCCGTCAGGTGGGTCTGGAAGCCATGCGCAACGGCGGCGCAGCGGGCGGCATCAGCGGCATGGCGAGCGACGCGATGCAGTTAGGCGTTGGGCTGGGCGCGGTCGGCAGCGTCATTGGCATGACGAAGGACGCGATTCAGCCGGTGATGCAGAGCGCCTTGACCCCGGAAGCTCCCGCAGTCGAGGGCTGGACGTGCACCTGCGGCAAGGCGGGCATCACGAGCAAATTCTGCCCGGAATGCGGCGCGAAGAAGCCCGAAGCGTGGGACTGCGCGTGCGGGCAGACGGGCATCACGAGCAAATTCTGCCCGAATTGCGGTGCAAAAAAGCCCGAAACGTGGAACTGAGCCTGCGGACAGGCGAACATCAGCAGCAAATTCTGCCCGAACTGCGGCAAGAAGCGGGAGGACTAAGCAATGAAACTGAGCAAGCACGCATGGACAATCTGGGGGATTCTTCTGGTGGTGGCACTTGTGCTGATGGTGCTGATTCCGTTCAGCCGGACGGCATCGTGGTGGATTGCGGCTATCTGCACCGTGCTGATGTTCTTGCTGGCGGCGTGGACGTTCTATGCCGCGTTCCGCAAGGATGGCTTGGAAAGCAAGATCCTGGGCTGGCCGATTTTCAAGCTGGGCGCGGTGGCTCTGGCGGTACAGGTCGTTCTCGGCTTTGCGCTGATGGGGCTGGCGGCGCTCTGTCCCGCGTGGGTGACGGTGCTGGCGGAGGTGCTGATTTTCGCCGTGACGGGCATCTGCCTGACGGTGAAGGATGCCGCGCGCGTGGTGGTATCGCAGAGCGAAGCGCACATGGCGGACAGCACCGCCGCGTGGAAGGTCATCCGGCAGAAGGCGAACGCGCTGTCCGCATCGGGGGATGCGGACATGAAGCGCCTTGCGGAGGAAATTCGCTTCGCCGACCCGATGCCCACGAGCATCGACGGGGAGATTGCGGCGCAGGTGGATGCGCTGGCGGCGGGGGCGAACGGGAAAAACGTTCAAAATTTGCTTAAACAATTAGAGCAACGAAAATTACTTTCAAAGCATGAAAAATAAGATTTTTATAATTGACGTAAGTAGGTGATTGAAGTGATACCACCAGACAATTACATCATATTTTTAAAATTTTCGGAACAAAGGTGGATAGATTCTCTTGTAAATGGAAACTTTAGTTTTTCATGCGTGGGGAAATTTATCCAACAAGCACAAGCAACTGGCGATACAGTGCAGGGAGATAGTTTTGAAGGTTATTTTGCTCGATTGAAAAAAGATGATAAACGTTTGACTATAATGCGTTCCAGATTAAAGGACGATTTGGAGGAAAGTAATGATGGAAATTATGTTCTATTAAGAAGAAAAAGTGCCTTAACTGTTCCGATTTTTTGCATTTATGGATACCAGTGCATTGATGCAGTAAATGAAGCACCTTCTTCAGGAAAAACAAGAATAAGGCATAACTTTGATGCGCGTTTGTTTGATGCGTTTGCAAACAAGTGGAATTCATCTATAGTGGCAGATGACAGAAGAGCAACATACGTTATTCTTCAAGCCAGAGCATTTGCTAATCGCATCGCGGAAATGCGAGATAAAGAATTGAAGAATATGTTAAAAAAGCAAAGAAGGGAGAGAAAAGCTCTTGCTAATCGTGTCCTTGCAGGTAGAATACAGTATGATATTGATGAACGAGGTGAGTTCTTTATCAATCCGACAGACAACTACCCGGAATTGCTACACAAACGTTGTGAGTATGCATATCAGTACGAGACAAGAATTTATTTTCCTGACATACATCTTTCCCATATTTTTGATAGAAAATCGGTTGCGGTTAGCGCATTTGATAAATCAGAGTATAGAATTGATCATATGCCAATGAGGATGAATATAACAGCCGATGTTGTTAGATGGAAGAAAAAGGATGAATAAACCCATGTTCATCAAGTGCAAAATGTGCGGCGGCGACCTTTATCCCGCCGAAAATGCAACTACCTGCGAGTGCACGAAATCCAAAACAAAAGTCTCCTAACCGTCACCACAACGCCACCCTTTTGTGCTACAATACCCCCTGTCCGCTCTTCATCGGACACAAACTACTTCATGCGACAATCAGGAGCACATTCCCCCTGCTCCCCACTATCATCATCCGCAGCACGAAAGTTCACCACCTCAAAAGCACCGCCATTCCCTGTCCCCTCAATTGTATACAACCAACTAAGCCCGCCGACCACCTGTACAAATCACAGGCAGCCGACGGGCTTGCTTTCTTGCCTTATATTATTTCCGGATTCACCTGCGCCATCTGCTTGCGCCTTTTCATCCGGAAATAGTATTATTTCGCTTGATACACCATTTCCGCCTGCTTCTGCGCAATCAGGCACAGTTCCGCCGCCTTGAAGGCGTGCGCCTGCGTCATCGCGTTTTCCGTGCGGTTCAGGCTGTCCAGAATCAAATCACCGAAGAACGGGTAGCCCGTCAAGCCGGTCGCGTTGATGTACTGCTCGCCTTGGTCGTTGACGAGGAACACATGGTTGCCGCCGTCACGCTCCGTACCGACATCCACATACTTGCGGATTTCAATGTACCCCTTCGTGCCGATGATGATGGTGCGCCCGTCGCCCCACGTCCGCAGGCCATCCGGCGTGAACCAGTCCACGCGGAAGTAGAACGTCGTGCCGTTTGCACCGTTGATGGCGCAGTCGCCGAAGTCGTCCAGCTCCGGATACTGCGGATGCGCGTAGTTGGCAATGCGGCTGCGGGAGACGGTGCCGTCCTCCTCGCCCGCGTAGAACAGGTACTGCTCGATTTGGTGGCTGCCGATATCGCAGAGGATGCCGCCATACTTCTCCTTTTCAAAGAACCACTGCGGCCGCCCTGCCGCGCCCAGCCGATGCGGCCCGAAGCCCTCCACATGGATGACCTTGCCGATAGCGCCCTGCTCAATCAGGTTGCCCGCCAGCACCGCGCCTTCCACATGCAGCCGCTCGCCGTAATAGACCATGTACTTCTTGCCCGTCTGCGCCGCCATCTTCTTGGCGCTGTCCAGCTGCTCCAAGGTGGTGAAGGGCGCTTTGTCGGTGAAGTAATCCTTGCCCGCCTGCATGGCGCGCAGCCCCAGCGCACAGCGCTCGTTTGTAATCGCCGCGCCGCAGACCATATTCGTTTCTTTGTCGTTAAGCAGTTCTTCCTCGCTCCGGGCGACTTTCACCTGCGGGTACGCCTTCACGAACGCTTCCACCTTCTTCGGATCGGGGTCGTAGACGTACTTCAGCGTGCCGCCCGCCTCCAGCAGGCCGTTCGTCATGCCGTAGATGTGCCCGTGGTCAAGGTGCGCGGCAGAAAAGATAAATTCACCCGGCTTCACGACGGGCTGCGCCTTGCCTTTGGGCGCATAATTCATGCCGTCTGATACTTTCATCGTGATGACCTCCTATTATTTCTGCTGATAATCGCTGCCGAGCGTAATCGTGCCGTCAAGCGACGCGGCAGACGTGGTTTTCTCGTAGAAATGCGGCACGGCGCGCATCATGCCTTCCACCGTGTAGAACGGGTCGTCCTTTTGCAGCGGCAGCGTGACCGTCTGCTTCGTCGCGCCTGACTTGTAGACGGCTGTAATCAGCTCAATCGTCCGGCGGCCATCCTCGCCGCCAATTGCGGGCAGGGTGTCCTTTTCCAGCGCGGAGAGGACGTTTTCCAGTTCGCCCGCGTGCCCCTCGTAGGGAAGCTGCGGCTGCGCATCCACAAAATCGCGGATTTTCTGCTCTAACTCCGTATTTTCAATCGGGAAGCCGTTCGGTTTGGAGATAGATGCGTACACGCTGAACGGCGCGGCGACTTTCGCCTTTTCGCACTGGAAGACCAGCTCCTGCTCTTCGCCGTGATGCACGACGGAGGCCGTCAGCTGCGCCAGCGCGCCCGGATATTGCAGCACGGACAGCGACAAATCCTCCACCTCGGCGTTGTCGTGCGCGACGTTCGCCATCACGCTCGTCACGGCCTGCGGAAGACCCATCATCCAGCACAGCATGTCAATATGGTGGACGGCGTGGTTCAGCGTGCAGCCGCCGCCCTCCTTCTCCCATGTGCCGCGCCACCACAGGTCGTAGTAGCAGTGACCACGCCACCATGCCGATGTGACGGATGCGCACAGCACTTTGCCCGCAAGCCCGCTGTCGAGCAGCTTTTTCAAGTTGCTGATGGGCTGGCGGAAGCGGTTCTGGGCGATAATCGCGAGTTTCTTGCCGCTTTCGTCGCGGGCGCGGAGCATTTCGTCGCATTCTTCCAGCGATGCCGCCATCGGCTTTTCGCAGACGACGTTCTTGCCCGAACGCAGGCTGTTGATGGAAATGCTGGCGTGGACGTACGGCGGCGTGCAGACGTCCACCAAATCAATATCCTTGCGTGAAAGGATTTTCTGGTGGTCGTCGTAGACCTCCGCTTCGGTCAGGTGATAATCCTCCTTCATCTTCTGCGCCTTTTCCGGCACAATGTCCACCAGCGCCACAATCTTGCAGCGCTCCGGGAAGCGCAGGTAGGCCTCCACATGGGCGTGGGAAATGTTGCCCGTACCCACGATGGCAATCCGAATCATGGCATTCGCTCCTTCCTCAATACTCAACGCTGCGTGATGCGTTATCTGCATGATAGCACATTAGCATCGAGATTTCTATGCGAATCTTGTTTTCAATTCGGCGGATTTGGCAGATTGTCGTCCTAATCAGACAAAACAGCAATTAGTGTCCGCCGCTGCGATGCTTGCGGTAGGCGTTCGGAGCCATGCCCGTCATCCGCCGGAAGCTGCGCAGAAAGCCGGAATAATCGCCGAATCCGCTGCGGTCGGCTACTTCACTCAGGCTCATGTCCGTCAGCAGATTCTCCTTCGCCAGCTGCACGCGGCGGTAGAGAATCTATTCGTAGACGCTGCGCCCGGCGTAGCTTGTAAACTCGTGCGAAAGGTACGATACGCTGATGGCGAAGCGGCGCGCAATGTCTTCCAATTTTAACGGTTCGGTGAAGTGGTCATTGATGTATTGCAGCACATCGAAAATCACATCGTTGACAACGCTTGGCTGAATAGGAGCGGTTGTTCCTTGCACGGCTTGGCAGACCATGACCATGAAGTCGATGATGCGCCCATAATTGCGGAACTGCACCATCTCGTCCGGCATGTCCTGCTGTGCGGAGATGTCTATCAGCAGCTGTTTGCACGCCAGCGCATCCGCCTGCGGCAGTTCATAGTAGAATTTTCCGGCCTGCAGGCGGCTGTCGAAGTAACGCTGGAGGTCAATCTGCCCGAAGCCAAGCTTTCGCAGCGTTTCCGGGCGCAGATACAGGAAGCCGCGCTCGTAGTTCTGCAGCGAACTGCCGCCCACCAGCCCGTGCATCCGAAACGGCGGCATGATAATCAGCTGATTGTTTTGCAGCGGAAACACGCTGCCGTCCACATAGTAGACCTTGCCGCCATGATAGTGGATGTAAAATTCGTAGAAATCGTGGCAATGCAGCCCGCCGACGGTGTGGCGCTCTGCTACGGCATAGCACGCTTCGTACTCCGCGTCCTCGCGCCCCATCGCGTTGTAGCCGTTGATAGTTTCCGCAAATTTCATCGCTTCAGCTCCTTTCGGGGTTCGGATGTTTTGATTATACAGCAGGATTCACATATTTTCAAGCAGGATTTACATTGAATTGCGCAACTTATGTCGGCTATAATTAAAGCAACGATACGGAAACGGAGCGTGACGTTTCCGTAACAGGCTGCCTCGTGCAGCGTCTCTCATGGTTTCCTGTTGGCAGTGCCAGTCAGATGTTGGCTGATGCTGCTGGAAAAAACAGCAGGTTCTTTGCATGGATTCTATTTTGCATCCCGCAAAAGAGAGTTGTTTTTGTACCCCTTACGGAAACCATAATTCATCAGAATGGAGGTTTTTGCTTATGATGAGAAATTCCGCGAAAACCGCTGCATCGGTGCGTCCGCGCCGCAAGCGCGGGAAGCATTGGCTTCAGCGCGACTGGCGGCTGTACCTGATGCTGCTGATTCCAATTGTCTGGTACATTCTGTTCTGCTACAAGCCGATGGCGGGGCTTCAAATTGCTTTTCAGAAGTACAACATGTTCAATCCCGCCAAGAGCAAGTGGATTTGGCTGGACAACTTCAAGTTCGTTTTCGGCATGAGCGACTTTGGCATCGCGCTGAAGAACACACTGATTCTGAACGGGCTGGACTTGCTCTTCGGCTTCCCCATCCCGGTTATCCTCGCCATCCTGCTCAACGAAATGCGAACGCCCATGCTCAAGAAGTTTTCGCAGACGATGCTGTACCTGCCGCATTTCCTCTCGTGGGTCATCATCGGCGGCATGGTGCTGCAGATTTTTGCGCCGACGTCGGGCGTCATCAACTCCACGCTTCTGCGCTGGGGCTGGATTTCCGAGAACATTCCTTTCCTGACGGATGGTCCGACGTGGACGTTCACCTATGTGCTGGTCGGCGTGTGGCAGTCAATGGGGTGGGGCACGATTCTCTACCTTGCGGCGATTACCGGCCTGGACATGAACCTCTTTGAAGCGGCGCGCATTGACGGCGCGAACAAGCTCCAGCAGATTTGGCATGTCACCTTGCCCGGCATCCGTTCGACCATCGTCGTTCTGCTGATTATGAACATCGGGCGTATGATGTCCATCGGCTTTGACCGCCCGTTTATCATCGGCAATACCAAGGTCAAGGACTACTGCGACGTCATTTCCACCTTCGTTTACCGCGCCGGCATTACCAACAGCCAGTTCGCCCGCGCAACCGCCATTGGTCTGTTCCAGTCCATCGTGGGCTTGGTGCTGATTACGGGCGCAAACACCGTTTCCCGCCTGTTCGACGAACAGAGTATTTGGTAAGAGGGGAGGATTTGTCATGACTGCGATTTCCACACAGGCGCATATTTGCCCTGAGAAGAAGAAGAAACTCGGTGCAGGGCAGATTGTCCTCATCATTGTGATGCTGCTCTTCGTGCTGATCTGCACGCTGCCGTTCATCAACGTCATTGCCATGTCGATGTCCTCCAAGTCTGCGATTCTGCGCGGTGCAGTGTCGTTCTGGCCGGTGGAATTCAACATCGATGCCTACAAGCTCATCGTCAGCGACAATTCGATGTGGCACAGTCTGCTCTATACCATCGAACTGACGGTAATCTACACCGTGCTGGCGATGGTAATGACGATTCTGGTGGCGTTTCCGCTGTCCATGCGTCGCCTCAAGGGGCAGCGCGTCATCATGTTCTTCATCGTCTTTACCATGTACTTCTCCGGCGGCACGATTCCGATTTACCTGAACGTGAAGGAATTCCACATGCTTGACAGCATGTGGTCGCTGATTATTCCGGGGCTGATTTCCACGTTCAACGTCATCATCCTGAAGAATTTCTTTTCTTCCCTGCCGTATGAGCTGGTGGAGGCGGCGTCGATTGACGGTGCGACGGATTTCCAAGTCCTCACCCGCATCTTCCTGCCGCTGAGCTTCTCCTCGCTGGCGACGCTTTCCCTGTTTTACGCAGTCGGCAAATGGAACAGCTTTAACGATGCGCTGTACTACATCACCTCGCGCGACCTGCAGCCCTTGCAGCTCAAGCTGTACAACCTCATCAAGGGCAGCCAGTCGGTGGAAGTCGCCGTCACGGAGGGCAGCTCGAATGACCTGAGCACCAGCGTGTCCGAATCCATTCAGTCCGCAACCATCATTTTCGCGACGCTCCCCATCCTGATTGTGTACCCGTTTGTGCAGCGCTACTTCGTGGCGGGTGTTACGATGGGCGCAGTCAAGGGCTAATACTAATTCTCATCTAAACCATGACATTCGCACAGCATCTTTTTCGCCCCGGCTTTGCTTCGTTCCGCTCGCGCGTACCTCCAGTACGCCTCGCTTCACTCAGCTTTGCCGGAACGAAAAATCTGCTATGCTCGATGCCATGTTTTAGAATCGAATTAGTATCATCATCCCACATTCCCATTGGAACGGGCGGCAAAAGCCGTTCAAGATAGAAAGGAGTACCCCTATGAAAAAGTTTCTGGCTCTGGTTTGCACGCTGTGCCTGCTGCTGACGGCGCTTCCGCTGACGGCACTGGCGGCGGATGACGATTGGGTAACGCTCAACGTCGAAATGTATGACCGCTCCATCGCAGGCTTCAACGTGGAGGACTGCTGGCAGCTGCACTACATTCAGGAAAACTTTGGCAACCCGAACCACATCAAGATTAACTGGATTCCTGTTTCCCGCTGGGAGGAAGGCACAATCCTCTCCACCCGTCTGGCGGGCGGAACGGCCCCGGACATCTGCATGACCTACGGCATAGATTTGGTGCAGCAGTACATTGACATGGGCGGCATCATGCCGCTGGATGACCTGCTGGCTGAATACGGTCAGGAACTGACGGCATTCCTCGGCGACGAGGTGCTTCAGTACGGTCAGTACGACGTGGGCAACGGCAAAGAGCAGTATTACCTGCCCGCGCGCCGCATCGTCGTCGCAACGCAGAGCATGTTCATCCGCAAGGACTGGCTGGAAAAGCTGGGCATGGAAGTTCCCACGAACGTGGAGCAGCTGTATGCTTACTTGAAGGCGGCAAAGGAGCAGAAGCTGGGCGGCGACAACACCATTCCGTATTCCTCCGACCTGTACGCGGCTGACCCCTTCTACGGCTGGATTTACCAGATGGATGCCTTCCTTGATTACAGCAAGATTACCGAGGAAGACTGGGTGGCGAACTTCAAGTTCCACTACATGCTGCCCGGCGCGAAGGAAGCGCTGCGCTGGATGAACAAGTTCTTCAATGAGGGTCTGGTTTCCGATTACTTCGGCATTGAGAACTCCAAGCAGACCGACAGCGACCGCGTGAACGGCTATGACGGCTTCTGGGTCGGCAACTGGGACGGCGCGTGGCGCATGGAAAAGTCCTACGCGCAGGATTTGGCGAAGAACGTTCCCGGCGCGAGCTGGATTGCCTGCGACCCCTTCAAGCCCGAAGCCGGCACGACCCCGCATGAAACCTACACCGCTGCTGGTCAGGCGATTTTCATCCCCGCGTCCGTGGATGAAAAGGTTGCTGTGGCTGCGATTAAGTACCTGAACTGGATGTGCAAGCCGGAATCGCTGTACGCGCTGCAGAACGGTGAAATGGGCTACAACTACACCACTGTCAACGAAAACAACATTCCGACCGACCTGAAGAACATCAACGACACCGACGACGCGCACAAGATGCACGCGACCGACGGCGCACCGATTTGCAACGGCTTCTACTACGGCTCTGACGAGCTGAACTACGCTGCGACCGCTATGGGCTTCCCCGGCTACGAAGACGTTGTGGCGGACAGCCTTGTGATTTCCAATGACGGCGCTTACGAACCTGTCAGCTTCACCCGTACCATTCAGTCCCGCATTGACTATGGCACGACCATCATCTCCAAGGAAGCGGAACTGCTGGTTCAGGTCGTAACCTGCAAGCCGGAAGATTTCGACGCAACGTGGGATAAGTACACCAACGAAATCCTTTCCGCCGGCGGTCAGCAGATTATCGACGAGCAGCGTCAGGCATACAAGGATGGCGCATACCGCGGCTTCTATCCCATGAAGCAGGAGTAATAAGCGCACGCAAACTTCACAAAAAGGGGGGCTGCGTCTTGGACGCAGTCCCTTTTTTCGGAATAAACCCCCTGATATTTCTGTTTTTTCCTGATTGAAATTGACAAAGAGTCTGCTTGGCTCTATGATGGGAGTGTCTCGGTATGCTTCGACTTGGAATCATTGGTGCGGGCGGCATTGCCAGCCTGCATACCCACAACATCCTGAGCGGCAAATGCCCGGAAGTGCAGCTGACCGCCATGGCAGACCGCAAGGAAAGCCGCCGAGAGTGGATTCGCGCAACCGTGCCGGACGCTGCGGTTTTCTGCGAGGGCAGCGATTTGATTGCGTCCGATACCTGCGACGCAGTGCTGATTGCAACGCCGCACTATCAGCATCCGACGCTGGCGATTGAGGCGTTCCGCCATGGAAAGCATGTCCTGTGCGAAAAGCCGGCGGGCGTGTACACCTTGCAGGTGCGGGACATGATCGCGGAGGCGGATAAGCATCCCGAACTGACCTTTGGCATGATGTTCAACCAGCGCACGAACTGCGTCTACCGCAAGGCGAAGGAACTGATTGACAGCGGCGCACTGGGTGAAATCAAGCGCATGATCTGGGTTGTGACGGACTGGTATCGCACGCAAAGCTACTACGATGCCGGGGCGTGGCGCGCAACGTGGGATGGCGAGGGCGGCGGTGTGCTGCTCAATCAATGCCCGCATCAGTTGGATTTGCTGCAATGGCTCTGCGGGCTGCCCGTGCGGGTGCGCGCCGCCTGCCATGAGGGGAAATGGCACGACATCGAGGTGGAGGACGACGTGACCGCTTATCTGGAATTTGCAAACGGTGCAACGGGCACGTTCATTGCATCAACGGGGGACGCGCTGGGCGAAAACCGGCTGGAAATCATCGGAACGCGCGCGCGGATTCGCATCGAGAACGACCAATTGACGCTGGATACGCTCAGCGTGGATGAACGCGACTGGTGCCCCGTGTGCAAGGAGCCGTTCGGCGTACCGGATGTTCAGCACGAAATTGTGCAGACAGACGGCGAAAATCCGCAGCACGCGGGCGTGTTGAACGCCTTCGCAGCGCACATCCTGCACGGTACGCCGCTTGTTGCCGACGGGCGCGAGGGTATCCGCGGGCTGATGCTGTCCAACGCCATGCACCTTTCTTCGTGGACGAATCAGACCGTTTCGCTGCCTATTGACGAAGAACTGTTCTTGAAGCTGCTGAATGAAAAACGCAGGACATCCCGCCGCAAGGACGAAGTGGATGCTGCCATCGACGTTTCCGGCAGCTTTGGAAGCACGAGAAAGTAATACTAATTCTCATCTAAAGCATGTCATTCGCACAGCATCTTTTCCGCCCCCGGCTTTGCTTCGTTCCGCTCGCGCGTACCTCCAGTACGCCTCGCTTCACTCAGCTTTGCCGGAACGAAAAATCTGCTATGCTCGATGCCATGTTTTAGAATCGAATTAGTATAACCTATTCCAAGGAGGAAATCAGCGTGGAGAAGATTCGCCTCGGTATTATCGGCATTGGCAACATGGGATCGGAGCACTGCCGGCTCATCCTGTCCGGGCAAACGCCGGAAATTGCGCTGACCTGCGTTGCTGATCCGCGCCAAGACCGCCGTGACTGGGCGCAGCAGACGCTCCCCGCCGGAACGGGCATCTATGCCGACGGCATGTCGCTCATCCGCGCCCATGCGTGCGACGCCGTGCTGATTGCCACGCCGCACGAGCTGCATCCGCCGCTTGCGGAGGCGGCACTCCGGGCAGGGCTTCATGTCCTGAGCGAGAAGCCCGCGGGTGTTTACACGGCGCAGCTGCACCCGGTCATCGCCGCCGCACAGGAGACGGGCAGGACGTATGCGCTCATGTTCAACCAGCGCACGAACTGCGTCTACCGCCGCCTGAAAGCGCTGCTGGATTCCGGCGAGTTAGGCGCGCTGAAGCGTGTGACGTGGGTGGTGACGGATTGGTATCGTTCACAGGCGTATTACGATTCCGGGGCTTGGCGCGCAACGTGGACGGGCGAGGGCGGCGGCGTGCTGCTCAACCAATGCCCGCATCAGCTGGATTTGCTGCAATGGCTTTGCGGACTGCCGACAACGGTGCGCGCGTTCTGCCACGAGGGCAAATGGCACGATATTGAGGTGGAGGACGACGTGACCGCCTATCTGGAATTTCCGGGCGGCGCGACGGGCGTTTTTATCGCCTCTACCGGGGAGCTGCCCGGCACGAATCGGCTGGAAATCGCCTGTGACCGCGGCAAAGTCGTCTGCGAAAACGGTCAGCTGACGCTATGGCGCTTGCCGCAGAGCGAATCCGCCTATTACCGCCGAAGCGCATCCGCATACCCCCACGCTGAGACGCAGATGGAGATTTTGCCGCTGGACGGGGAAAATCCACAGCACGTCGGTGTGCTGAACGCTTTTGCGGCGCATATCCTGCACGGCGCGCCGCTGGTGGCGGACGGGGCGGAAGGTATCCGCGCACTGATGCTGTCCAACGCCATGCACCTTTCCTCGTGGACAGGCAAGCCCGTGTCCCTGCCGATTGACGAGGGCGAATTTGCGCGGCTTCTGGCGGAAAAACGCCTGCATTCAAGGAAAAAGCAGGTGAAAGAGGTCACGTTCGCGACGGATCACAGCGGGACGGGAAGAGCGGAAGGCTGATAGAGGATAGGCAGCACCGCACAACTCGGCGGCGCGTTGGACGCAAATTTTCTCCGGGCAGGCACATACGCCTGCCCGTTTTTTGCGTCGTTCTTTTTTCGGAATGGCTGTTGAATTGCTTGAAAAAATGGAAATAAAGGTGTATAATGAAAGCAGAATGATGTTCTCCGGTGAACGGCGCGCTGCTTGAAAGAGAAGGCCTGACATCGGACGATAAAAAGGAGGAATTATCATGGCAGTGAATTTGAAGAAGGGTCAGAAGGTTGATTTGACGAAGGGCAACCCCGGCTTGAGCAAAATCATGGTCGGCTTGGGCTGGGACGTGAACCGCTACGACGGCGGACATGACTTTGACTTGGATGCCTCTGCATTTCTGCTGGGCGCAAATGGCAAGGTTGCGAACGATTCGAACTTCGTGTTTTACAGCAATCCGGCTGATCCATCCGGCGCGGTACGGTACGGCGGCGACAACAGAACCGGCGCTGGGGAGGGCGACGACGAGACGATTTTCGTTGACCTCGCCACGGTCCCGGCAAACGTGGAGAAGATTGACTTCACCGTGACCATCTACGACGCCGCCGAGCGCCGCCAGAACTTCGGACAGGTCAGCAATGCGTACGTCCGCGTTGTGGATGAATCCACGGGCATGGAGCTGATTCGCTACGACTTGGAGGAGGATTTCTCCATTGAAACGGCGATTGTTGTTGCGGAAATCTATCGCCACAACGGTGAATGGAAGTTCAATGCCATCGGCAGCGGTTTCCAGGGCGGACTCGAAGCACTCTGCATCAACTTCGGCGTGAATGTATAACGGTGCGGAAATAACCTGACAGAGGAAGAGACGTACCCCGTTTCCTCCTCTTTTTTTCAAAATACAGCGCGTCTGCGGAGGAAAATAGGAGCATGAAGAACAGCAAACGCCTTCGGATTAGTTACAACGCCCCCGCTATCTTGTCCTTTGTCCTGATTTGCTTTGCGGTGCAGCTGCTGAATGTCCTGACAAAAGGGGCAAGCAATCGGGCTGTGTTCAGCGTCTATCGTTCCTCGTTTCTTGATCCGCTGGCGTATCTGCGCTGCGTCTGCCACGTCTTTGGCCACGCAAACTGGAATCACCTGATGGGCAACATGATGTATATCCTGATTCTGGGGCCGATGCTGGAAGAAAAGTACGGCACGTCCAACATGGTGTTCATCATGCTGGTGACGGCACTGGCGACGGGGCTTGCGAACCTGATTTTCTTCCCGAACATTCGCCTGCTGGGGGCGAGCGGCATCGTGTTCGCGATGATTCTGCTCTCATCCATTACCATCACGGAAGAGCATACGATTCCGCTTTCGTTCATTCTTGTTGCCGCGATTTACATCGGGCAGCAGGCGTATCAAGGGCTTTTCACGGCGGATAACATCTCGCAGATGGCGCATATCGTGGGTGGCATGATCGGCTCGGTGCTGGGATTTGTGATGAACAAGTATAAAATGAGCCGCTATGAACGAGGCAACCATGGCTAACAGAATCAACGCAAGCAATCTTTCTGATTTGCTCCTGCCCATGCGCCAAAGGGGAAATGCGCCGGGGGTATACTTTGTGCGCCTGTGCCAATGGAGCCCGGAAATCAAGGATTTTCTCTGGCGCTACCACGAAGCGGCGCGCGCAAAGGGTGTTATCATTGAGGGGCAAATCGGCAATCCGGATGAGCGGCAGCTGAGTTACCTGACGGAAATGCTGGGCAGTGCGTTTGAACCGAATCCGGCGTTCATTACCCAAGCGCTGCAAAAGTGGATGCCGCGCATGAGTCAGGCAAATCGCGTTTCGTTTGCCGAAGCAATGTGCGACCAGATGGATGAATTGAAGCGGAAGGGAAAAACGGACAGCATCATCCGGAACATCTACATGAAGGTGATGTGCTGGCTGTACTACAAATTCGAGCGCCTGATGCCCTTTCTGGGCGACGACAATCCGCCCCGCATTCTCTATGAATGCAATGCGGTTACGGCGCATGAGCTGATTCTCCTGCGCATTTTGTCGCTGATGGGGACGGACATACTGCTGCTGGAGCCGCAGGGCGACGCGGCGTACTTGAAGCAGGATGCAGCCTCGGCATGGTCGCAGCTGCTGAGCGTGCAGGGGATGCCCTTCGCGAAGGATTTCACACTCAAGCAGTTCCGCAAGGAAATGGCGGCGGCAGCGGCGGAAAACATGCGCCAGCCGTCGCAGCCTGCGCCGCGCCCGGTGACATCCGCGCAGCCGATGCGCCAGCCTGCCCCCGCTGTGCCGCGTCCGGCGATAGCGCTGAACCAGCCGACGCGGACAACGTCACCCGCTGTGCCGCAGCGGCGCGACCCCGAAACATACTTCCCGAAGCCGTCGCGGATGGCGTGCACGAATGCGTGGATGAAGGAAGCATCCTATGAGGAAATCCTGACCCCCATTGCGGAACGCGGCGACGACTTCCGCCTGTTCTACCATGCGTTCATCCGCTTAAAAGGCGTGCCGGATAAGCAGACGTACATCAGCGACCTGTTCCAGTTCTACCAGAAGTTCCGCAGCACGGGGCGCAGAATCGCCATTGTCGACGACGGATTATCCCTGCCCGGCCCGGAGGAAGCGGCGCAAATCCGCCGCCACCCGTACCGCTCGCAGGAGGAGCTGATGATTGACATTGCCGGGAATCTGCCCGCGTGTGCGAACGTGGAGCTGCAGCGGCTGATGCAGCAGGCGTTCGTCCGGACGATGATGGCGGCGGCAAAAGCCGAACCGAACCTGAATCGCCTCCTGATTTCCGCCGTGTATCTGCTTTGCTGGATTCGGCAGTATCAGGCGGCGCTGTTTCAGGGCTACAAGGGCAGCGAAATTCCGTGCTTTGTGCTGATGGGCGGGTGCAGAAATCAGCATGACGCGCTGTTTGTGCAGTACCTTGCCCAGCTCCCCGTGGATATCCTGATTCTCGCGTGCGATTTGAGCCGCCCGTGCACCGTGCAGAGCGACCAGCTGCTGGAATTGACGGGCAAGGACTCCATGTCCGTGCCGAAATTCCCGCGTGACGGCGGCAGCGTGCAGATGCGCACAATGGCCTCGAACGCCGAGCAGGACTTAACGTCGATTCTCTACACCGATTCGGGTATTTACCGCAATCGTCAGTTCTCGCGGGCGGACGCGATTACGCTGCAAACCACCTACGACGAGGTGTTCATCCTCTGGAGTCAGGAACTCAAATACCGCGTGAATTTCAGCACGGTGAATCAAGTGGTCAACATGCCCGTGGTGTATGCAAAGGTTTCCGGCGTGGAGGATGGCAAGGTGGAGGCATACTGGCAGAAAATCAAGCTTCTGCTGGGAGATGACACGATGCTGATTCCCTCGCTGCCCTATGTTGTAACCGGCGCAGCCAACCAGTTTCAGCCGCTGGCGGTGAAAACGCTGCGAAACGGCAGGCTGAAGCGCGAGGAAATCAAGGCAGACCGCCAATATCCGTTCGCTCTGCTGCGCGAAGAACTGCAGGAGCATATGTTTGACAAGGTGCAGCTGATGCTGGATGAGCGGATAATCAAAGGCACGTTCACCAACGGCACGGAATACACGGTGCTGGCGACGGTGCTGAACATGAACCGCGATATCGTCCGGCGGCTGCAAAGTTTCGATTTTACGAAGAAGAATCCCAAGATGGTGGTGCTGTGTACGGGCGAGCAGCCGTGTTCGCTGGAGGATGCAATCCTGATGACATTCCTGAATCTGGTGGGCTTTGACATTGCGCTCTTTGTCCCGACCGGTTATCAGACGATTGAGCGCTACCTCAATGGGAATTATCCGGTGGAGCACCAAATCGGCGAATACGTCTACGATTTGCAAGTGCCGGATTTTAACGCACTGACCCCAGTCAAACGTTCGTGGCTTGAAAACATACTGAAAAGAGGTAACTGACAATGGCAATGAATTTCAACCGTCCCGCAGGCGCACCGACCACGGCCGTCGCCGCCAAGCCGGAAACGGCGCTGATGGAAGTGCAGCCCTATGACATCATTGCGGATCAGCAGGCGACGCAGAAGCAGCTTGCCCATTCGCCTGAAATCGAGTCGCTGACCGCCGGCATCGACGTCAACGACTTGAACACGATTGTTACCTTCGGCAGCCACTCGGCGGAAGAAATCTCCAAGGCATCGGATGTTGTCCTGCGCAGCATGAACATGAGCCAGCTGGATGAATCCAGCAAGATGCTCAATTCGCTGGCGAAAATCATGGATCAGTTTGATATCAACGAGATTCGTGACAACCCGTCGCTGTTTGGCAAGCTGTTCGGAAACCTGCGCAAGCAGCTGGACAAGATTCTGGCGAAATACAACACGATGGGCAACGAGGTGGACAAAATCTACGTCCAGCTGAAGCAGTATGAGGGGGAAATCAAGCAGTCGAATCAAAAGCTGGAGACGATGTTCCAAGCCAACGTGGGCTACTTCCACGAGCTGGAGAAGTACATTGTCGCGGGCGATCAGGGCTGTCAGGAAATTCAGAATTACATGACCCAGCTTCAGCAGCAGATGGAAGCAACGGGCGACCAGTCCATCACGTTTGAATTGCAGTCGCTTCAGCAGGCGCTGGCAATGCTGGAGCAGCGCACGCAGGACCTGCGCACGGCGGAGAGCGTTGCTTTGCAGTCCATCCCCATGATTAAGACGATTCAGTTCAGCAACATGAACCTTGTCCGCAAGATTAACTCGGCGTTTATCGTCACGCTGCCTGTTTTTAAGCAGGCGCTTGCGCAGGCGATTATGCTCAAGCGGCAGAAGATTCAGGCGGATGCTATTTCCGCGCTGGATGAGCGGACGAACGAAATGCTGCTGAAGAACGCCCGCAACACGGTGGAGCAGGCGAAAATCACCACGCGCCTTGCCTCTGGCAGTTCTATCAAGGCGGATACGCTGGAAACCACTTGGCACACCATTATGACGGGGCTGGACGAAACGAAGAAGATTCAGGAGAGCGCCCGCACGCAGCGCGCGCAAGATCAGGCGAAACTGGAAGCCATCAAGAAGGACTTCATGTCCCGCTATAACATGCCCAACAGGTAAGGGATAAAGCAAATGAGAAAACTATTTGCGCTTATCCTGATTCTGGGCGTGCTGGCGTGTGCGCTGGGCTTTTATGCCGCTGATACGTTTGAAACCAGCGACTACTACCGCGTGCTGAACCCCGTTTTCCGCACTGCCGTAGGTCACGACATTGACCCTGACACGGTGAAGGACGTGATGGCGATTCATGTGGATGGCAACCTGCCCGGTGTCGGTGAATTTAACTTCTCGCTGAATGCCCTGATTGATGGCGGCGTTGATTTGCCGGGATTAGGGCATGTCTCGCTGTCCGATTTGCTGGGGAAGGAGCTGAACTTCGGCCAGCGCCTGCAAGCGAAAGCGGTGATTGCCGGATACGGCTGGAGCCACGAGCTCAAGCTGTACGGCGGCATTGCGGCAGGCGTGATGGCGTTCCTGCTGATTGGAACGCACCGCCCGAAGCGCAGAAGGTAAATTAAAAGGTTCTTCACGGAAAGTTGGGGAAGCAAACAAGGGCTTAGGCGAAGCCACCAAAAGCTGCACGCGGAAGGAGCATGAAAGTGTGACCAACCCAATCGCGCGAAGGGGTCAAGGGGGGACTTCGTCCCTTTTCGTCTGCCCCTTGCAGGGTCAAGGGACAGCGTCCCTTGTGGGGTTTGGGGCAACGCCCCAACTGTTCCGCGTCCGACCAATCCCAAGGAAGCCGCCAACAAAGGTGCAGGCAGCGCAGCGTCCCTGCCCCTAACTTTGCGCGTCCGCAGACGCGCCCCCAAGTTGCTCTTCCCCCAAGATTCCGTGAAGAACCAATTAAAACCCCATACGGGGCGCGTAAATGCCCTGTATGGGGTTTCAATTGTCATGATATTATTTCAGCCAGTCCGCAAATGCTTCTTGCGACTGCCCATCAATCGTCAGGAACGTGCACGTCGGATGCCCAGCATCGAGGTACGCCTGGTCACTGCCCGGCAGCGGCGGATCCTGCTTCATTGGGGAGAGCCAGAAGTACGTCTGCTTGCGCGGACTGATGCGCTGCTCGTAGCTGTCGCGGTAGCCGGCGCGGTTCAGCGGGCACAGCACCTGACTTTTCAGCTCCGCACGGGGAATCGGCGGCGCGTTCAGGTTGCACACCGTCAGTTCCGGCGCGCCGCGCGTGACCAGCTTCTCTGCCATCTCTACGGCCCAGTCGGACAGGTACGCCAGCGTATCGTGCGGCGTCTGCTTCTCGGCGGATACGGCAATGCCCGGCTTGTGCAGGAATGTCGCTTCCCGCGCCGCGCCGACGGTTCCGGACACATACACCGACATGCCGACGTTGTAGCCCAAATTGATGCCGCTGATGACGGCGTCCGCGTCCGGCGCAAGGTTCATTGCTCCGATGCGGCAGCTGTCCACTGGCGTACCGAAAATTGCCCATGCTTCATCCGCATCGGGCACTTCGCGCTTCTCCGCCAGAATCGGCTGCTCGATGCTGAATGCATGTGCCTTTGCGCTCTGCTGCGTCGCTGGCACGCAGACCGTCACCCGATGCCCGGCACGCTTGACCGCCTGCGTCAGAATCGGCAGAAACGGGCTGTTGATGCCGTCATCGTTCACAATCAGAAAGTGCATGGTTATTCTCCTTCCGCAGGGGTCAGCGCGACCACGAGCGTCTGCATGTTCTCGCGCATCCGATCCTCATAGTAAGTCAGCGGCACGTCGGTTTCCGGGCCGGTCACAACGGGGTCAAGCGTGTAAATCGGCGCGCCCGTCTCGCGGGAAATCGTCTGCGCCGCCATGTCGTCGTACTGCGGCTCGGTGAACAGCGGCGGATTGTTCAGCTCACGGATAGTGCGCACCAGCTCCGCCAATTGCGCGGGGGACAGCGCGTCGCCCGGCTCGTGGTTGACGACGGCGGCGACTGTCAAGCCATACGCCCGCGCAAAATACGGGAATGCCTCGTGGAAGGTGACGATGTTCTTGTTCGGCACGGCTGCAAGCGTCTCTTTCAGCTCTGCATCCAGCGCCGTCAAGCGCGACACATAATCCGCGCGGTTTTGCTCAATCTGCGCTTCGTACTGCGGCATGGCGCTGATAAGCCCGTCTGCCAGATTGTCCACCATCTGGATGGCATTCTGCGCATCAAGCCAGATATGGGCGTTCGCTTCGCCCGCGTGGTGATGCCCGTGGTCGTCGGCGTCTTCGTCCTCGTGGTCATGGTCATGGTCGTCCACATACTCGTCCATGCCGTCCTCGGTCAGCAGCGTGATGCCGGCGGACGCATCCACCACGGGCAGCTTCGGGAACGTGTCCATCACGCGGATGAGGTAGCTTTCCATGCCCGCGCCGTTGATGAGGAATACATCCGCCTTGTTCAGCACCTTCATATCGCCGGTGGAAAGCTGATAATCATGCAGGCAGCCGGTGTTCGGCGCGGCGAGGTTGCGGATGGTGATGCCGTCGATGCCCTGCGTGAGGTTGAGGGCGAAGAGGTAGATGGGATAGAACGACGTGACGACGGTTTCCGCCGCCGCGAAGGTGGGGGAGAGGAAGATGAGCAGCGTCAAAAGGGCTGCAAGCAGCTTTTTGGTTTTCATGTGATGATGATTCCTTCCTAAAACAGTGGTTGATTGGGGGATGCAGTGGCTGCCTGCGGCGCGTTTTCCCGAAGGATTCGCTCCATCAGCGCTTTTTCCGCCGATGACAGCGGGTAAAACTGCATCAGCGTCCGCATAGCGCACAGGCTGCCGGAGGTCATGGCGAACGCCATCAGCGTGTCCTTCGGCATTCCGGTTGTGCCGAGGGATTCAAAGAGGACGGCAAGCAGCTCATCCGCCAGCAGGGGAAACTCCTCCATGCGGAAACGGCGGGTTCGTCCGTCCGGCATGGAAACGCGCATCTGCGGGCCAAGAATGGCGTATAAATCGCGGAACAAGCCATCGCGAAGCGCTTCGCACAAGGCGGAAAGGTCGTCGCCCACGCGGTAGTGCCGCAGCCGTTCTGCCGCATGTGTTCCGACCCCGGAATGCGCCAACGCTGTCCCGATTCGCATCGCCAGCACCTGCTGCACACGGTCAAGCGGAATTGCAATCGCCATAGCCTGTCCTCCTTTGGGGGAGATGCAGAATCCCCGCCCTTTTCATTTCGACATCCAAAGGCAAAATCCCTTGTTTCCAAACTTTTTTTGCACTTTTTTTCGGGCGGTAATTCCCAGAAAAATATGCAGGATTCAGCATAAAATACGCCGCCGCATGAAATTATCCACAGGAACTTGTGGAGAACATAGCTTCTTTCCACAAGATTTTGTTCCGCTGGGCTGCAAAACGGCATGGGTCATGCACAAAAATGACGGAATCGGAATGCTTGCGATTTTGGCGAACCTGTGGTATGATACAAAAGGATGCGAATGGACATGAATGCAAAAGCATCACAGGCTCACGGCCGCAGGTCGGTCGTGCGCCTTTTTCGCCCCCTTGCGTCCCCAACGCGGACAAAAAAGCCGGTCGGACAATGCGTCCGCGCAAAGAATACGGAGGAATCCCCTGATGGACATGGAAGAGCTGTGGTCAAAGACACGCGAGGTGCTTCGCGCGGAAGTCAACGCCGTAGTGTACAATTCTCTGCTGGGCAGCAACAACCTCGTTCCGGCGCTGCTTGACGGCGATACGCTTGTGCTTCGCGTGGTGATGGACAATCTGAAGCTGCTGATTACCAACCAGTGGTATTCGACGATTGTCCGTGCGCTCAGCCAGGTGGCGGGCCATCAGATGGATGTGGAAATCCTGACGCAGGAGGAAATCGAGGCGCGTCCGCAGCTGAAGCAGAAGGCGGTGGAGGAGCAGGAGACGGTGCTGGAAAGCTCGGTCGCCCTGAACCCGAAGTACACCTTCGAGACGTTCGTCGTCGGCAGCGGCAATCGTTTTGCCCATGCCGCCGCGCTGTCCGTCGCCACTGACCCGGCTCATTCCTATAACCCGCTGTTTATCTACGGCGGTGTAGGCCTTGGCAAAACGCACCTCATGCACGCTGTCGGCAACTTCATCCGTGAGCATGACCCCAGCAAACGCATCCTCTATATCCCCGGTGAAACCTTCACCAACGAGCTGATTTCCGCTATCCAGCAGGGGCGGAACATTCAGTTCCGCAACCGCTTCCGCAGCGTTGATGTGCTGATGGTGGACGATATTCAGTTCATCGCCGGCAAAGAATCCACTCAGGAAGAATTTTTTCACACCTTCAACACCCTGCATACCGCCGGAAAGCAGATTATCCTCACATCCGACCGTCCGCCGCAGGAAATTGCCCGCCTTGAGGATCGCCTGAAGAGTCGCTTTGCGTGGGGGCTGACCTGCGATATCAAGAAACCGGACGTGGAAACACGAATCGCCATCCTGCGCGAAAAGGCGCGGCAGGAAAACATCACGATGGATGAGGACGTGTACGAGGCCATTGCGACGCGCGTCGAATCCAACATCCGTGAACTGGAAGGCAGCCTGACCCGCCTTGTCGCCTATGCGCAGCTGACGAATCGCCCGATTACCGTGCAGCTGTGCGAAGAGGCGTTGCACGACATTTTCGCCAAGAAGGTGCGCAAGGAAGTGACGGCGCAGGTTATCATGCAGGCGGTGGCGAACTACTACTCCATCACGGTGGATGACCTGATTCGCCCCACGCGCCGCCGCGAAATTGCCGTTCCGCGCCAAATTGCGATGTACATCACGCGCGACCTGACGAACCTCTCCCTGCCGCAGATTGGGCAGGTGTTCGGCAACCGCGACCACACGACGGTGCTGCATGGCTGCAACCAGATTGCCAACGCCATCAAGAACGAACCGTCGATGGCGAGCGTGGTGAATGATTTGAAGGAAATCATTGTGGACAACAAGTGATTGCATCAATATGTATATTCCCCCTCGTGCTGTGTTAATACAGGCGAGGGGGAATTTTTTATGCTGCTTGATTTTTCATGGTGCGGGGGGGGAAAATCGCCTCCGCGGAGGCGACCAAAGGGCATGAAAACAGACGAATGTCTGCGGTCGCCCTTTGGAAACCTTCGGCGCCGCCACTTTTGGGGTTTCATGTTTCTTGGCTTGTACCGGAGCATCCAATCCGAACCGTAGGTTCGCCGGATAAACACGCGGACACTGTATGCAAATGTGCGCAACTCAATCGCGCGGAAGGGTCAAGGGAGGAACTCCCTTGCGGAGTCCAGAGGCAGAGCCTCTGGTGGGGTCAAGGGGCAAAGCCCCTTGGGTCACTCCTTCAGCATTTCCTCAATTTGCCAGAAAACGTCCTTCGGTATACCCTTCTCGTCCAGCAGCCCGCTGTGCGTGCCGTTCATCTTGTAGGTGTAGGAAGTCGGCTGGTCGTTCGGGAAATCGAACATGCCCCAGACGGATACGCCCGTCAGCGGCTGCGTGTCGCCGCGGTTCACGGCGCAAAAGACCTTGAAGAGACGAACGTAGAAATCCGCGTGCTCTTCGACTTTCGCCGCGTCAAAGTTGCGCACTGCCATTTCCGTCAGCTGCACTTCCAGCCCTTCCGCCGCATAGGTCTTGATGGCGGTGCTGATGAGCGCAAGGTCATTCACATTCATGCAGCCCGCCTGCGTGCCGTAGCCGCCGATGTACCCCTGCATCCCAACGCCGTCGCAGAGCTTGCGCGGATTCCCGTCCGCATCCACCGCGAAGCTGTTGATGCTCCGCGTCAGGGCGATAATGGCATCCCGTTTTTCGGCGTAGAACGTATTGTAGTCGTTGTAGAACAGGCGGATGTCCGCCCCAAGCGCATCCACCGTGTTGCGCGCGTAGAGGAATGCATATTCCACATAGTCGCTGCCGATGGTGTCATAGAACACGTTGCGAACGCCGCCGCGGGTGGTGCGGATGTGCCGCGGGTCGGTCGAATCGAACTCGCTGCCTTCGCCGACGGCTTCATTCACCACGTCCCAGCAGTACACCACGCCGGGAAATTTCTCCTCAAAGTGGGTGATGACCTGCGTGATGTAGCTCTCCAGACGCTGGAGCATCACCTCCCGGCTGACAAGCGGCTTGCCTGCGTCGTACTGCTCGTGGAAAAACCACGGCGTCATATAGGCATCCCACACCAGCACATGCCCGCGCACGCCGAGGCCGTTCTCCTGCGCCCAAGCGACCATCTTATCCGCCGCGCTAAAATTCATGCGCGGCATCCCGTCGCTGCTGGCGCGGCTTTTGCTTTGGTCAAGCAGAGAGTACGCCTTCATCTCGTTCGTCGCCGTGATGCTGTTGCAGTGCGTTTTCAGGAAGTTCAGGTAGTTCGCGTCCCATAGCTGCATGTAGGACAGCGCGCCGCCGAAGCGGAAGCCATGCGCCATCGTCAGCTCGTACATCGGGGTCACGGGTTCGTCCTCCTCCTCAGCCAGCGCCGCGCACGGCACAAGCATGAGCATCAGCAGGATGGACAGCATTCGTTTCATGGGGATTCTCCTCCTTTTATACTATTTCCAGATTCACCTGCACCATCTGCTTGCGCCTTTTCCCTTCTGGCGTCCGTTCATTCCACTTAGCGTAGCGCTGCTGCGCTGCGTTTCATTCACGTTAGCCAGGATGAAAAATTCGCGGCGCATCTTGGCGCATTTTCATCTGGAAATAGTATTATGCAGCGGATATACCGCTTTTTCTGCTGGTAAGATTCGCCACGCAAGTGGAAATCTCCTGCTGATTTGTCCACTTTTCTGCCATATTCACCATGTGCAAATTTTTATCGCGAAATCAGTATATTTATTCATAAAATCGCTTGACAAACTAATAAATATGCAGTATAATGCCTTCCGTCAAACACAAGGAAGGATGGTGGCAATCATGGCTCACCTGAATGCAAAGAAACTTTTCCCGCTTTTCTTGGCGCTGGCACTCTGCTTGACGTCGGTCAATGCGCTTGCCTGCACCGCTGTTTATGTTGGTTCTGACCTCACCGCGGACGGCACGACGATGTTCGCCCGCTCGGAGGATATTTCCAACAGCTACAACAAGCTGCTCTACGCGATTCCCGCTGGCGTCCATACCGCCGGCGAGGTGTACAACGGCTGCTACGGCTTCACCTACACCTTTACCAAGGACAGCTACGCCTACACGGCGTTCCGCGATGATAACGGCGCGGCGAAGGATGGCGTCTGCCCGGACTGCGGTCAGACCCATGCACATACGCCCTATGAGGCAGGCGGAACGAACAGCATGGGCGTGAGCGTGAGCGCGACCGAAACCATCGGCTGCTCCGATGCGCTGTATGAAGTTGATCCGTACACGGACGAGGGCATTGAAGAGGCCGAAATCACGACCGTATTGCTGAGCGAATCCGCGACGGCGAAGGAAGCAGTCGAACTGCTGCTGAGCATTTACGATTCTGTCGGCGCGGCGGGCGGCTCCGGCATCTTCATTGCGGACGACAAGGAGGTGTGGTACGTCGAAAACGCTTCCGGTACGCAGTATGTTGCCGTCAAGCTGACCTCGACGATGGCGTTTTCGCAGCCGAACATGTCGGTGATTGGTCTGATTGACCTCGATGATACCGAGAACGTGATGGCCTCCGCGAACCTGATTGCTGTGGCGGAACAGGCTGGCTCTTATGTCGGCGACAAGGAAGCCAACACCATCGACTATGCCGCTTCCTACAACGCGGATCAGGGTGTCGGCTCCCGTATGGTGAACGCGCTGAAGTACTTCAACGCCGCAACCGCCAAGGAAGAACCCGCTTATGCGGATTTCGCCATTTCCAACGTCGCGGCGGATGGCAGCATCGTGCCGATGTATACCAATATCACGCTCGACCATGCATGGAGCGTCGCGGATGTTGTCGGCTACTATCACATTGCGGGCATCGGCTCGACGCGCAACCTTGAAACGCACATCTTCCAGGTCGCCAAGGAGGACAGCATCACCGACACCGTGGAATGGGTCGCGATGGACGACGCGGCGCTGAGCGTCTTCGTGCCGTATTACCCGATGCTGACCACGGATACCTACGCTGGCTATCAGCTCAGCACCGCGGCGGCAGATTTTGTGGAAGCGCAGCCGGAAAGCGGCGTGTACTACGCAACGACGAAGAATAAGCGGAACGAGAACGGCGAGCGTGTGAAGGTGGAAGGCTTCTGCGTCCTGCCGGAGAACTGGGCGGATTCCGTCTACTGGACGATGGACGCGCTGTCCAATCTCTACGAGTACGGCACGCTGACGGATGATGAAAAGGCACAGGTTGAAACGACGCTGGCGGATTTGCAGGCTGAATGCTACGAAGTCTACAATCAGCTGAAGGCTGACCCCGACAACGCCACCGCAATCAGCGCCGCTGCCGCGCAGAAGGTTCATGAAGCCTGCGTCGCGCTGGTGAACGCCGTGAAATAACCGTTTTCAGTTTCCAATGCGGTGTTCATCCGAAGACCGCATGAAAAAAAGCAAGAGGCTGTGAGCAAATTTCCGCTCACAGCCTTCTTTGCAATTCAGGGGAAAGGAATGCGTATGAACAACACCGAGGGCAGTTTTGGTGGTAATATTATTTCCAGATTCAGCGGCGCATTTCATTTGGAAACAGGATTAGCATTCCTTTTTCATGGCGGAATAGCCGATCAGCACCGTCCACACATAGGCGCAGGTTTTGGGGATCATCAGCATACCGATCATCGGAAGGGTATCAGCCCACAGCACCACCGGAATATAGAAACCAAAGCTCAGCACGATGGTCAGCCACATCCAGCGGAAGGACTTGTCGCCGTGTTCCTTGGCGCTGCGATAGAACAGCACGATAATCAGCAGACCCATCAGCGCAAAGGGAATGTTGCGGTAAATGCCCCAGGCGAGCGGAGATTCGGCGCTCAGCCACTGGTTTTGCGGCATCATGCACAGCGCAACGCGCACAGCAGCCAGACCGTACACCGCGGCGGTCAGCCCCTTCTGCCCCTTGACCTGATAGCGCTGACGCCAGACGTAGTAGAGCAGCACATAGAACACGGTCATGGTGACAGAGGTAATCCATTTACCCAGTCCCAGCGGTACGGTGAAGTTTTCAAGCCCTGTGGTGCACAGCGCAATCGCACGCGGAATCAGGTGGAACGAGTCGCCTGCGCCCAGCACAATTGCCATCAGACCGAACAGACGGAACTGCTTGTTGCCCTTGCTTCCACGAATCATCAGAATGCCGATGGTAATGACGGACACCAGATAAACAGCGTCAAAGAGCGTTTCAACAATAGCCTGCATAGTAAGTTACTCTCCTTTTTTGTTCTCTTTCCTGTTGGATGCTGCGGCGAAGAATGGTTCCCCGAACCCAAGGCGGCGCGCCGCGCCCCGCACGGGATTTTGATACTATTTCCAGTTTGCTCGCTTTGTTCCTGCTTATTCCCCCTATTTGCTGAACAATGTTCAGTTTGCGCTTGAAAAAATGCCTACCTTATCAGTAGGACTTTTAGGAAGCGCTGCGTGTGGAAGATGCGCCGCGCTTCTGCGGGTGCGGGTCAATACAGAAGCCTGCGGACGATTTCCAGAATGGCGGAGGGATCGTAGTCCTCCCGCAGCAAAGCGGACAGCATCAGGGAAAACAGAACGTTCGCCAGCTTTTCCGCTGTAAAATCATCCGTAAAGACGTCCGGCCGTATTCCTGCATCCTGCTTCAGAACAAAGCACAAAACGTCCAGAATGTGCCGCCACGCATGCTGCATTCGCAGCTTGCCTTCGGACTTTTCCGTCTGCATGAAGCTGAGCGAATGAAGCGTGAAGAAACCGGGATACTGCCGGCTGCCATAGGCCATGCGTTCAAACATCCATGTGATGCAGCTCACGATATTTTGAAACATATCCGCATTTTCCGGGCGGTGGAAAATTTCTTCCCAGACGCTTTCCACAGTCGCACTGACCAATTCGGTCTTGGAATCAAAATAGTTGTAGATGGAGCCTACCGATACGCCGCACGCCGCGGCGACGGAGCGGATGCTGATGGCAGACCAGCCCTCCTGCCGAATCAATTCCCGGCTGGCTTTCAGAATTTCCTCCCGGGATGTCACGATGGTATTCACACGTCGCCTCCTTACTGAACATTGTTCACTTTGAATGATAGCATCCACGATTCGCTGTGTCAAGGGGTTTTGAAAATTCTTTTGAAAAATCGCCTGCCGCAAAAAGTCCGAAAAGAAAAAAGGAGAAGATGGATTCCCCTTGCTTTCCGTAAACGCCCTATGGTATAATGTCAGCGGATTTATCCATCCGGAAGGAGCATCGCATGAGCAAGACCAAGGAACGCATTCACGACAGCAATCTCCGCTACAAGCAGGGCTTGGGGCAGAACTTTATTTATGACGAGGATCTTCTCGCCGCGCTGGTGGCGTCCAGCGAAATCACCAAGGACGATGATGTGCTGGAAATCGGCCCCGGCGCGGGCAGCATGACCAAATACCTCTGTGATGCGGCACACCATGTCCTCTCCATCGAGCTGGATGAACGCCTGATTCCGCTGCTGACGGCGTTCCTCGCTGAACGCGATAATTTCACCCTCGTGCAGGGCGACGTGATGACGCTCAACCTCGCCGACGTGACGAAAGACCTGCGCAAGCCGCTCTCTGTCGTCGCAAATATCCCGTATTATATTACCACCCCGCTGCTGACCATGCTGCTTGCCAGCCCGATTCCGATTCGGCGGATGGCGTTGATGGTGCAGAAGGAAGTGGCGGACAAGGTGCTGGCGCAGCCCGGCGACGATGGCTGGGGGATGCTCAGCGTTCGCAGCCAGTTCTACTGCGACCCGTATCTGGCCATGGATGTACCGGCAAAGTGCTTTACGCCCGTGCCGAAGGTGGACAGCGCGTTCATCGTCCTGCCGTGGCGGGAAACGCCGGCGGTACAGGTGCAGGAGGAAGCTGACTTCTTCCGCGTGGCGCAGGCGGCGTTCGCACTTCGCCGCAAGACGATGACGAACGGTTTGTGCGCCGCGTTCCACATGGAGCGCGCTGACGCTGCGTCGCTGATGCAGACCGCCGGGCTGGATGAGCGAATCCGCGGCGAAAAGCTGACGCTGGCGGAATTTGCGCGGCTGGCGGATGCGTTTACGGCGTGGAAGGCGAAACAGGCGTAACCTGCTGTTGTAATTTCGAATCATTCGTGGCATACTGCAATTAAGGTAACACCGCACAAATGAGGTGGTCGGCTGGGGAATGGATTTTTCGTCAGATGCAAATGCAAATTTCGAAGGTTTACTGGAGGTAAATCGAGGAATTTGCATGCCGCAGATGGCGGAAAAGACATCGCCAGACGCGCCGCCGAATTGTGCGGTGGTGCCTTAGCTCCCAACGAACATTATTGGAGGAAAAACATGTATATCAGCAATATCGACCATCAAAAGGTGCAGGCACTGACGGCACTTGTGAACGTTATGTCGGGGCAGATTGTCTCCCGTACGCTTGCGCAGAACAAGGCGGTCAGCATCACCGTGTTCGCGTTCGACAAGGGCACCGAAATCAGCACCCACGAATCCACCGGTGACGCCATGGTGCAGGTGCTGGAAGGCACAGGCTGCTTCACCGTGGATGGCGAGGATCACCTTGTGCATCCGGGTGAAGCGCTGGTGATGCCCGCGAACGTGCCGCACGCCGTGTCCGCGCCCGAAGCGTTCAAATGGGTGCTGACAGTCGTTTTCCCGGAAGGATTCAAGAAGTAATGGCGGATTTGCAGACACTTCGCCGGATGCTGCTGGGCAGTGTCATCGGCTTGGCGCGCACCTGCACGACTCGTCCGCCGACGGAGACGACGCCCGGTCTGATTCTCGCTGGATTGCACCTCTCGGACGATGCTGTTTCCGCGACGCCGGAGCAGCTGATTGCCCTCAACGAGCGCATCCAGCAAAACAAGTTTGAGGTCAGCCCGAACTGCGCGACGTGCGCAAGCCCCTGCGGGAAGAACGCAGATTACGACCTGCGCCGCTTGGACGACGCGCCGGAGGATGTGCGGCAGGCGAAAACGCGTTTGATTGCATTGCTGCAGGTCTGCGGGCATCGCGGCAAGATGGCGGACTGCGTGATGGACGCGGTGTTCGCCCTTGCGGAGGACTGGGACGCGGCAGACTTCAAGGTGTATGAGGAACAATTAATACTAATTCTCATCTAAACCATGTCATTCGCACAGCATCTTTTCCGCCCCGGCTTTGCTTCGTTCCGCTCGCGCGTACCTCCAGTACGCCTCGCTTCACTCAGCTTTGCCGGAACGAAAAATCTGCTATGCTCGATGCCATGTTTTAGAATCGAATTAGTATAACGGAATTATTGACGGAGTGAGGGCACACCCATCTGATACGCAGCAGACAGTCATTTCCGCCTGTCAGCCGCGTTTTTTTCGTGTCCTTTCTCCAAAAACTATGACAATTTGATTGCAATTTGACTTGATTTTTTTCACAATTCAGGGTACAATAAACAAGCAGCCGTTCGCGGCAAATTATACTGAGGTGAACCATCATGGGAAAACGCATTCTGCTGGTGGACGATGAGCCGCTTATTTTGAAAGGCTTGAAATATACGCTTGAACAGGACGGCTACGAAACCGATACCGCCGTGGATGGTCAGGAAGCGCTGGACAAGTTCTTTTCCGGGGCGTATGATCTTGTGCTGCTGGACGTGATGCTGCCGAAGGTGGACGGACTCAGCGTTTGTCAGCGCATCCGCGAAACATCCAGTGTGCCGATTATCATGCTGACCGCCAAGGGCGAGGATATGGACAAAATCCTCGGTCTGGAATACGGCGCGGACGACTACATGACCAAGCCGTTCAATATTCTGGAGGTGCGCGCGCGGATTCGCACCGTGCTGCGCCGCGCCGGGGGACACGTCGTGCAGGAGCAGAAAATCATCCGCGTGCATGACATGGAGGTCAACCTCGTCAAGCGCACCGTCACCCTCGGCGGAGAGGAAGTGCGCCTGACCGCGAAGGAATTTGATCTCCTGCAAATGTTCATCACCAACCGCGGCCGCCCGTTCTCCCGCAAGGAGATGCTGGAAGCCGTGTGGAAATACGACGATTATACCGGCGACGCGCGCACGGTGGACGTGCACATCCGCCGCCTGCGCGAGAAGATTGAGCGCAACCCCGATGAACCGGAGTTTATCTTCACGAAATGGAAGGTGGGCTACTATTTCACCGACAAGGACTAAGCCGCTTGCGGCGCTCATGCGCGGCGCAATGTCGCTGCGCTGGAAGCTGATGCTCACGTTTCTGGTGGTCATCGGCGCTTCCTTCGCCATCATGGCATCTATCCTGACCGGTATGGTCAGCAGCACCTTATATCAGCAGCGCACCCGTCAGGCCACCCGCTCTCTGGAGCAGCTGGCTTCGTCGGCTGCGCCTTTTTTGGCGTCGGCGCAGATGGACGGCCTCTCCGAACTCCTGACCGCGCAGGCAGGTGAACTCGGCGGGCGGCTGCTGGCGGTGGATATGGACGGCAAGGTGCAGGCGGATACCTTCGGCGCAAGGAGCGGGCAGCGGCTCAGTATCCCGGAGACGGTCGCCGTCCTCCTGCACGGGGAGAAATCCGCGTTCGGCATTCACCGCGTCGATTCGGAATCGGGTGTGTCGTATGTGGCGGTCGCGTCCGCCGTGATGGAGGTCAGCGGCAAGACGCTGGGCGTACTCGTGCTGTCCCTGCCGGTGGATGAATTGCAAACCGCGCTGGAAACGGTCAAAAGGCAGCTGATGACGGTGTTCCTGATTGTCGCGGGCGCGGCCATGGCGGCGGCGCTGATGCTGTCGGGGATGCTCACCCGCCCGGTCAAGGCGCTGACGCAGACAATTCGCCGCATGGGCAAGGGCGACCTGTCCGCGCGTGTGAACGTCCGCACATCCGGCGAATTGAGAGAGCTGGCGGAAAGCTACAACGCGATGGCGGAGCAGATTGAGCACCTCGACAAGAGCCGCAGTCAGTTCGTCGCCAACGCCTCGCATGAACTGAAAACCCCCTTGGCGACAATGAAGCTGCTGCTGGAAAACATGCTCTATCAGCCGGATATGCCGCAGGAGCTGCGCACGGAGTTCATGCAGGACATCAACCACGAAATCGACCGCTTGAGCGGCATCATCACCGACCTGCTGACGCTGACGCAGATGGACAGCCACTCGTCCCCCCTGCGCGTGACAAAAGTAGATTTGTCCGCACTGACGGAGGAAACCGTGCATACACTGCAAATCACCGCCGAGCAGAAGGGACAGACGCTTACTGCAGACATTGCGCCCGGCATCACCCTCGACGGCGATTCAGGTAAGCTGATGCAGATCTTCTACAACTTGACGGACAATGCCATCAAGTACACGCCGGAAAACGGGCATATCGCCGTGCGGCTTGCGCAAAGCGGCGCAAACGTGCTGTTCGCCGTCACAGACGACGGCATCGGCATTCCGGAGGAAGACCAGAAGCACATTTTCGAGCGCTTCTACCGCGTCGATAAGGCACGTTCCCGCGCGACGGGCGGAACGGGGCTGGGGCTTTCCATCGTCCGGCAGTTGGCGGCGATGCACGGCGGCACGGTCAGCGTGTCATCCCAGCCGGGGCAGGGCGCGACGTTCACCGTCACCCTGCCGATGGATGCAAAGCGAGGTGAAAAGGCATGAAGCGGCTTCGGTTGACTTTGCTTCTGCTCCTGCTGATGATGACGCTGACGGCCTGTGCACCGTCCGGCAATTCGATGGAAGCGCTCTCCGTGACCGCCGCGCCGCAGGAGGACGAAATCCCCCGCGCGGATGGCGACGATGCGGCAGCGACAGACACATCCGCCCTCATCTGGTATCGCTATGGCGACGAACCAATGCTGGCGGCGGAGCGGCGGACGGTTTCGCGATTGCCGAATGAACCGTATGAGACGGCGCTGCTGCGGCTGCTGCTGGAAGGGCCAAGCCTGGATGCGCCCGCGCTGCGCGGATTGTTCCCGGCGGGTACACGCGTGATTTCGACATCCCGGCAGGGTGAAATGCTCTTCGTCACCCTGTCGTATCAGCTGATGAACGGCTATTCGGACGAGCCGAGCAACTGGCGGTCGGACACGGCGTGGGCGCAGGAAGTACCGCTCCGCCGGAGGCTGGCGATGCAGGCGATTGCCGCGACGGTGACGGAAAACACGACTGCCCAGCAGGTCGTCATTCTCTTGGAGCAGCGCGGCGAAACGACGGATTCCCTGCGGCTGCGGCAAAAATACTATACGCTGAACGCGGCGGACGATGCGCTCGCCGATCCGCTTCGGCGGGATGAATCGCTGCTGCTGACCGCTTCCGGCACGATGCGGACGATCCTGACCTGCATCCAGCAGCGCGATATCCGCCGCCTCTACCGCTATCTTGCGCAAAGCGACCCGGACACCGGCGAAGCGCGCATGGAATATGAAGCGTTCGCATCCAAATGGACGGAATATCCCGCGCTGACTGCGTTTGACTTCTCCGGCGGCAGCGCCTCCGGCACGCGGGCGGTTTTCACCGTCAGCGGAACGAGATTAGCGGACGGCGTATCGCAGAAGTTTACGGGGCGAAGCGTCCACCTGATGAAAATGGGCGGACTGTGGTGCATCAGCATGAGCCAGCTGACCGCAATTGTGGAGGGAACGCCATGAAAAAAAGCAAGTTTCGCCTGATGGCGCTGATGATGGCGCTGCTGCTGACACTTACTTCTTGCAGCCGCGAAAGCAGCTTGGCGCCCGCCGAGACGCTGCCGCCGCCATCTGCCCCCTACGCCGCGCCGACGGATGATACCGGCTTGGATTATGAGCGCGATGTCGCCCTCTACCTCCCCGCGAAAAACGGGCAGACGATGCTCTGCTTCTGGCGCACGGCGGCGCTGCGCTACGACCAGATGCCCGCTGAAGCGGTGCTGCAGCTGCTCTTGCAGGAGGAGGGCGACGGGAGCGCCGTGCCGCTGAAGGACTATGGCAATGTGTCGCTTGCGCAAGGGAGCGCCGTCACAACTGCCGGACACGTCTGCACGGTCGATCTGTCCTCCGCCGCGCTGCAAATGGGCATCCACGAGCTGTACACGGTGTGTCTGTCTATCGCAACCACGCTCTGCGCGCTGCCGGATGTGCGGTTCGTCAATATCCTCGTCGCGGGCAATCCGGTCGCGATGGATGTGCAGAATCTGCTGCCCCTGGGGGCGCTTTCCTTCGCGGAAGGGGAGAACCTCGTCACCCGCTGGGAGCAGCTCGTCGCGCAGCGCACGGGCGCGGGCGGCATTGCGGCGCAGACCCCGCTGAGCAGCGCAGCCGTGCTGTATTTTCCCCTGAAAAGCGGCAGCGGCATCACCTGTGAAGTCAGGCAGCTTTCCTTCGATGGTCAGAACGCCCAGCAGCTGGTTTATGGTCTGCTGGATGCGCTCTCCGCCGGGGCGAATGATGCCGCGAACATCCCGGATATGCCCGACCTGCGCACGATGCTCCTGATGGCGCCGGAAGTCACGACGCTCTCCAGCGGCCGCCAGTCCGCCGCCATTAACCTTGTCCCCGATGCGCTTCAGAGAATTTCCGGCGCGGGTATCGACCCGGTGTGCTTCTTCGCTGCCCTGACGATGACGCTCACGTCCTACATTCCCTCGCTGGAACAGGTTGTCTACCGCGTTGGCGATTCCGCGCTGACCAGCTTGTATTCCACCATCCACGGTACGATTGTCCTGCCCGGCGGCATGATGACGCGCGCGAATTTCGGCGGCTTGCTGACTGACGAAGCAGTCTGCTATCTCTCGAACGGCGAAAAGCTGCGCCAAGGAAGGCTGAATCTCCCGGCATCAGAGGCCTGCTCGCCGCGCGCACTGCTGACGGCTGTGCTGGCAACGGAGGGCTTCCCGGAAGGGCTGGCGGAAGATGATGTGTTAGGCGTTGCGATTGTGGATGATACGGTACTGGTGAATTTCTCGGCGCATATGGCGGATGCGATTCGCGCAAGCAAGCTGAATCAGCGCATGATGGCGTATCAGCTGACGGGCGCGCTGGTGCAGCGGTATCCGGTACGGCGGGTGCGGTTCTTCTTTGATGGAGAAGCGAAGAATACGCTGGATGGCGACGTGATGTGGGCGGGGGAGTTTTTGATGGATTATGTATTGTGTGAGTAACCTGTGGATAAATGCGCGGAAGGAGCAGGGGAGACTTCATCCCTTTTCATCTGCCTCCTGCAATCACGCAAAGTTCACGAAATTCCACTGAATGTTCAAAAATCGTTCATGACAAAGACAAAAAAGGCGGATATAATAAAAGCATAGCCAGTTGGAAAGACTGACTGGACGCCGAAAATGCGAACGGCGGCATGAAACTCGATTTTTTGAACCTGAAGGAGGTACAGCAGTTATGAAATTCCGGAAAATGATGGGCTGTATTGCACTGGGCTTGACCTGCGCGATGATTGGTGCGGGCGCGACGATGGCGGCGCAGAACACGTCGGCGGCGGCAGAAGCCGTCACGGCGGCGAACTCGACAACGACGGTTGTTACCAGCCCGTTCACCGCGGCGGTGCAGCAGGTGCGTAACAGCGTAGTCGGCGTGAGCAACTATCAGACCGTGCGCTATGGCAGCTATGGCAACAACTTCTATTTCGGCTATGGCTTCGGCTATGGCAACGGCCGCAACAATGATCAGCAGATTGAGGAGCGCGAGGAGCTGGCGGCTACCGGCTCTGGCGTGGTTATCGGTCAGGGCTTTGTGCTGACGAATTACCACGTTGTGGAGGACGCAAGCAGCCTGCGTGTGACCGTGACGGATGACAGCGGCAACACCGACGAGTACGCCGCGACGCTTGTTGCGTATGACGAATCGCTGGATATCGCCATTGTGTACGCGACGGGCCTTGACCTGCCGGCGGTCACGCTGGGCGACAGCGACACCCTGCAGGTCGGCGACTGGGCAATCAACATCGGCAACCCGCTGGGCTTCACCAAGACCACGACGGTCGGCGTCGTCAGCGCCCTGAACCGCGCGATTGAGTCCGAATCCTACGACAAGTACGGCCGCAAGTCCACCATCACCAACGCCATGATTCAGGTGGACGCCGCGATTAACTCCGGCAACTCCGGCGGCGGCATGTTCAATGTGAATGGCGAACTGATGGGCATCCCGACGCTGAAGTACACCGGCTCGTACTACTCCGGCAGCACCGTCGAGGGCATCGGCATGTGCATCCCGATTAACTCCGCCAAGCCCCTGATTAACAAGGTGCTTTCCGGCGAAATCACCTTCACCGCGCCCGAAGCGCTGGACAACAGCGATGACAACAAGGCGGATAGCAACACCGACAGCACGCTTGTCGGCAAGCCGCGCATGGGCATCACCATGAGCAACCTCGCCAACAGCCGCGCACTGCAGAACGGTCAGATTCCGAAGGGTGTTTACGTTGTGAACGTGGAAGAGAACAGCCCGGCGGAAAAAGCGGGGATGCAGGTTGGCGACATCATTGTGGATGTGAACGACAACGTGATTACCTCGACCACCGAGCTGGCGGCGCAGGTTGCGGACTGCAAGGCGGGCGACGTGCTGAAGATTAAGGTCTACCGCGTGCCGGGCATCACTGATCTGACTGGCAGCGACGACATACCCGACGGCGAGTACATCGACCTCGAAGTGACGCTGGAAGTCATTGATAATGTGAAGCAGTAACAACTGGGCAATCGAAAACCGGGACGGAACACGATGAATGTTCCGCCCCGGTTTTAACGTGGGGAAAAAGACAGGCAGTTTGGTCGCGCCCCTTTGACGCGGCAATGTGCAAGCACACGGTAAATTTTCCCACTGCACTCATTCCCCCAGATGCTTCCTCATATTCATCAGCGCGTGCTTCTCCAACCGCGACACCTGTGCCTGACTAATCCCAATCTCCCCAGCAACTTCCATCTGCGTCCGCCCCTCGAAAAAACGCATCCGCAGGATCTTCTTCTCCCGCTCGTTCAGATGTCCCATTGCGTCCGAAATCGCAATGTCCTGCACCCAGTCCTCGTCCCGCACGCGCTCGTCTTTCACCTGATCAACGATGCACAGCGCGTCGCTGCCGTCGCTGCAAACCGGCTCGAACAGGCTTACCGGGTCTTGAATCGCCTCCAGCGCCAGCACGACGTCCATGCGGTCGATGTGCATGTCGGCGGCAATTTCCTCGACGGTGGGTTCGCGGGAAAGCTCCGTTTGCAGGCGGTCACGCGCACGAAGGGCTTTGTACGCCGTGTCGCGCATGGAGCGGCTGACGCGGATGGCGTTGTTGTCGCGCAGATAGCGGCGGATTTCGCCAATGACCATCGGCACGGCGTAGGTCGAAAAGCGGACGTTCTGCGACACATCGAAGTTGTCCAGCGCCTTCATCAGGCCGATGCACCCGACTTGAAAGAGGTCATCAACGTTTTCGCCGCGCCCGGAAAAGCGCTGGATGACGGACAGCACCAGCCGCAGATTCCCCTGTATGAACTCGTCGCGCGCCGCCTTGTCGCCGCTATGTACCAGCGGGTAGAGCTCCTGCATCCGCTGCGGCGTGAGAACGGGCAGCTTGCTGGTGTCCAGCCCGCATAAATCGACCTTGCCCCATGCCATGTTCTGCGTCCTCCTTGCATGTGAAGTATCCACAGTATGGCAATTTGCGGCGGTGGCTAATCACTTAGGCGAAAGTAGTGTTTTTTCGGCGATGCACGCTAAAATCAGGCATATCCTTCTTCTCTCACCAGCTCCCCATGCAGCCGATGCAGAATCCGCTTTTCGAGGCGGCTGATGTAGCTCTGCGAAATGCCGAGAATGTCCGCCACTTCCTTCTGCGTCATTTCGGGATGACCGTGCAGACCGAAACGCAAATCCATAATTTGCTGTTCGCGCGGGGAAAGGTGCGAAAGGGCAGCGAAAAGCATCTGCCGCTCGGCGCTTTCCTCGATGCCGCGCGAAACCATGTCCGGGTCAGTGCCGAGAACGTCAGAAAGCAGCAGCTCGTTGCCGTCCCAGTCGGTTTTCAATGGCTCATCCAGCGAAACTTCCATGCGCGTGCGGCTGTGGCGGCGCAGGAACATCAGCACTTCGTTCTCAATGCAGCGGCTGGCGTAGGTGGCGAGCTTGATTTTCTTCGACGGGTCGAAAGTGTTGACGGCTTTAATCAGGCCGATCGTGCCGATGGAAATGAGATCCTCCAGCATGATGCCGGTGTTGTCGAACTTCCGCGCGATAAAGACAACGAGGCGGAGATTGTGTTCAATCAGCGTCGTGCGGACGGCAGCGCCGTCGGTGTCGAGCCGGGCAAGGAGCGACTGTTCCTCTGCCGGTGTCAGCGGGGCAGGCAGCGGTTCAGGGCCGCCGATGTAGTAAATCTCGCGCGGCGCAAGGCTGCTCAGCAGGGCGGAAAGCTGCGCGGACGCGGCGGAAACGACAGAACACAAGGTGGACATATTGAATTCCTCCTATTTGCATAGAATTGTGGACACCATGCTTTCCGGCATCAGCGGCTGATGCACTCCGCCGTCCGACAGCGCGCAGCCAATCAGCCCGCGAAGCGCCGTCTCTTTCCACCCTGAAAGCAGGAAAATGCCGTCTGGACGGAGAACTATCATCAGCGTGATGCCCGATGCGGTTCGGGCACGGAGCAGGCGCATTCCGGGCAGCAGCGTGCTGCCCTCCGGCAAGTGCGTCAGGCGGCGGAAGGTATTTCGCGGCAGGATGAGCACCGGGTCGCCGGAGAGCGGGTCGCAGAGCAGGTTGCCGGAATCAACGAGCGCAGTCACGGCGGATTCGCAGTCGCCGCAGCGGATGCGGACGCGCACGAAGCGGCGTTTGCCGTGCTCCAAGCGCGTCAGGCGGCGCAGCAGGAGCAGCAGCGTGCACGTCAGCGCCGTTTGGACAGCACCCGGCAGCGGCAGCAGCGCCGATAGTCCAGCGCAGCCCCATTGCATCATCAGCATTGTCAGGCAGAAGGGCAGCGTCCGCCGCGCGGGAAATCGCCCGATGAGCGCGAGCAGCCCCGTCAGCGGCAGAACCATCACCACCTGCAGCAGTGGCGGAACGGAGAGCGACAGCAGGGTGAATCCGGCGTAGAGAATGGCGAATAGCAGCCTTCGACCACGGCTTGCGCGCGGCAGACCGAGCGCGGCGGACAGCGCCGACATCAGGCAAATGCCGCACAATCCCTGCTCCAAGAGGAACAAAAACCCGCTTGCGCGCAATCGGCATCGTCTCCTTTCGCCATTGAGTATAGCGATTGGGGACGAGCAGAATCGTCGAACGGGCGCGCAGAAAATGTCCGAGACGGAAAAATGAAGGAAATGAGAGAAGCATGAAAACAAGGATGCTAACCATCCGCGGCATTGCGGTGCAAATCACCGAGCGGGAGAATTGCCGGCGCTTCATCCTGCGCAGCCGCCCGGACTGCCCGTATGCGATGCTGTCTGTGCCGAAGCGGTCGCGGGAAGCGGACATCCGCCGCTTTCTGGAAAGTCAGCAGGAGTGGCTGCAAGCGCATGTCGGTGCGGTGAAAAATCCGCCGACGTTCGCGCCGGGCGAGGTGCATCGGCTGATGGGCGCATGGGTGACGCTGGGAGCAGATGTGCCGTCAGGCGCAGCGTTTGCGAAACTGCGCAATGAGCAGCTGATTCGCGAAATTGAGCGGGATATTGCGAAGTGGGCGAGTATCCTGCATGTGAGCATCACGCACGTTACCCTGCGGGAAATGACGAGCCGCTGGGGCAGCTGCCGCAAGCAGACGCGGCGCCTGACGTTCAACACGCGCCTTGGCGGTGCCGACGAAAGTATGATTGAATACGTCGTGGTGCACGAACTGTGCCACCTGATTTATGCTGACCACTCGGCGCGGTTCTGGGCGCTGGTGGCAAGCTGTCTGCCGGACTGCAAGCAGCGGCAAATCGCGCTGAACCGCATGGACATGACCCCGAAAGTGCCCTAATCACCGTATTACACACCGAAATCCGGGAAATCATATGCTGAAAGCAGCCGGAATACCGGCTTCTATGAAAAAATCAAAAGGCGGCGGCAGAAAAATGCCGCTTTTGCCTTGACATCCCGGACGGAGTGTGACATCATGAAACGTGGCGACGTATACCAGGCGAACCTTGACCCGGTGATTGGGTCGGAGCAGGGGGGCATCCGCCCGGTCGTCATCATCCAGAATGACCGCGGCAACCGATATTCCCCGACCGTCATCGTCGTGGCGGTCACGACGCGCAGAAAAAAGCCGCAGCTTCCCGTGCATGTGCTGCTGACGCGGGAAGAAAGCGGCTTGAAGGAGGATTCCATCGTCCTGACCGAGCAGGTTCGGACGCTGGAGAAAACACGCCTGACTCGCTATCTGGGCACAGTGACGGCGCAGGCTATGAAACGCATCGACCGCGCACTGGGCATGAGCATCGGCAGCACATGATACGAATTCTCATCTAAACCATGTCATTCGCACAGCATCTTTTCTGCCCCGGCTTTGCTTCGTTCCGCTCGTGCGTACCTCCAGTACGCCTTGCTCCACTCAGTTTTGCCGGAACGAAAAATCTGCTATGCTCGATGCCATGATTTAGAATCGAATTAGTATGAGTACGCAAACAACAAAGGAGCAGAAATCACCATGAACAAGCAATGGAATTGGAAAACAGTTCTTCAGCACGAGCAGGCCATCGTGTGGACGCAGATTGTGCTGGGCTGCATCATCGGCGGCGCGGCGTATCCGCTGTTTCTCACGCCCTGCAACATCGCGCCCGGCGGCTTGACCGGCGTCGGCATGATTTTGAACTACCTCTTCCAGTTCCCCATCGGCACAACTGCGCTGGTGCTGAATATCCCGCTGTTTATCATGGGCTATCGCAGCATGGGGCATGTGTTCGTTGTCCGCTCGCTGGTGGCGACGGTGCTGTTTTCCCTGGCGATTGATATTCTGCAGCTGCAGCCGCTGACGAGCGACCCGATGCTTGGCGCGATTTTCGGCGGTGCGCTGATGGGCGTCGGCTTGGGACTGATTCTCCGTGGCGGCGCGACGACCGGCGGCACGGATATGCTGGCGAAAATGGTGCATCAAAAGCTGCCTTTTATTTCGACCGGTATGTTTCTGATGATAATCGACTGCGTTGTGGTGATTTTTGCCGCCGTCTGCATCGGCACGACCGAAGCGCTGTTTGCGCTGGTATGCATTTTCATCAACGGCAAAGTGATTGACATGGTGATGCTGGGCTTGTCGAGGAACAAGGCGTGCTTTGTGATGAGTGACAAGTGGGCGGAAATTTCGCATCAGGTGCTGCACGACATGGACAGAGGGGCTACGCAGCTGTCGGCGCGTGGGGCGTATTCGGGCAAGGAACGCCCCGTGCTGCTGTGTGTCCTGCCGCCGCAGGAGGTTGCACGGTTTAAGGAGATTGTGCGGAAAGAGGATGACCGGGCGTTTATGTTCATCACCGAAGCGCATGAGGCGCTGGGGGAGGGCTTTGATAAGCTGGCGGAAAAAGACTGATTCTAATTGGAAATAAACAATTAAAAATTGGCATATTTTTTCCCGGCACAGAAACGTAAAGCGTTTTGATTTTGTCCAAGGAACTTTATCGCGGCGGATGAGGTCGTTTCTTCATGAAAGTCCTTTCGATGGGCAATTTCTGTGCGAAAAAGTCATTTTGTGGTATTTTACGTTTGACAAATCATCACACTTGTCGTATACTATATTGTGTGTCATCTTGACGATGGCCAAAAGAAACAGAAGCTCGCACACAGGGGAAGGAGAAACATCAGCCGCCCCTGCTGTCCTATCTGGAAAGGAATGAAACGGACAATGGCGTTGCGGAAAAAGGTGGTTTGTCTGCTGGCAATGGCGCTGGCACTGCTGATGCTCTGCGGCACGGCAATGGCGGATAATTTCAGTTTCCTTCCGTCGCGGACGGAGAACGGCAAGGAGTACCTTGCGCACCCTTCGTCGGAATTGACGACAATTCTGCTCATCGGCTATGACCACTACGCAAATGGTCAGATTGAGGAAGAGCCGAGCCAGTATCACCTCGGCGGGCAGTCGGACTTTCTTTTGCTGCTGGTGATTGATCATAAGAATCAGCAGATTCACCAATTGCAGTTTGACCGCGACACGATGACCCCCATCAAGCTTGTTGCGACCAACGGCAAGGACGCGGGGACGCGCCGCCTGCAGCTGTGCTTGGCGCACGCCTACGGCCGGACGCGCGAGGAGAACAATCAAAACACCATCTGGGCAGTGGAAAAGCTGCTGGGCATCGAGAAGGCGGATGACGGCGCGGAGATTGACTATTACATCAGCATGGATATCTCCGGCATCAACAAGCTTAATGAGCTGGTCGGCGGGGTGACCGTCACGATTCCCAACGATGACCTGCTTGCCCTTGACCCTACGCTCAAGGGCGGCGAGACCATCAAGCTGACCGGGATGCAGGCAGAATACTTCACCCGCACCCGCTATGATACCGCCGAACCGACGAATGAAGCCCGCATGGCACGCCAGCGCATCTATTTGAACAGCCTCGAAACGCTGCTGGAGGAGAAGATTCGCGCGAACGTGAATTACGTCAACACGCTGCTGAACGAAATGGGCATGATTTTCGACCGGACGACAACGCTGGATTCCGGCTTCGGCTTTACCACTGACGATGCGACCGGTACGGCGATTACCGACACAACCGACCACTACCTGATGGCGAACGTGAGCATCGACAATCTGGCGCTGCTGGCAAATCGCGTGATGGACTACGAAGTGCTGGACGTGGAGACGCTGAACGGCGTGCACTCGCTGGGCAGCGACGAGCACATCCACTTTGACCTCTACGAGAACGAGGCACTCAACTGGACGCTGAAGACCTTCTACACGGAGGCAGCCGGAAACTAACGTAGTGCAAGTACTTTTTTGAAAGAACAATAGGAGGACACCATGGCTTCTGAACATCAGGCAATTTCGCAGCATCAGGTGGAACAGGAAGAAACAACCATTGACTTGGCAGAACTGTTCTACCGCCTGCTGGATAAGGCGAAGTTCATCATCGTTGCGGCACTGCTGGGCGCGATTATTGCCTTCTGCGTGACGAAATTCTTTATGACGCCCATGTATCAGGCGTCGGCAAAGCTGTATGTGCTCAACAGCAGCGGCACCTCCCTCAATCTGTCGCAGATTCAGCTGAGCAGTTCGCTGGCGTCGGACTATGTGCAGGTGTTCGACAACTGGCATGTGCACGAGATGGTCAAGCGCCGCCTGAACCTCGATTACACCTATGCACAGATGGGAAAAATGATTTCCGTGGAAAACCCGACCAACACGCGAATTTTGAAGGTGACGGTACAGAGCGACGATCCGCAGGAAGCTGCGGACATGGCGCTGACGTATGTGCAGGTGGCGCGCGAGTTTATCGCCGCAAAGATGGACATGGATATGCCCACCATCTTTGAAGAGCCGCAGCTGCCCACGCGCCCCTATTCGCCCAGCACGATGAAGAACACGGTGCTTGGCTTTCTGCTGGGTCTGCTGCTGATGTGCGGCATCGTGGTCGTGCAGTTCCTTGCGGATGACCGCGTCCGCAACGCCGACAAGCTGGAGAAGCAGCTGGGTCTGGCAACCATCGGCATGATGCCCGTGCAGAGCTACGATTTGTCCCGCGAGCATAAGAACGGCAAGGAGGGGAAGTAAACCATGAAAAAGGCAATCATTCATCAGCACTATCCCCTTGATTATGCGGGAGAAGAGGCACTGAACTCCATCTGCACGAACCTTGCCTTCATCGGCACGGATAAGCGCAAAATTGTGATCACCAGCAACTCTCAGAGCGAGGGCAAGAGCTGGATGACCATGCACATCGCTGAAAACATGGCGCGCCGCGGCCGCCACGTTGTGCTGGTGGACGCGGATATGCGCCGCTCCTTCATGGTGCAGCGCTATAAGCTGGAACTGGAAGGCGAAGGGCTGGGCTTGGCGCACTTCCTCGCCGGGCAGTGCGACCTGAACGATGTTGTCTACGAGTCGGATGTGTACGGCATGTGCCTGATTCCGGCGGGGCGCGACGTGGTGAATCCCATCAACCTGATTGACTCGTCGTACTTTGAGCAGATGCTGGAGGCGCTGGCACAGTCCTTTGACATGGTGATTGTGGACGCACCGCCGGTTGGCATGGTGATTGACGCGGCGGAAATCGCGGCCTTCTGCGACGGCAGCGTGTTGGTGCTGGAGTATAACCACACCCGCCTGCGCGAAGTGGCGGAATGCAAACGGCAGATGGAAAAATCCGGTACGCCGGTGCTGGGCTGCATCATCAACAAAGTCAACTTCAACGCGCTGAGTGCAAAGCGATATTACAACAAAAACTATTACAGCCACTACACGAAAGGCTACTACAAGCACGACGACAAGGACAACCAAGCCAAGGCGTAATGGCATAATACGATTTCCAGATTCACCTGCGCCATCTGCTTGCGCATTTTATAAATTCATTAAAATCAGGAAAAGCGATATCATGTTCGTTGACATTCATCACCATCTCATCTACGGCGTAGACGACGGCGCGCAAACGTGGGAGGACACGCAGAAGATGATTCTGCGCGCCGTGGACGAGGGCATCACCGACATCGTATGCACCTCCCATGCGACACCGGGCATTACCCCTTTCCCGACGGAAAAGTACCTTGCGCATTTCGCCCAAGCCCAGCAGTGGTGCAGCGAAAATCAGCTGCCCATGACGCTGCATACCGGCTGCGAAATCCTCTACACGGATGCCAGCCCGCATCTGCTCAAAGAGGGTCACTATCCGTCATTGGCGGAAACGTGGACAGTGCTGGTGGAGTTCTCCGGCGACGTGCCGTACAGCCGCATGTGCGAGGCAGCGCGGCTCTTTGGCAATGCGGGATTCACGGTCATCTTCGCGCATGTGGAGCGCTTTGACCCGATGCGCAACTTCAAGCACGTCCGTGAGCTGCGCGAGGAATACGGCGTGTATATGCAGATGAACGCGAACACGGTGCTGATGAAGAAGGGCTTTTTCGCCGACCGCTGGACGCGCAAGATGCTTGATGAGGGCTACATTGACTGCATTGCGACTGACGCGCACAACACGACGTCGCGTCCCTGCCGGATGCGGGAGTGCTTCGAGAAGCTGAAAGCGTCCTATGGCGTGGAGGCGGCGGAAGAACTCTGCGGCGGCTTCCAAAGAAGGCTGCTGAACCTGTAAAATCGCAAAATAAGACGGCTTCCAGTCCCGTGATTTTGGGATTGGAAGCCGTCTATTATTCTTTGGGCAGCATCGCCGCACTGCGCACGGGCTTGTCCAGCCGCAACTCGATATACTGCCGCATCAGACGGTACGGCGCCATCATCTCTGGCGAATCCACCCATCCGGCGGAACCCGTCGTCAGCATCGTCCGCAGCCAGTTCACCTGCGCCGCCGAAATCGGCACATGAACGGGCAGGCGGCAGTCGCGGCAGACCAGCCCGCCCTCGGTCAGGTCGAACCACGTCGATTCGCCGTCCGCAATCCGCCGCTGACAGTGGACGCAGTGGTGCAGGCGCGGCACAAATCCTTCGCTCTGCGACAGGTGCAGCAGAAAGCCGGTCAGCAGCGGCCGCCACGGCTGCTCGGAGAAGGTCAGGCGCGACAGCGTGTGCAGCAGGAGCATGAAGGTTTCCTGCGCGGGGACGCCGGGCTGGATGACGTTCTCGACGACGCCGAGGAGGTACGTTCCGACGGCCAGGCGGTCGAAATCAGCGCGCAGGGGATAGAACGTCTCCATCAGGTTCGCGCTGATGAGGGTAAGGTGATTGCCGCGCTCGTACAGCTCAAAATCGCCCAAGGCGAACAGCTCGCTGGCGTTGAGAATAGGGGAGCGCGGTTTGCGGCATCCGCGGGCAAGCGCCTCAATGCGCCCCTTCGTCGGGCTGAAGAGGGTCAGCATTCGGTCGTTGTCCCGGTAATTGGCGTAGCGGAGGACAATCGCGGTGTGTTCGGTCTGTTTCATAGCATCTTACCCAAAAGGCTGCGCACAGTCGCCCATGCGCAGCCTTTGCTTATTTGCTTACTCGTTCGGAATCAGGGTCGCGAAGTAAATGCAGTCACCCACCTCGCGGCGCTTCGGGTTCGAGGGGGAGTTAATCTTCTCGTTGTTCAGCACCACGGTGCAGGAGGAACCGCCATCGAGGTTGTAGGCGTTCTGCAAGCCGAACGCGCCCGCCAGCTTTGCCGCGCCCCACAGGTTAAAACCGATGGACTTCGGGCTTTGGCTTTCCGGGCCTTCTGTGCAAAGGATGACAAACTCCATCGGGGTAATCTGTCCGAAAATCATGCGCTGCGCCAGCGTCTTGGGGCCGTTGTCCATGCGGGAGTCAAACTCGTCGCGGACAACGCCGTCAATCACCAGGCCGGGGCCGAAGCAGAACGTGTGGGCGACCGTGCCGCCGTTTTCCAGATAATCCCGCCATTTTTGATGCGTCGTGCCCTGAATGATGTGCATACCGCCCTCTGTGTCGATAATCATCGTGTCGCGGTATTCGCGGGGCAGTTCACGCAGACGGTGTGTGTTGCGATAGACGATTCCTTCAGAATGGTAGATGAAGTAGTCGCCGTTGATGGCGAGAACGGCGTTATTCTGCTTTGCCATGCGTTCGACGCGCACGGTGTTCTTGGACGGGTAGGGGAACGCCAGCGCAGTGCGAATCTGCGTTGGGTCGGTGATTTTGACGTACACCGCCATGACGGTCGTCGTGCCCTCGCCGGGTTCATCAACACGCTCGATGTCCTGCGTCCAGTAGGACGTTTCGACGCGAATATCCAGCGAATCGTCGTGATAGCCGCCCTGATCGGGCAGATAGCAGTCCGGATTCGGCAGATACGGCGCGGCAAGGAGTTTTCTGCCCGTGCTGTCCAGCCAAGGAAGCGGCTCGTAGGTCGTTTCCTCCGCCAGCGCAGGGCAAAGCATCGCCAGCAGCGCACACGCGGCGATGAGTTTCCGCAGATATTTCATTTGTCTATTCCTTTCCGTAGAGGGGGGAGGCGCAAGGGGCGCTGCCCCTTGACCCTGCCAAAGGGTCTTCGACCCTCTGGACTCCCTTTCGCGCGATTGAGTTGGATGCGGCTGCATACAGTGCCCGCGTGTTTATGAGGGAAACGGGCGAAATTAGAAGCGCATCCGCTCCTCGATGTAGCTCCGCAGATCCTTCAGCGCCACGCGCTCCTGCAGCATGGTGTCGCGGTCGCGAACCGTGACCGACTGCGTCGCTTCGGTGTCGAAGTCCACGCAGATCGTGAACGGCGTGCCGATTTCGTCCTGACGGCGATAGCGCTTGCCAATCGAACCCGTCTCGTCGTAATCCACCGGGAAATACTTCGCCAAATCCGCGTGGATTTCGCTCGCCAGCGTGCCCAGCTTGTTCTTTTGCAGCGGCAGAACGGCAGCCTTGTAGGGCGCCAGCGCCGGATGCAGGTGCAGCACTGTGCGCACGTCGCCGCCCTCCAGCTCCTGCTCTTCGTAGGCATTGCACAGGAACGCCAGCACCATGCGGTCAACGCCCAGCGACGGCTCGATGCAGTAGGGGATGTAGCGCTCGTTCGTCACCGGGTCGAGGTATTCCAGCGACTTGCCGGAATGGTTTTGATGCTGCGTCAGGTCGTAATCCGTGCGGTCGGCGATGCCCCAGAGCTCGCCCCAGCCGAACGGGAACAGGAACTCGAAGTCCGTCGTCGCCTTGGAGTAGAACGCCAGCTTTTCCGGCTCATGGTCGCGCAGGCGCAGGCTGTCCTCTTTGATGCCCAGCGAAAGCAGCCACTGCTTGCAGAACGAACGCCAGTAGTCGAACCACTGCAAGTCCTCGCCGGGCTTGCAGAAGAATTCCAGCTCCATCTGCTCAAATTCGCGGACACGGAAGATGAAGTTGCCGGGGGTGATTTCGTTGCGGAAGGATTTGCCAATCTGCGCGATGCCCGCCGGAAGCTTCTTGCGCATGGAGCGCATGACGTTGGCGAAGTTGACGAAGATGCCCTGCGCGGTTTCGGGACGCAGGTAAATCTCATTCTCCGGCGTTTCCATCACGCCCGCGTGGGTCTTGAACATCAGGTTGAACTGGCGGATGCCGGTGAAATCCTTCTTGCCGCACTTCGGGCAGACGATGTCGTGCTCGGCAATGTACTTCTCCAGCTCAGCGTTCGTCCAGCCGTCGCCGGTTTCCGCGCCGCCGGTGAAGTCCTCAATCAGCTTGTCTGCACGGTAGCGCGCCTTGCACGCCTTGCAGTCCATCAGCGGGTCGTTGAAGCCGCCGACGTGACCCGACGCCACCCACACTTCGCGGTTCATCAGAATTGCGCAGTCAAGCCCCACATTGTACTTGCTTTCCTGCACAAATTTCTGCCACCACGCCTTTTTCACGTTGTTCTTGAATTCCACACCGAGCGGGCCGTAGTCCCATGTATTTGCCAAACCGCCGTACAGTTCGCTTCCGGCAAAAATCAGACCGCGGTTTTTGCACAGCGCAACCAGTTTGTCCATCGTCAAATCAGCCATCGTGATTTCCTCCTGAAAAAGTGAGAATCTAACAAATGTAATGATAGGCGCAAACGCTCACTTTGTCAAGGCTGGAACGCATTTTTTCCACCGAAAACGCTGATTTTCCGTGCTGAAATCTGCTGATTTTCCCGCAAGCGATATTTTTCGCAAATTTCCCGAAAAAAATTTCATTTTCCCTCTTGCATTTTCCGAAGAAGTGTGCTATTATATCAATGTTGTCAGTGCGATTCACTCGCCGGCACACGGATGCTGATATAGCTCAGTTGGTAGAGCGCATCCTTGGTAAGGATGAGGTCACCAGTTCAAATCTGGTTATCAGCTCCATAAGCCTTGCATTTTGCAGGGCTTTTTTCGTGTTTTGGGGCGGAATTTTGCATTTTTAAGCAGAACGCATTGCAGTCTCGATGTTTTTCCTGACCTCATCCCTATTTTTCTGCACCTGCCGCTTCCTTGACGGTGAATTTGCCCCCAAAAAAGCACGGTGCGCAGGTCTGCCAATCGCCTGCGCACCGCGAGGTTCACTTATTTTCCTCCACTTCTACCGTCTGTACCGACTCCTTCTCCCGCCACGTCTCTTCCTTCACCAGCGTCGCGAACCAAATGCAATCCCCAACCATGCGGTTCTTGTGGCTCGATGGCGAGTTAATCTTCTGATTATTCAGCGCAATCGTGCTCGATGAGCCGCCGTCGAGGTTGTATGCGTTGTCCAGCCCAAACTGCACGCACAGGTTCGCCATCTGCACAAGGTCGAAGCCGACGGATTTCGGGGCGGTGCTTTCCGGCCCCTCGTTCGTCAGTATCAGGTATTCCAGCTTGCCGATCTGCCCGATGACCATTCGCTGGGCTTTCTTGGCTTTGCCGTTGTCGATGGTCACGTCATCAAGGCTCGTGAGCGGAACGCCGTCCACCACCAGCGCAGGGCCGAAGCAGAAGGCGTGCAGAACGGTGCCGCCGCCGGCAATGTACTCGTCCCACTTCGCCTGCGTGGTGCGGGTGATGAGGTGGAAGTCGCCATTTTCGTCCACAATCAGCTCGTCGCGGCCCTTATGCGGACGCATCCGCAGCGTCTGACCGTTGCGGACGACGATGCCCTGCTCATGGTAGAGACAGTAGTCACCGTCGATGCCCATGACGGCGTTGAAGCGCTTCGTCATGTCGTTGACGTGGCGCGCCTGCTTCGACGGGTACTTGTTCGCGAAGCCTGTGCGGAATTGGCTCACGTCGGTCAGCTTCACGCGCGCGGACATGACGGTCGTTGTGCCTTCGCCGGGTGCATCAACCTGCTGCAAATCCTGCGTCCAGTAGGTGACGTTAATCTGGATGTCGATGGAATCATCATGGTAGCCGCCGTTATTGGGCAGGTAGCAATCCGGGTTCGGCAGGTTGGGGGAAACTTTGATATCCCACGGAATTGGCTCGAAATCGGGTGCGTCCTCCGCCAAAGCGGGAACAATCAGCAGCGCGCAGAGCAAAAGCGAAATCAGGCGTTTCATTCGGAAATGTACCTCCTACGGTGTTCTACTTATCAGACGAATCAAAAGGGGAAAACGTTGTCATGTACGAAAATTTAATTTTTTTGTAACAATTTTGCGGATGCGCGCCATTTCGCCCAAAAGTTGAAATTCCCTCTTGCATCAGCGCGCAAAATGGCGTATAATAAGCCTGTCAAATGACCCCGCTTGACGGGAGAAAAGCAGCTTTTGTCCTTCCAGAGAGCCGCCGGATGGTGCGAGGCGGCAGGGCGCGGGTGCTTCTTCCACTCCTGAATGGGGGCAGACGAGGAGTCTGCCGGGTTCGCCCGATACAGCGAGCATGAGTGGTCTGACGTGCGTCAGGCAAACTGGGTGGCAACGCGAGCTTCTCGTCCCGGAATTTTACGGGATGGGAAGCCTTTTTGGTTTCCGCCAAGCAAAAAAGGAGGATTTTTTCCGATGCTGGACATCAATCTGCTCCGTACCAATCCCGAATTGGTGAAGGAGAACATCCGCAAGAAGTTTCAGGACGAAAAGCTCGTCATGGTCGACGAAGTCGTCGAGATGGACAAGGAGTACCGCGCCGCGATTCAGCAGGCGGACACCCTGCGCAACCAAATTAAGGTTGCGTCCAAGCAGATTGGCATGCTGATGGGCAAGGGTCAGAAGGAAGAGGCTGAAAAGGCGAAGGAACAGGTCGCCGTTTACAAGGCGGATCTGGAGGGCCTTGCGGCGAAGGAAGACGAATTGCAGGCGGAAATCCGCAAGCGGATGCTCGTCATTCCGAACATCATTGACCCGTCTGTGCCGATTGGCAAGGATGACAGCCAGAACGTGGAAATCGAGCGCTTCGGCGAGCCCGTCGTACCGGATTTCGAGATTCCGTATCATGTGGATATCATGGAGCGCCTGCACGGCATCGATCTTGACAGCGCCCGCAAGACCTCTGGCAACGGCTTCTATTACCTCATGGGCGATATTGCTCGCCTGCACTCCGCAATTCTGTCCTATGGCCGTGATTTCATGATCGACCGCGGCTTCACCTACTGCATCCCGCCGTACATGATCCACGGCGACGTGGTGACGGGCGTGATGAGCTTCGCCGAGATGGAGAACATGATGTACAAGATTGAGGGCGAAGACCTCTATCTGATTGGTACGTCCGAGCACTCCATGATCGGCAAGTTCATCGACACGATTCTGGACGAAAGCCAGCTGCCGCAGACGCTGACCAGCTATTCCCCCTGCTTCCGCAAGGAAGTTGGCGCGCATGGCATTGAGGAGCGCGGCGTGTACCGCATCCACCAGTTCGAGAAGCAGGAGATGATCGTCGTCTGCAAGCCGGAGGACAGCCCGATGTGGTTCAACCGCCTGTGGCAGAACACCGTTGATTTCTTCCGCTCGATGGACATCCCGGTTCGCACGCTGGAATGCTGCTCTGGCGACCTTGCTGACTTGAAGGTGAAGTCGCTGGACGTGGAAGCGTGGTCTCCGCGCCAGAAGAAGTACTTTGAGGTCGGCAGCTGCTCGAATCTGGGCGATGCGCAGGCGCGCCGCTTGAAGATTCGCGTCAAGGGCGACGACGGCCGCAAATACTTCGCGCATACGCTGAACAACACCTGTGTTGCGCCGCCGCGTATGCTGATTGCCTTCCTCGAAAACAACCTGCAGGCCGACGGCCGCGTCCGCATTCCGGAAGCCCTGCGGATGTACATGGGCGGGAAGGAATATATCGGCTGATTGGGCTGAAGGGAAAATTGCAAAGGGACGGGTGCAGGGGGGGCTCCCTGCACCTGTTTTGTATACACAATTATTCTGCATTGAGCAAAGGCAGTTTCACGAGCGAAGCTACTGCGACAACAATAAATTTGCTGATATTTCCGTTGATATTTCTGCTGATTGATGATATAATATTCGTGTGAGAAAGGAGTTGACCACGATGACCTCTGTTATGAGCGCAATCAAGAACACTGTTCCGATTACCCAGTTCAATCGGGGACTTGCAGGAAAAATCTTTGAGGAAGTTAAGCAAACTGGTGCAAAAGTTGTCATGAAAAATAACACGGCAGAATGCGTTCTGCTTTCGCCAGAGGAATATGTACGGCTGATGGACGAATTGAACGATGCGCGTCTGCTGGCTGTGGCATCGGAGCGCATGGCGCACTACGACCCGTCGAAACTGATTTCCGAAGAAGAAATGAACCGTCGCCTTGGCGTTACTGAGGATGACCTCAAGGATTTTGAAAGCGTGGAAATTGAATGAACTGGAAACTTGAATACCTTCCGGAAGCCGAGGATGACTTCAAGGCGCTTGATGGCAGTCAGAGAAATCTTGTCCTGAAAGCAATTAAGAAGGTACGGCAGAATCCGCTGCCTGCGGACGAAAATGGCTATGGAAAGCCGCTTGGCAATCAAAACGGAAAAAACCTTGCTGGACTGCTGAAAATCAAGCTGCGCGCCGCTGGAATACGCGTCGTTTATCAGATTCAGCGCACGGAAACGGCTATGCTGGTGATTGTCATCGGCGTGCGTGCGGATGAAGAAGTGTACGAAATTGCACAGAAAAGAGCCGCAAAGCATCATTTACTGGGGTGAACGCACAAGCTGGGTGCTGGGGGATGCAATGCTCCTTGCCCCCGTTTTTTCTTTTCCACGCGCCCTTCTTTTCCGCCGCCCGCCCGCATACCATCCATCAGCCGAATCAACGGGCAAGGAGGCGGACAAACATGAAACTTCCCAAACTTCCGAAACTTCCATCCCTCAAATCCCTTCATCTCCCCAGCCGCATCACGATGGAACGGCTGCTCATTGTCTCTGCGGCGGCGCTTGTAGTTGTCCTCGCCGTCCGCGGCGGGCAGCAGACCAAAACCGCCATGCAGCAGACTGACTTCACCCCTGATGTCAGCACCCAAACCATCGCGGACGCATCGCCGGATGTCGAAATGACCGCTACCGTCTGCTGGTATGAGGACGGCGAGGGGTATCTCGTGCCGGTCACGCGGCAGATTCCGCTGCAGGACGGCGTGGCGAAGGCGACGCTGAGCCTGATGGTGAAGTCGTCGGAAAATGACCTCGCGGCGGCGCGGATGGGGCTGCGGAACGTTATTCCAGAGGGCGTGACGTTCGATTTGGACATTTCCGGCGGCAAGGCGCGCGTGGACTTGAGCAAGGAGGCGCTGAGCTGCCAGAACGCGGAGGAAGAGCTGCTGATGGTGCAGGGGACAGCGGCGGCGCTGTGCGGATTTGACACGGTGCAGGAGGTAACGTTCCTCTTTGACGGTCAGAAGCGCTCGCAGTTGACGCACGGGACAGACGTATCCGGCGTGTTCAAGGCGGACAGCGTGAATCTGGAAAGCGTGGAGACGACGGCGAACCTGACGAATGCGTCGCGGGTGCAGCTGTATTTCCCGTCGGCGGACGGGCGGCTGATGGTGCCTGTTACGCGGACGGTATTCTCCCCTGCTGACCTGACCACGGCAATGCTGGAACTGGCGAAAGGCCCGGAGAAGGACAGCGGGCTGGAAATCCCGCTGCCGAAGGACTGTGGTCTGCGGTCGGTGACGCTGAAGAACGGTGTCGCGACAATTGACTTCACAAAAGAATTTGCGTCCCTTGCGACGGCGGAGGACGCGAACGCGGCGACAAGCCAGGCGCTCCGGGCAATTGTGTTCACGGCGAGCCAATTTCCGGGCGTGAAGAAAGTCGAGGTGCTGGTGGAAGGAAAGCCGTTCGAGGCACAGCCGTCGGCAGTAACGACGTTCGTGAATCAGGCGGACGAAGTGATGGCGCAGTATCCGGGGCTGATTACGGTGGACTAATACTATGATTACGGTGGACTAATACTATTTCCTGCATTCGCCTGCGCCATCTGCTTGCGCCGCGAATTTGGAAATAGTATAAAAAAGGCGGGTGCGCGGAGATTCAAACTCCATGCACCCGCTTTGCGTATATCAATAATTACTTCTTGTTTCCCCCGAACAGCCCCGTGATTCCGCCCAGAATCCCGCGCGTCACCTGCCGCGTCACTTCGCGGGTTGCGGTGTTAATCGCCGTATTCTGCACGCGCCCCAGCAATGAGTCGTTCTTCCGGGCGCGCGCGGCACGTTCTTCGCGCAGTTCATCCGCGTGCTTCCGGCGTTCTTCCGCCTGGCGATCCTTCTCGGCTTTTTCAGCCGCTTTGCGCTGCTTCTCCGCCTCGCGCTCCTGTGCCTTCGTCGTTGTCGGCGCTGCTGCGGTCTGCGCCTGAGCCGGGACGTAATTGCCCGTCGCGGGGTCAAGCTGCATCGGCATCATCTTCTGCACATACTGCCCGCTTGCCGGGTCGTAGACCATCACCAGCATGTTCTGTACCTGCGGCTGCTGCACAGTCAGCACCGGGACAGGCTGCGCCTGACTTATCGGCTGCTGCTCCTGCTGATTCTGCCACGCCGGACGTGCAGGTTCGTCCGCCGCCATCCACGCGGGACGCGGCGTGCTGCTCTGTGCGGCATGCTGCGCCTGAACCATCGGCTGCGCCGCCTCGCGCTGCACATAATGCCCTGTCTGCGGGTCGAACACGAGGAACGCATCGGGGCGGCTGACTGTCGGCGCAGCGGTCGAAATCTGCGGCGCGGCGGCTTCCGGCGCGGGCATCTGCTCCTTCTGGAACGCGCTTGCCAGCATTTCGTAGGCGGAAACGCGGTCAACCGGCGTGTCGTAAACGCCGCGGAAGGGGCTGGATTCGATGCACTCCTGCCGCACATCGCCGTCAATGGCGTTCATGGCACTCTGCGGGGGGAGGATGGTCGCGCGCTCGACGATGCTCGGCGCACCGTCCGCATCGAGGAAGGAAACCAGCGCTTCGCCTGTTTTGAGCGTGGTGATGGCTTCTGCCGTGTCGAACGCGGGATTCGCGCGGAAGGTCATCGCAGCGGTGCGGACGGCCTTCTGGTCAAGCGGCGTGTAGGCGCGCGGGGCGTGCTGGACGCGGTTGCCGAGCTGCCCCAGAATGCTCATGGGAATGTCGCAGGGGTTCTGGGTGACGAAATACACGCCGACGCCCTTGGAGCGAATCAGCCGGACGACCTGCTCCAGCGTTTCCAGCAGCGCCTTGGGGCAGTCGTCGAAGAGCAGGTGCGCCTCGTCGAAGAAGAACACCATGTGCGGCTTGTCCAAATCGCCGCATTCGGGCAGCAGCTCGTACAGCTCCGACAGCATCCACAGCAGGAAGGTCGAGTACAGCCGGGGCTTGCGGTAGAGCACATCTGCCGCGAGGATGTTGATAACGCCGCGCCCGCTTTCATCAAGCTGCATCCAGTCGGCGATGTTCAGCGCGGGTTCGCCGAAGAACGCATTGCCGCCCTCGTCCTCCAGCATGGCGACGGCGCGCTGAATCGCACCGACAGACGCCATGGACACGTTGCCGTAATCGAGCGTGTACTCCTTGGCGTGCTCACCGACGTAGGCAAGCATGGCCTTCAAGTCCTTGAGGTCGAGCAGGAGCATGTTCTCGTCATCCGCGACGCGGAAGAGGATGCTCAGCACGCCTGCCTGCGTGTCGTTGAGGTTCATCAGCCGCGCGAGCAGCGTCGGCCCCATTTCGCTCACGGTCGTGCGGACGGGATGCCCCTCTTTGCCGAACACGTCCCAGAACACGGTCGGGAACGTGCGGTACTCGAACGTCGGCACGCCGCACTGCGTCAGGCGATTGGCGATATTGTCGCTGTGTGTGCCGGGCTGCACCATCCCGGCGAGATCGCCCTTGATATCCGCGAGGAACACGGGCACGCCCATGTCTGAAAATCCCTCTGCCAGCACTTTGAGGGAGACGGTTTTGCCCGTACCGGTCGCCCCGGCAATGAGACCATGGCGGTTTGCCATCTGTGGCAGCAGGCAGACGGGATGTTCACCTGTTCCAAGCCAGATTTTGCCTTCGTAGAGCATGTGTGTTGTGTTCTCCTTTTTCCTTTTATAGTGGTACTATTGGCACTTCGATGATTGTCTTTATGCGGCAGGGGTTTCGCCTCTGCGGAGGCGACCAGAGGGCTTTGCGGTCGCCCTCTGGACTCCTTCGCACGCACACCCATGTTACTTGGATTTTATCGAAAATGCGATTAGTGGGTGTGCGGTTACTCCTTCTTCTCATCCATCTCCGCTGTGCGTTCCGAAATAATATACCGCGGACGCTGCTTGACTTCCAAGTAGATTTTGCCGATGTATTCCCCGATAATACCGAGAAACAGGCACTGCATCCCGCCAACGAAGCATACCAGACAAGCCAGCGACGCCCAGCCAGCCACCGAATGCCCGGCAATCGCGGCAATCACCGCCCAGATAATGCCGATAAATGACAGAATCGTGATAAACAGCCCGGCGAAGAACACCATGCGAATCGGTTTGACCGATAGGCTTGTGATGCCGTCGAACGCCAGCCCCAGCATCTTCTTCAGCGGATAGTGGCTTTCGCCCGCAATGCGCTCGTGGCGCTCGTAAGAGACGCTGGTGGACTTGAACCCGACCAGCGGAACCATCCCGCGCAGATACAGGTTTACTTCACGGAATTTCGCCAATTCCTGCAGGGCACGGCTGGAAATCAGGCGATAATCCGCGTGATTAAACACAACCTCCGCGCCCATTGCGCTGAGCAGCTTGTAGAAGCCTTCCGCTGTGAAGCGCTTGAAGAACGTGTCGGTATCACGCTTGGAGCGCACGCCGTAGACGATTTCGCAGCCGTCAAGGTACGCATCCACCATCGCGTCCATGGCGTTGATATCGTCCTGCCCGTCGCAGTCGATGCTGATGGTGATATCGCAGCGGTCTTTCGCCTCCATCAGCCCTGCCCAGACCGCCCTTTGGTGCCCTCGGTTGCGGCTCTGCGCAATGCCTTGGAAGCACGGGTCTTTCGCGGACAGCGCCGTGATAATCTCCCACGTCTTGTCCTTGCTGCCGTCGTTGACGAACAGAATGCGGCTCTCGTCGCTGATTTTCCCCGCGTCTACGAGCTGACGAACCTTGTCGCGGAACATGCCGCTGGTAATCGGCAGTACGCTTTCTTCGTTGTAGCAGGGAATCACAATATACAATACAGGCTTGTGTGCCACGCAGAAACACCTCCAGTATGGTTGATTATGCCTTATTATAGCACATTTTCTCCTGCTTGAACAGGTTCTTTTTGCAACAGCTTCGACGCAATTATTGTTCACAAAATATTTACAAACACTTCCGACATTCGTTACAAAGTCGTGCTATGATACGGAAAGTACTCCAAGAGGGGTGCGGCTATCAAAGGAAGTGTGCTTATGAATCAGGCGGCAATTGGTCAGTATATCGCAGGCAAGCGCACTGCGCAAGGGATGACGCAGGAGCAGCTGGCGCAGAAAATTGGCGTATCGCAGAAATCCTTGATGCGCTGGGAAACGGGCAAACGTCTGCCCGATGCTGATGCGGTGGAAGCGCTCTGCACGGCGCTGGGTATCACCCTGCCGGAACTGCTCAACGGCAAGGATTCGCCGCAGAAGGAAGAAATGCAACTGACGCATGACGCACAGATGCTTGACCTGCTGCGCCGGATGCAGCGGACGGTCTACGAGCAGCATATTCTCTACGGCGTTCTGCTGATTCTGCTGGGCATCGCGAGCAACGCATTGTCTGCGCTGGTTGGCGGCAGCCATGTCAAGGAATTCTTTTCGGGTGTGCTGATGGGGATGTCCGTTGCGGAAATGCTGGCGGGGGTCGTCATCGTTGCCATCCATGTGATTCACGGAAAATGCGAGGAGTAATTAGCAATTTGAGAAATCATTGCGCATTGAAAAGCGGTCGTGCGACCGCTTTTTTCGTTTTGGGAAATCGCAGAAACATGCCTTTTTTCCTTGACCCCTTCGGCATTCCGATGTATAATAAAGAATGGTGTATTAGCGCATTGAGCAGAAAGGGGTGAGTGTCCTGTACGCACAGGTAATTGTGGACATTGTGCATGAGAATGTTGCGCACACGTTTACCTACCGCATTCCGGACGGCATGACGCTCACCGCCGGACAGCGCGTGGAAGTTCCGTTCGGGCGGATGCGCAAGGAGGGGGTCGTCCTCTCCCTGACGCAGGAGACGGACGTGCCGCCGGAAAGGCTCCGCGACATCCTCCGCCCGCTGGAGGACTATGCCGCTATCTGCCCCACGCTGCTGACGCTCGCCCAGCAGATGGCGGACGACGTGCATTGCCCACTGGCGGAAACGCTGCGGCTGATGCTGCCCGCCCAAATGCGCGGTGGACGCATTCAGGTGAAAACGCAGACGGTCGCGCAGGCCGCGAAACCACGCGAAATGCTGGAAGCGGCGGCACTGGCGGAGAAACGCTCGCCGAAACGGCGTCTGCTGCTGACGGTCTTATCCGACGGGCGGACGCACCCGGTGGAGGAATTGAAGCTGCTTGTCCGCGAACCGCTGCAAGCGCTGCGCCAGATAGAAGCAGCCGGACTAATTGCCCTGCGGGAAGAAGAAGTGCTGCGCCGGCCGGGCGGCAATACGCCGGACACCGCCGTCCCTGACCCGCCCCTCACGCCGGGGCAGGAGGAAGCGCTGTCTGTCATGCTGCCGGATTTGCGCAGTGGACAGGGGAAATACCTGCTCCACGGTGTGACGGGCAGCGGCAAAACCGAGGTGTTCATCCGCCTCGTGCGCCAGACGCTCGGGCAGGGGAAATCCGCCATGATTCTCGTGCCGGAAATCGCTCTCACGCCGCAAATGGTCATGTGGTTTCGGGCGCGGTTCGGGGCGGTTGCGGCGGTGCTGCACTCGCGGCTCAGTGCGGGCGAGCGCTTTGATGAGTGGCGGCGCATCTGGCGCGGCGACGCGCGGGTCGTCATCGGCGCACGGTCAGCGGTGTTCGCGCCGTGCGGGAACTTGGGGCTGATTGTCGTGGATGAGGAGCACGAATCGACGTACATCTCCGACCGTCATCCGCGATATGACGCGCGCGAAGTTGCCATCCGCCGATGCGAAAATGAGCACGCGACGCTTCTGCTTGCCTCCGCTACGCCCAGCATCCTGTCCTTCGCCAGGGCACGGCGCGGGGATTATGTGCTGCTTGAAATGCCCTCCCGCGTCGGCAACCGCCCGATGCCGCAGGTCACGCTGGTGGACATGCGCAAGGAGATGGAGAACGGCAACCGAAGCGTATTTTCCGGGCAATTGGTCGCGGCACTCAAGAACTGCGTCGCGCGCGGCGAACAGGCCATGCTGCTGATGAATCGGCGCGGGTACAACAGCTTCGTCAGCTGCCGAAGCTGCGGTTATGTCGTCAAATGCCCGAACTGCGATGTCGCCATGACCTACCACGTCGTGGGCAGCGGGCAGACCGAGGCGAAACTCCACTGCCACTACTGCGGATTCGCCGCGCTGCCGCCGAACACCTGCCCGAAATGCGGCAGCAAGTACATCCGCTATTTCGGCGCGGGGACGCAGAAAATCGAGGAAGAATTGAAGAAGCTCTTCCCACAGGAAAACGTCATCCGCATGGATATTGACACGACCTCCGGCAAGGATGGTCACGCAAAGCTGCTCGATGAGTTCCGCTCCGGGCGCGCAAAGCTGCTCGTCGGCACGCAGATGATTGCCAAGGGGCTGGATTTCCCGAAGGTGACGCTGGTGGGCGTGATTGCGGCGGATATGACGCTGAATTTGCCCGACTACCGCGCGCGGGAGCGGACATTCCAGCTGCTGACGCAGGTCGCCGGGCGCGCCGGACGCGGCACACTGCCGGGGCAGGTCATCATCCAGACGTACAAGCCGGAGGATGAGGTGATTCAGACCGCTGCCGCGCAGGACTACCGCGCGTTCTTTGAGCTGGAGTTCGATCGCCGGCGGACGGGGTTGTATCCGCCGTTCACGATTCTGGCGCGGCTGCTGGTGGAAAGCAATTCGCCGCAGAAGGCGCGAGAGGTCGCGACGGCGCTTCATGCGCGGTGCGAGGAGCTGCTTAACGCGCATCCGCAGTGGAAGAAGCGGGCGCTGATGGTGCGGCTTGACCAGCCGAGCATCACGGTTTTGCGCGGAAAAACGCGCTGGCATGTGCTGATGAAGCTGCTGGTGCATCCGGAGACGGAGCAGTTCGCCGCGGCATTGAGCGAACTGGCGCGGGAGAAGCAGGAGGGCGCGGAGGTGTACTTTGAGTACAACCCCACGACCATGATGTAAATGTGGTTTTATTTCCCTGAAATCGCGTGAATTGTGTGGGTATCCTGTGGATAAACACGCGGAAGCAGTATGCAGATGCGACCAACTCAATCGCGTGAAAGGGTCAAGGGACGAAGTCCCTTGCGGAGTCCAGAGGCAGAGCCTCTGGTGGGGTCAAGGGGCGAAGCCCCTTGGTTCCCCTTTTATAGGAAGGAGTATTGTAATTTATGGCGATTCGGAAGATTGTGAAGATTGGCGATGATTGCTTGCGGCAGGAGTGCCGGAAGCAGGAGAAGTTTGATTTGCGGCTGAAAATCCTGCTGAAGGATATGGCGGACACGATGTATAAGGCGGAGGGCGTCGGGCTGGCGGCGCCGCAGGTCGGGGTGCTGCGCCGCGTGGTGGTGATTGATGTGGGCGATCAGGGTGACGGGCTGCTGGAACTCATCAACCCCGTCATCACCATGCGCGAGGGCGAGCAGTGCGGGCGCGAAGGCTGCCTGTCGCTGCCGGGACGTCAGGCGGTCGTTACCCGCCCGCGTAAAGTCACCGTGCAGTACCAGAACCGCGACGGCGTGCCTTGCGAAAAGACGGTCGAGGGACTGTTCGCACGCGCGGTCTGCCACGAGCTGGATCACCTTGACGGCAAGCTGTACATCGACGTGATGGATCGCGAACTGACGCCGGAGGAAATCGAGGGGCATATCCCGGAGGACGACAACCAGTGAGAATCGTGTTTATGGGCACGCCGGATTTTGCCGTGCCGTCCCTCAAAGCCTTGGTGGAGGGCGGATATTCGGTCGTCGGCGTGGTCACGCAGCCTGACCGCCCCAAGGGGCGCGGCAAGAAGCTCGCCATGTCCCCCGTCAAGGAGTACGCCATCCAACAGGGCATCCCTGTCCTTCAGCCGGAGCGTATCAGCCGGGATGGGTATGAGGATCTGCTGAATCTCCACCCCGATTTGTGCGTCACGGCGGCGTTCGGGCAGATTCTCTCGCAGAAAATCCTCGATATTCCGCCGCTGGGGACGATTAACGTCCATGCGTCGCTCCTGCCCAAGCACCGCGGCTCTGCGCCGATTGCGTGGGCAATGGTGCAGGGCGACAAGACCACCGGGGTGACCACCATGATGACCGCGCGCGGCATCGACAACGGCGATATGCTCCTCAAAGCCGAAACGCCGATTGACCCCGCCGAAACGTGCGGCGAACTGACGGCGCGCCTGAGCGAAATCGGCGCGAAGCTGCTGATGGACACGCTCAAAGCCCTCGAAAATGGGACGCTTGAGCGCATTCCGCAGGACGAAAGCCAAATGACCTACGACCCCAAGCTCGAAAAGGACATGGGCGTTATCGACTGGACGCAGGACGCGGCGGACATTGTGCATCGGATTCACGGCCTGAACCCGTGGCCCGGCTGCACAAGCGCTGCTCCCGGCGGAACGTGGAAGCTCCTGCGCGCCGAAGTTACGGACATGAGCGGTCAGCCCGGCGAAGTCCTTGCGGCGGATGGCAAGGAAGGGCTGATTGTCGCGGCGGGGAAGAACGCTGTGCGCGTCCGCCAGCTGCAAGTGCCCGGCGGGAAGCCGATGGATGCACGGGATTATCTGCGCGGTCACGCAATGGCCGCTGGAACAATGTTGAAAGAGGATACGGAAAATGAGTGACGAGAATCGACAGGGCAACGGCAATTTCCGCGCAAACAACGGCGGACAGAAGCGTCCCGCGGGTGGCAATCGCATGAGCGGAAACCGCACTGGCGGCAAAAATTTCGGCGGCAAGAAGCCGTTCAGCGGAGAGAAACGCTCCTTCGGTGGCAGCAAGCCTGCGTTTGGCGGCGAGAAACGCTCTTTTGGTGGGGACAAGCCCGCGTATAACGGGGAAAAACGCTCCTTTGGTGGAAATAAACCGGCATATAACGGTGAGAAGCGTTCCTTTGGTGGCGATAAGCCCGCGTACAACGGCGAAAAGCGCGCCTTCGGTGGGGACAAGCCCGCGTATAACGGCGAAAAGCGCGCCTTCCGTGGGGACAAGCACAATGATGGCGACAAACGCCCGGCAAAATCGGGCTTTGGTGGGGAAAAACGCCCGTATGGGGACAAAAAGCCGTCCTTCGGTGGGAAAACAGGATTCCATTCTGCCGAAAAACGCCCCTACGGTGGCGGCAATGGGGAACGCCGTCCCTATCCGGCAAAACCGGCTGCCCCGAAGGTGGAGGGCAGCGATGGTCTGCCCGCGCGCCGTCTCGCGCTCGAAGTCATCCGCGCGGTGACGGAGAACGACGCGTATGCCTCCCTCGTGCTGGACGAGAAGCTGAACAAGTGCACGCTGCCGCTGGTCGACCGCCGTCTGGCGGCGCGGCTGGTGTACGACACGCTGGAGCACCTGCTGACGCTCGACTACGCGCTCAATTCGCTGATGGCGAAGCCCGACACGGACATCAAGCTGCGCAACGTGCTGCGGCTGGGGGCGTGTCAGATTCTGCTGGAAGACCGCATCCCGGAGAGCGCGGCGTGCAACACGTCGGTCGCGCTGTGCAAGGAGCTGGGCATGGAGGGACTGGCAGGCGTGTGCAACGGCATCCTGCGCAACCTCGTGCGCCAGAAGGACGAAATCAAGTATCCGGACATGGAAACGGAGCCCGTCAAGGCGCTGTCCATTCGGTACAGCGTCCCGGAATGGCTCGTGGAGCGGTTGCTGGCTGACTGGGGCGAGGACGCAGAGAAGCTCATGGGCTTCCATCAGCCGAATGCAGCCATCACCATCCGCCCGAACCTGATGAAGATGGACGAAGCCGCTTTTGAGCAGTTCCTCAATAGCAAGGTCTGGGAGAAGGAAAAGGGGATGCTGCCCTTCTCGTGGCGCATCCGCAACATGGCGGAAATTGCGCATGACGCGGGCTTCGTCGGCGGCAAGTTCTCCATCCAGAGCGAAAGCAGCATGATGGTCTGCCTCGCTGCTGCGCCGAAGAACGGAATGCAGATTCTGGATGCCTGCGCCGCGCCGGGCGGCAAGAGCTGCCTGATGGCGGAAATGATGCAGGGCACGGGGCGCGTGCAGGCGTGGGAGCTGCATCCGCACCGGGCGGATTTGATTGCCGCGCAGGTGCAGCGTCTGGGGCTTGAAAACGTGCGCCCGATGACGCGCGACGCCCTCAAGCGCCGCGAAGAGCTGGACGGCACGATGGACATTGTGCTGCTGGATGCGCCGTGTTCGGGCCTGGGCGTGATGAGCGAAAAGCCGGACGTGAAATACCGCGTGACGGCACAGAGTGTCGATGAACTGGTGCAGCTGCAAAGCAATCTGCTGGACGCGGTCTGCCCGTATGTGAAGAAGGGCGGCACGCTGGTATACTCCACCTGCTCGGTGCTGAAGGACGAAAACGTGCGTCAGGCGGAGAAATTCCTCGCGCGTCACCCGGAATTTGAGCTGCTGCCGCTGCCGGAGACGATTCCGGCTTCCGTGCGGCAGTATGAAACGACCGGCTTGCAGCTCCTGCCGCAGCGCGACGGTATCGAGGGCTTCTATATGTGCCGGATGCGGAGGAAAAAGGCATGACCGAACTGACAGGCATGACGCCGCAGGAGCTGTCCGACTGGTGCAAGGCGCAGGGAATGCCCGCTTTTCGCGGCAAGCAGATTTTCCGCTGGATTCATCAGGGCGCGGATTTTGACGCGATGACGAATCTGCCGGCGGCAATGCGCGCGCAGCTGAAGGAAATCGCTGTGGCGCAGCCGGTCAGCATCATTGACGAGCGGAAAAGCCAGATTGACGATACGGTGAAATTCCTCTTTGGTTTGAAGGACGGCAACTGCGTCGAGGGCGTGCTGATGCACTACCACCACGGCTATACGCTGTGCATCTCGACGCAGGTCGGCTGCCGCATGGGGTGCAAGTTCTGCGCCAGCACGCTGGAAGGGTGCGTCCGCTCGCTGACGGCGGGGGAGATGCTGGGCGAAGTGCTGGCGGCGAACCGGTATCTGGACGGCAAAGACCGCGTCCACAACATCGTGCTGATGGGCAGCGGCGAACCGCTGGACAACTACGACAACGTCTGCCGATTCCTGCGCCTGCTGCGCGAGGAAGACGGCGTGAACATCGGCTTGCGCAATGTGAGCCTCTCCACCTGCGGGCTGGTGCCGAAGATGTACCAGTTCGCGGAGGAGAACCTGCCGGTGACGCTGTCGGTGTCGCTCCATGCGCCGAACGACGAGATTCGCCGCCAGACCATGCCCGTCGCCAACGCCTACCCGATGGACGAGCTGCTTGCCGCTTGCCGGAATTATATCGACAAGACCGGGCGGCGCGTCATCTTCGAGTACGCACTGGTGGGCGGCGTAAACTGCGAGGAAAAGCACGCGATTGAACTGGCAAGCCGGCTGCGCGGAATGCAGTGCCATGTCAACCTGATTCCGCTCAACGCCGTGGAAGAGCGCCACTTGAAGGGCGTGAACGAACAGACCGTGCAGCGCTTCCTGCACAAGCTGGAGGAACTGCACATTTCTGCGACCCGACGCCGCGAAATGGGCGACGACATTGAGGGCGCGTGCGGCCAGCTGCGCCGCAAGACACTTACTACTCTACACGACCCGCAGGGAGAAGAAGCATGAGCCGCAAAATCCGTTTCAGCAAGGAGAGCCAGAGCTCACTGAATGATTTCTTCGTTCACCGCAGTCCGGAACAGCCGAAGTCCAAGGCGGAAGAGAATCTGCCCGCCGGGATTCTCTGCGCCTTCCGCACGGACGTGGGCAAAGTGCGCGCAAACAATCAGGATGCGCCTATTGTGTCGGAGAAGCTGCGCCTGTACGGGGTGGCGGACGGCATGGGCGGCCACAAGGGCGGCGAAGTAGCGTCCACCAGTGCGCGCGACGATCTGCTGCGGGAGTTGGAAGGGAAAACGCCCTCGGTCGCGGCGCTCTCCGGCGCGATTGAGGAGGTCAACCGCCAAATCTACCATCAGCAGGAGCATGACGACGCACTGACCGGCATGGGCACGACGCTCTCCGTCCTCTGGATGAGCGACAATTTCGTATACATCGGTCATGTGGGGGACAGCCGTGTGTATCTGCTGCGCGACGGCGAGTTCAAGCAGATGACGCTTGACCACTCGCTGGTGGAGCAGCTGGTGCGCGAAGGCGTGCTGACGGAGGAAGAGGCGCAGAATCACCCGATGCGCAACATCATCACCCGCGCGATTGGCACGGATGAATCGGTGGAGGTGGACGTGGTGGTGGAGGAGCGCCGCAAGGGCGACCTGTGGCTTGCCTGCTCCGACGGTCTGCACGGCTTGGTGGATGACCGCCAAATGCGCGATGCGCTGCGCCAGTATGCGCCGGAAAAGGCGGCGGATGTGTTGCTCAAAGCCGCACTGGATGCGGGCGGACGCGACAACGTGACGCTCGTCATCGTGCATGACGGGGAGGAACCGGCATGAATGCGTTGATTCAGCCTGGCCGCATCCTCGCCGGCCGCTACCGCATTGATCAGCAGATCGGCGTGGGCGGCATGGCGGTGGTTTACCGCGCGACCGACCTCAATACACAGCATTTCGTCGCCGTCAAAGTTCTTAAACCGGAGTACAATCAGGATGCGGAGTACGTCGCGCGCTTTCAGCGGGAGGCGGAAGCTGCGTCGAAAATGACGCACCACAACATCGTCAACCTGCTGGATGTCGGCATGGATTCCAGCGGCAACCGCTACCTCATCATGGAGTACGTCGAGGGGCAGACGCTCAAGGACGTCATCCGCGAAAAAGGGCGGCTGAGCGAAACATCGGCAGTGCAGATTACCATCCGTATTCTCTCCGCGCTGCAGCACGCACATTCCAACGGCATCATCCACCGTGACATTAAGCCGCAGAATATCCTCATGCAGTCCGACGGACATGTGAAGGTGGCGGATTTCGGCATCGCGCGCATGGCAAACAAGAATACGCTTGCTAAGGGCGATTCCGTCATGGGGTCGGTGCACTACTTCAGCCCCGAACAGGCATCGGGCAAGGAAGCAGGGGTCACGAGCGATATTTACAGCGTTGGCGTGACGCTCTACGAGATGCTCACCGGGCGTGTGCCGTTTGACAGCAATAACCCCGTCGCCATTGCGATGCAGCACATCCACAATACGCCTGTGCCGATTCAGCAGTACGCGCCGGAAACGTCGGACGCGGTGTGCCATGTCTGCATGAAGGCAATGGACAAAAATCCGGCGTACCGCTATCAGTCCGCGTGGGATATGGCGAGGGATCTTCGCCACGCCATCAGCGGACAGGTGGGGGAGATGGAGCCGCGCATCGTTGACGGCAGGCTTCCGGGGGACGGCGAGAGCGGCGGAATGCAGCCTGCACGCCGCCAGCCCAGCAGACGCATGGTGCGCAAAAAGCGCCCCGCCAGCTGGTGGGTGATTACACTGCTGATGTCACTGGTTGTCTGCTACGGACTGTTCGTCGGCACGAAGGCGATTTACGAGCGCGTGGTCAACAGCGCAGTGGTTGACGAGTACATTGGCATGGATGTCTCAGCGGCGCAGCGGAAGATTCAGCGCGCCGGACTGCGCCCGGAAATCATGGAAATCAATCACCCGACCATCAAGGCGGGCGAGGTCATTCTGCAAGCGCCGCAGGAGGGGACGACCCTGCGCAAGAATGACGTGGTGGTGCTGACTGTCTCGAAGGGTCCATCCACGCAGACCGTGCCGAAAATTACGAATTTGACCGTCTCGGACGCAATTACGACGCTATCCCCCTATGGGCTGACGCTGACGATTGTCGAGTATGTGGTCAGCGCGACGGTTCCGGCGGGGCGCATCATCAGCCAAAGCCCGGAAGAAGGCAGCGTGTGCATGTCAGGCGACGCGGTGAGTGTGTCGGTGTCCGGCGGGATGGCGGTTGTGCCGAATGTGTACGGGCGGCATCTGGCGGATGCGCAGGAGCTGATTGCGGCATCGGGATTGTCGCTGAACCAGAACATCACTTTCTTGGAGACGGATGACACGATGATGCACGGGCTGGTTGCCCAGCAGTCGCCGTCGGGCGGCAGCGAGGTGATTGCCTCCGCGAAAGTGTCGCTGACGCTCTACCGCGTACCGTCGATGATGGCGCGGGCGAAGGTGCTTTTGTCCCTGCCGCAGACGGAAAGCATGATGCACGTCCGTGTGACGCTGGTGGAAAGCGGCGTGGAGTACACGGCATACGAGGGGGATTTTCCCGCTAACGCCAGCCGTGAGCCGGAGGTTGAGCTGTGCGGCAATGAGCCGGGCATGTACACCTACCGCGTCTATTGCGATGGAGAATTTGCCTATCAGCAGCAGGTGAATATGGAATGAGAGAACCAGAAATGACGCAGGAATTGCAGGCGGAACTGCATCAGGGGGTGCTTGTGCGCTTTTTCGGCGGCTTTTATGTCGCAGCGGACGCGGATGGGCAGGAGTACACGCTCCGCTGCCCGAAAAAATTCCGCCATCAGCGCCTGTCGCCCCTTGTGGGGGATGCGGTGCGCTTTACGCCGGGGCAGGGCGAAGAGGAAGGCTGGCTGGTGGAAATTCTGCCGCGCAAGACCGAGTGCATCCGCCCGCCCGTGGCAAATGTGACGCTGCTGCTTGTGAGCATCTGCCCATCGCCTGAACCGGATCTGCTGCTGGTAGACCGCCTGCTGGCGCGCGCGAAGAAGCAGGGCATGAAAACGGCGCTCATCGTCGGCAAATGCGACCTTGACGGCGGCAAACTGCTCGCCCAAATGCAGGAGGAGTATCGCGGGGCGGACTGCCCGGTGCTGGGTGTCAGCGCGCGGAACAAGGAAGGGCTGGATAGCGTTCGGGCGCTGATGCGCGGGGCGGACTGCTGCTGTCTGGCGGGGCAGAGCGGCGTGGGCAAATCGACGCTGCTGAACGCGCTGCTTGACTTGCAGCTGGAGACGGGGGAAATCAGCGAGAAAATCCAGCGCGGCAAGAACACGACGCGCTATGCGCAGCTGCTGATTCATGACGGCATCCGCGTGCTGGATACGGCGGGCTTCAGCCTGCTGGAAACAGAGAAGGGCATGGAGCCGGAAAAATTGCAGGAATTGTACCCGGAATTTCAGCCGTACATCGGGCAGTGTCGCTTCCAGCCCTGCCTGCATGACCGCGAACCCGGCTGTGCCGTCACGCAGGCGGTACAGGCGGGAGAGATTGATGAAAACAGGGTGGCGCGATATCGGGAACTGCTGGCGGATGTCAGGCTGGCGTGGAAGAATCGGTATCAGTGACATAAAAGCAAACAAAATCACCCCGGCGTGTGAGCCAATGGCAGTTCAGTTCACATGCTGGGGTGATTTCTTTGCTATATTCAATTATTGCTGTTCTGTCAGCCGCTTGATTTGCTTATCAAAATCAGAATCAATTCGCTGGGTGCGATTGAACACATCATATTCCGCAAAGGCTTTCTGCTGTGCCTGTGCTTGGCTGATATGCCCTTTGTCAGGGAGAATATCATATCGGCGGAACGCAAGAAACTCGTTAATGCTTGCGGCAAACTGCTCCATGGTGAAAGTGTTTTCTCGCTCAATCAAGTCTTCGATGTAATCAAAGTAGCCGGAAACAGCTCGCTCAAGCTGACGAATCTGCTTTTCATCCAGATAGTTTTTTGCGACTGTTACATCCGATTTTAGGATGCGACCATCCGGCGCATTTTTCCATGTCGTCAGTCCCATGTGTTCCTTTGTATGGTCGGCAGAATCATGCACGATTTCCGCCGCCGTTTTATGCGTAATGGCATAGTGAAAGCGATTCTGCACCATTGCATAGAACTGCTGGGTAGTTGGGGCATTGCGGTCATAGTCGATACTGCATTCTGCATAGATGTCCGTCACTTGCTGCCAAATGCGGCGCTCGCTGGCGCGAATCGAGCGCACACGCTCCAGCAATTCGCGGAAGTAATCTTTGCCGAAAGCAGTTTTGCCCTGCTTCAGGCGGTCATCATCCATGGCAAAGCCTTTGACCATGTACTCTTTCAGCACACCAGTCGCCCAAATGCGGAACTGCGTGGCTCGACGGCTGTTGATGCGGTAGCCGACGGAAATAATGGCATCCAGATTATAAAAATCAACGAGCCGCTTGACAGCTCGGTTTCCCTCTTCCTGAACTATTTCCATTTTGGAAATAGTTGAGGAAGCAAGTAATTCGCCTTCTTCGTAAATATTATTCAGGTGTTTGCTGATGGCTGGTGCTTGTACGCCGAATAATTCTGCCATTGCCTTTTGCGTCAGCCAAATGGTTTCATCTCGAATGACAGCGTTTACCGTAATGTCTTCTTCGGCTGTCTTGTAGATGAGAAAATTGAAATCCGGAGTGGGCATAGATACCTCCGTGTTTGTCTAAATATTGCTTTACTTTCTCCTCAGTTTCGCCACAAAGAACCCCTCAAACCTTTCATCCGGTTTGACGCATACAACCCCTGCCACCTTCGTCGGCAGCAGCGGCACGTCAGTCAAGAACGGGTGTTCAATCGGCACAACCTCACAGATGCCCATGCTCACTGCGCTCTGCACGATGTCCTCATTTTCCATTTGCAGCACCGAGCACGTCGAATACACCATTTCGTGCTTCTTCGGCAGCAGGGACAGCGCCTTTTGCAGCAGCACTTTCTGCGTTTTTGCGGTCTTTGCCAGCCAGTCCGCCGTCATCCGCCGCTGCGGCTCGCCGTCTTCAAGCAGCAGCGTGCCGCTTCCGGAACAGGGTGCGTCCAGCAGAATCTTGTCGAACTTGAACAGGCTGTCCAGCAGGCGCGCGTCCTGCCGCATGATGTTCACGGCGCGCGCACCCTGCCGCGTCAGGTTGAATTGCAGGCGGTCGGCGCGAATCGCATTTTTCTCACAGGCGGTGATGAGCGCCTTGCCGCCGGACAGCGCCGCCATCTGCGTCGTTTTGCCGCCGGGGGCAGCCGCCATGTCCAGCACGGTTTCGCCTGCTTTCGGCGCAAGCACCAGCGCTGGCAGCATCGAGGAAAGCGATTGCAGGTAAATTGCGCCCGCGTCGTAGCAGGGCAGGGCGCGCAGCTGCTCTTCATTGCTGTCCGGCAGCAGGAACGCATCGTCATACCACGCAATCGGCTCGGTGGCGATGCCAGCATCCGCGATTTCGCGCAGAACCGCCTCCCGGTCGCCTTTGAGCGGATTGACGCGGAACGTCGTGCGCTTGCGGACATAGCCCGCTTCAATCTCCCGCGCAAGCTCCGCGCCGTATTGTGCTTCCAGCCGCTCATGCAGCAGCGGCGGTACTTCGGGTATCATGTGTTCCTCCTCCGCCGTCAGGACACCGGACGTTCCCGGCTCATGCGGCGCTTGACTTTGATGGGCGCGAACAGCGGCTTTTTGCCGTGCTTCTTCGCTTTGCTTTTTTTCATGCGGATGCACCTCCTGCGGATAGCTTATCCGCATTTTGCAGCCGTCATTCAGCGCATCTGGTGGATTTTCGCGATGTCCTCGGCGGGATTTGCGCTCTTAAACAGCGCTGTGCCCATGACCGCGGCGTCCAGCCCGCACTCGTGCAGCAGGGGCAGATTGCTAAGCGACACGCCGCCGTCCACCTCGGTCAGACCGGTGTAGCCGATGGCGCGGAGCTGGCGGAGTTTGTCCAGCACGATGGGGTTGAATTTCTGCCCGCCGAAGCCGGGTTCGACCGACATCAGCAGCACCATGTCGCACAGGGGCAGCAGGGGGATGATGGCGTCCACCGGCGTGTTGGGCTTGATGGATACCGCCGTCTTAACGCCCTGCGCGCGGATAAAGCGGAGGATTTCGGCGCGGTCGGCGGCGATTTCCTCATGAATCGTGATGGAGGACGCACCTGCCCGGCAGAAGGCTTCGACGTATTTTTCGGGCTGGTCGAGCATGAGATGCACATCCAGCGGGATGGTGAAGCGCTCATGGAGCGCTCCAACAACGCTGGGGCTGAAGCTGAGGTTCGGCACGAAATGCCCGTCCATGACGTCTACATGAATCCAGTCTGCGCCCGCGGCAATCATGCGGGCAGTGGCGGATTCGAGGTTGAGAACATCGGCAGCGAGGATGGAAGGGGATACAATCATGGCTTGACCCTCCGAGTAGTCGATTGGATTCAGTTCATCATGCAAAATGCGCATCCTTGAGTATCTTTAGCGCCGCGGGGGCAATCGGGTCAGGAATCGCGGCAGGGCGGGCGAGGAAGTAACCTTGCAGCAAATCAACGCCTAAGCGCAGGACAGTGCGCAGTTCGGCTTCGTTTTCAATGCCCTCCGCGACGACCTGCATCTGGCGCGCATGGGCGTAGGTGACAACGTCCGTGACGACCTGCTGCTTGTCGATGTTTGAATCAATGCCGCGGATGATGGCAATATCCACCTTGATGTAGTGCGGGGTGATCAGAAGCAGGTTGTTGCTGTTGCTGTACCCGCTGCCGTAATCATCCAGCGCAAAGACCGCGTCTTTGCCAAACTGACGGCGCTTGATGGCAAGCACCTCCGGCGTCGTTTCCTCTTCCTCAGTAATCTCGATGACCATTTTCTTCAGCATGGGGGCAAACTGACGGCGAAAATCCGCAAAATCAGCATCTGTCAGCGAAACGTTTGCAATGGAGTTGATGAACAGCTTCGCGTCGGGGGAGAGCTTGCCGCACGAGACAAGGTGCTCGAACGTCTGCGTGCCCTTGAAGAGGGTCAAATGCTCAATATCGTACAGCCGATTCTCCTCGTGCGCCAGCTTCATGATGGTTTCGGGGGAACGCAGCAGCGGCATGTTGACGCGCATCAGTGCCTCGTAAGCCACCACATGCCCGTCACGCGCGGAGAACAGCGGCTGGAAGTGATAGAACACGCTGTCGTTCTCCAGCAGTGCGGTGAACTCCTGCCGCAACTGCGCGTAGTAGGCTTCGCGGTTGTATGCACCAATGTCAAATTCGCGGATTTCGCCCTTGCGCTGCCGCTTCACCTGATAGAGCGCAAAGTCGGCATAGCGTTTGAGGGTCGCGAAATCGCGGCTGTCATCCGGATACCACGCCACGCCGCCGGAAATGGCAATGTGCATCGTGTCGCCGGAAGGCAGCACGGCGGTGTAGGTGGACATGGCTTCCTGCAGGTGCGTCAAATCCGCCCGGAGCGCATCGCGGGATTTATAGCCGTGCAGCAGGACAACAAATTCGTCGCCCGAAAGCCGCGAACAGACCGCGTTCGCCGGGATATTCTCTGCAAGGCATTGCCCGGTCAGGCGGATGTAGCGGTCGCCACAGTCGTGTCCGTAGGTGTCGTTGATGCATTTCAGGTCGTCCAAATCGGTCATCAGCAGCGCAGCATGGCGCATCTTGTCCGGGTGCGCGAACATCTCCTGTACCTTTCGCATGAACGAGAAGCGGTTGTACAGCCCGGTCAGTACGTCGTAGTCGCGCTCGTGCTCAATGCGGCGGCGCTCCTGCATGGAGGTTGTTACATCCTCCACCAGACCGACCTGCGTCCCGCATTCTTCGCCGGAACGCAGGAGGATGTAGCGCACCGTGCCGCCCGCAGCGGGCAGGGCGTACACATCGCCGCCGTATGCGCGGGCCACGCGCTCGTGCATCTGCTTCCAGCCGTTCAGGATGGCATCGAACCAATCCTTGTCCAGCGAATCCGGCGGTACGTCCGGCAGCGCCAAGAGGGAGAAGAAATTGTCCGTCACATACACAGTATCCACATCGGGACGCTTCTCAAAGCCGCCGATTTCCACGCTCGCCAATTCCATAATGCGCTGGAACTTGATTGACGTGTCCAGAATCTCCTGTGACCGCTGGGTGAAGGCGGCGGAGAATTGGTCAAGCTCACAGATGCCCGTCGGGGAGAGCGTCGGCACTTGATAACGCTGATTCTGTGACGCGCTGACCTGCTTGGACAGGCGCGTAATCGGTTGTGCCAAACGCCGACTGACGATGAAGGAAGCAAAAACACCTGCCAGCAGTGTCAATACGATGATAATCACCAGCATTTGCCGAACGCTGCCGGAAAAGCTGTACAGCTGCTTGACGGGCACAAGCCCAATCAGCAGCCAGTGCTCACCGGAGAACGGCGCGTTTCGGCTGTACAGCGCCAGTGGCTGTTCGCTGGCAAAGTAGCGTGTGCCGTCAATTGTCAGAAAGCCCTCACCGGATGCATCCTTTTGCAGCACCAGTGTGGTTTCCGCCTGAATCGCCGCGTCGGGCGAAGAGCAGACGGCGATTTGCAGCGTCAGCGTATCCGCGGACAGGTCGTCTGTTGTCGAGCAGAGCAGGTAGCTGCCGCTGCCATTGTTCTGCAATTCAGAGGGGGGCAGTTTGCCGCACAGGTAGGTGTCCGACAAAAGCCCGATGCCGACCACGCCATATACCGTGCCGTCGGAAAGGATCAGTGGCTGGGAGTAGGAAAACACGCTGCGCGGGTCATCAGGGAGGCAGAATGGAAAGCGCGTCCAGTGACCATAATCATCCGTCGAAAGCAGAGTTTTGGCGTTCCGCGCGGTTTGATAGGGAAGATAGAAAAAGTCGGATGCTTCGCGCTGATATTCAAAGGCAGGCTGCCAAGCACTGGCGGTGTAAAGCCCCGTGGATTGCACAAGCGTTGCCGGGGCAAACTCCAGCGAAAGGTCATCATTGCGGTCGGAATATGGACCATCCGGGTCGAGGTCGCGCACATAAATACCGGGGAAGCGCGTCCCGTCCACGCAGTCATCCAAATCGCGGCTGCAGAAAATAACATAGATGCCGCTGAGTTTTTTTGCGCGCATTTCGAACACCAGTTCCGACGAAATGGCACGCAGAAGCGGCGCGGATGCGGCACTGCCGGAATCAAGCGTATCCAGCGAAATCGTACCGTCCGCCAAGAGCGCTTCGGTCTGACTGTTGATGTAGGTGGACAGCGCGGTCAGCTCCTGCGAAGAAACCAGAAAATTCTGCAAATATCCGCTGCGATTTTCCACCTGTTCGCACAGAACTTCCTCCGCATTGTCATCCAGCTGCGACGGCACTTGCCCGACGACAATTGTGCCGATGAGCAGGGTCAATTCAATCACCAGCGCGAGCAGCAGAGAAAAGAAGATGGTGAAAAAGACAGAATGCATTTTGCGGCTATGCGGCGCGGGAGCCATGACACTTTCACCTCCTTTTGTCGGCCGTTAGGGTGATTATTCGTAGGCTTGCAGCTTCGTCAGCGTCTCCTGATACCAGCTGTCAAAGCATTCGTCCGTGAGAAACTCCGCTTCAGCTTCCTCGGCGCTCATCCCCGCGGCGATTCGCTCGACGACGATGGCACGGTCTGCCGCGGCTTTGTCGCTCAATGCGTATTCCAGCACTTTGCGCGCCGCCTGACCGCCCTCAAACGCCAGCGGTGTGTACAGGCGATTCTCATTGATCGTCGCGACCGCGCCCGTCAGCACCTGCTCGACGACGGGGGAGAGCGTCAGCCCGGCGGCCTTGATGGTATCCATGTTGTTTGCCGCCTTTGTCACCGGCATGTAGCCCGAACCGACGGAGAAGCTGATGTTGTTTTCCGGCAGGGTGAACCACTTGAGGAACTCCACGCTCGCGCGCACTTTCGCTTCATCGCCCGCCGTGACGACCATGCCGGCGCCCTGCTGGACAGCAAACGATTCGCCCTCCGCAAACTTCGGGCAGGGGAGCACTTTCAGCGAGATGTCATGGCTCTCGGTGTCGCTGGTTATGACACGGGTGGGGAAGAACGTGCCGCTGGAGGATGAACCGACGTAGCACAGCAGGTTGCCCGTCTTGATATCGTCGCTGCGGAAGCGCCCGGCAGCGCTGAAATAGCCCTTGATGAACGGAACGTAGTAGCTGTCCCAGAGCTTGCGGATGATATCGCGGTCGAAATGCAGCGTAAGACGCCCATCGCCATCCACCTCGAAGATGGTGCAGCCCAACTCCTGCGCGCCGATGAGCAGATAATTCGCCATTGCGTCGCGCCCGAAGAGGGCCTTGCCGTCATCAGGCGTGTCGGTCTGCGCGTCTGTCCAGTTGTAGTAGCGCTCGGCAACGGCAAGCAGACCCTCGATGGTGAGCATCTCGCTTTCCTGCGTGCCGGTCGCCTCGGCAAAAGGCTGCCAGTCCGTTTCATTCAGGAAAAGCAGCTCGGTAGACTTGGCAACCGGGAAGATTTTGATGCTCCCAGTCTGCCCGAAGTCGCCTTCAGTGAGATAATTATCGACATATGCGGCGCGTTCGTCTGCTGTTAGATACCTGCTGACATCAACGACCAGCCCCAGCTTGTCCAGTGCGTAGGCGGTGTCGGCGTAGGCGGAGAAGATGTTCGGCATCGCTGCCGCGCCGACTTTTCCCTCGGCGGACTGCATGACGCTGGCTTCCAGCTCGTTCACGCTGCCTTGGCTGTACGTCTCAACAATGATGCCCTTTTCCTTGCCGACCGTTTCGTTGAAGGTTTTGACGAGCGCATTGAAACTCTCTAACAGCGTGCCATTGTAGTATGTCCAGACCGTAATGCTGATGGGCTGCGGTGCAGCGTTATTCGATGAACATCCCGTGCAGAGCAGCAGGACGATGATGCAGAGCAAAGCTAACAGGTATTTCAAATTCTTTTTCATCATGTGAAAAACTCCTCTCGCCGGCGAATTCCGACGGGAATCAGTATAGCGCGTTTTCGCAGGAAATGCAAGGCTTTGCACGTCTAAGCAGGCGGATTTTCGGAAAAACTTACATTATAAATGAAAAAATGATAAATGAAAAAATGCGCCGGAGAAAAGTCCTTCGGCGCAGGGCAATTGCATCAACCTTTTATTCTGCTGATGAGACGCTCCGTGACGATCCGCATGTCCTCCGTCGTGCCAATCGTTACGCGCAGATACGACTGCAGGCGCGGCGTGCTAAAGTGGCGGACAAGGATGCCGTCGTCGCGCAGAAGCTGCTGAATCGGCGCGGCGTCATTTTCCGATGCCTTAACGAAGAGGAAGTTTGTACGGCTCTTGAGGACGGGAATGCCCGCGTCCGCTAATGCTTGGCGGCAGATATCGCGGTCATGGCTGATGGTGGCGACGATGCGCGCAGTGTATGCCGTATCCAGCTCGGCTTCGCGTGCGGCGGCTTGTGCCAAACGGTCAACCGGGTAGCTGTTGAAGCTGTCGCGGATGCGCCTCATGGCAGCCATCAGGCGCGGATGCCCCAGCGCATAGCCGACGCGCATTCCCGCCAAGGCGTGGCTCTTGCTGAACGTGCGGGTAATAATCACGTTGTCAAATTCGCGCAGGAGCGGTACGGCGACTTCCTCCGCGAACGCCGCATACGCCTCGTCAATCAGCAGCACTTCGCCGCAGTCGCGCGTGTACGCCGCCAAATCTCGCAGCACATCCAGTGGGAGCGCTATGCCGGTCGGGGCGTTCGGGTTCGCCAAGGCAATGGGGCAGGCAAGGCGCAGACCATCCACATCTACCGAAAAATCGGGCTTCATCGGCACAGAAGCGACTTTTGCGCCGTACAAATTCGCATAAACCGGGTAAAAAGAGTACGTCACCGCCGGAATGGCGACGGTTTTGCCCGCGAAAAACGCCGCAAACGCAAACGCCAGCACTTCGTCTGAGCCGTTGCCGCAGAACACCCAGTCCGCCGGGACACCCTCGACGGCACTGATGGCTTCGCGCAAGGCAGTCGCATCCATGTCCGGGTACAGGCGCAGGGACGCGGCATCGAACGAGCGCAGCACCTCAGCCACGCGCGGCGACGGCGGATACGGATTCTCGTTCGTGTTGAGCTTGATAAACTTGCGGTTTTTCGGCTGCTCACCTGCAACGTAGGGAGTCAGGCGCAGCGCTAATTCGCTCTCATACATACTCATGTCCTCCTGACCGGCACGCCCTCGCGCGCCAGATATTCCTTCAAGTCGCTGATTTTCAGGATGCCGAAGTGGAACAGCGTCGCGGCGAGGGCAGCATCAGCGTGCCCGACGGTCAGCGCGTCGCGGAAGTGCTCCATCTTGCCCGCGCCGCCGCTGGCAATCACCGGTACGCCGACTTCATCCGCAATAGCGCGCGTCACATCCAGTGCGAAACCGTTGCCCACGCCGTCGCAGTCCATGCTCGTCAGCAGAATTTCACCCGCGCCGCGTTTCACGCCTTCTGCCGCCCATTCCAGTGCGTCCAGCCCTGTGTTCTCGCGCCCGCCGCGAACGTACACGTCCCAGCCGCCGCCGGCGCGCGATTTTACATCCATTGCCAGCACAATGCACTGACTGCCGAACCGCAGCGCGCTCTCGGTGATGAAATCCGGGTTGCGCACGGCGGGCGAGTTGATGCTCACCTTGTCCGCGCCCAGCCGCAGCAGCGCGCGAATCTGGTCGATGTCGCTGATGCCGCCGCCGACCGTGAATGGGATGAACACCTGCTCCGCCACACGCGACACCACATCCAGCATCGTGCCGCGCTTCTCGTAGGATGCGTTGATGTCCAGCAGTACCAGCTCGTCCGCGCCTGCTTCATTGTAGCGCACCGCGGCTTCCACCGGGTCGCCCGCGTCGCGGATATCCACGAAGTTCACGCCCTTGACCACCCGACCGTCGCGGATGTCCAGACAGGGGATGATTCGCTTGGTCAGCATGATTTGTCCCCCTTCCACTGCGCAAATCGCCGGAGCATATTCAGCCCGACTTCACCTGATTTTTCCGGGTGAAACTGCGTTGCCATCACGTTTCCGCGCTGTATGGCGGCGGTGAAAGTCTGCCCGTAAGTGCAGGTGGCAGTCGTCCATTCCGGCGACACATTCGCCATACAGTAGCTGTGGACGAAATAGACAAACGGCGACTGTCCGCCGTCAAAGAGGACGCACGGGCGTGTGTCGAGCGTATTCCAGCCCATATGGGGGATTTTCAGCCCCGCGTCATGGAATTTCGTGATTGTGCCGGGGAACAGCCCCAGACCATCGTAGAAGCCATTTTCCTCGCTGTGCTGGAAGAGCATCTGCATTCCCAGACAAATGCCGAGGATAGGTACGCCTGCATCGGCGGCGGAGAGAATGGCGCGGTCGAGATGGAGCGCACGGATGCGGGTCATGGCATCGGAAAACGCGCCGACGCCGGGGAGGATGATGTGGTCGGCGGTGGAAAGGGCGGAGGGGGTGTCAGTGATGAAGCAGGGGACGGCAAGAAATTCGAGCGCCTTTTGGACGCTGCGGAGATTGCCCATGCCGTAGTCGAGGATGGCAATCATGGGGGAAAACACCTCCTTGAGGGAAAAATTCGGAAGGGGGAAGGGAAAAAAAAGCAACACGCGGAAGAATTATGGTAGTGAAACCAACTCAATCGCGCGAAAGGGGTCAAGGGGAAAATTTCCCCTTGCAGGGTCAAGGGACAGCGTCCCTTGTGGGGTTTGGGGCAACGCCCCAACTGTTTTTCGGGCGCTCAATTCAAAGAGAACAGCCCACAAAGGCGCAGGCAGCGAAGCGTCCCTGCCAGTAACTTCGCGCTTCCTCAGAAGCGCCCCCAAGCTGCTCTTTCGACTATTGATGCTGTGTCGCGCCAGATGGGCGCGACCAAATGGCTGGTCTTTCAAGCATAGCTGCTTTTTTCTGAAAGCAGGGAATTTCGCCTCTGCAGAGGCGACCAAAGGGCATGAAAACAGACGAATGTCTGCGGTCGCCCTTTGGAAACCTTCGGGTCGCACCCATGTTTATTGGCTTTTACCGGGACAGAACCAAACAAATCAACACATTAGCGTATTAAAGCGAAAAGTTCTGGAAAAAGGCAGGGATTCCTCTCTGCCTTTCCAAATACCTTAGCGATACAGCACTTCGTGGCGCTTCGGGCCGTTGGAAACCATCTTAATCGGCACACCGCACGCATTCTCGATGAACTCCACATACTTCCGGCAGTTTTCCGGCAGCTCGTCATACGACTTCACGCCGCGGATGTCGCACTTCCAGCCGGGCAGCTTCACATACACCGGCTTGCAGCGCATCAGCGTCGGGGTCGCCGGGAATTCCGTAATCTGCTTGCCGTCCACTTCATAGGCGACGCAGACAGGAATCTCGTCCAGATAGCCCAGCACATCCAGATTCGTCAGCACAACCTGCGTCGCGCCCTGCACCATCACGCCGTAGCGCGTCGCCACTGCGTCGAACCAGCCGACATCGCGCGCGCGGCCTGTCGTTGCGCCGAATTCGCCCGCGTCACCGCCGCGGCGGCGCAACTCGTCACCCGCAGCACCTTCCAGTTTCGAGACGAACGCACCCGCACCCACGCAGGACGAATACGCCTTCGTGACGCACACAATGTCCGTCATGTCGCGCGGAGAAACGCCCGCACCCACGCAGCCGTAGCCCGCCAGCGGCGAGGACGACGTCGTGTAAGGATAAATGCCGTGGTCGGGATCGCGCAGAGAGCCAAGCTGACCTTCCAGCAGGATGGTCTTGCCCTCCTTGTTCGCCTGATAGAGGAAGTGCGTCGTGTCCGCGACCATCGGGCGAATCTTCTCCGCCAAACCCTGCAGATACGGCACCAGCTCGTTCACATCAATCGGCGGCTGATGATACAGGTGCTCCAGCAGCACATTCTTCTTCACCAGCGCGATTTCCAGCCGCTTGCGCAGCAGCTCTTCGTCGTACAGCTGGCAGACCTGAATGCCCACCTTCGCGTATTTATCAGAATAGAACGGCGCAATGCCGCTTTTGGTGGAGCCGAACGCACTCTTGCCCAGGCGCTCTTCCTCCAGCTTGTCAAATGCAATGTGATAGGGCATCATCACTTGGCAGCGGTCGGAAATCATCAGCTTAGGCATCGGCACGCCGCGGGATGTGAGAGACTCCAGCTCGCTCAGCAGCGCCTCGATGTTCAGCGCCACGCCCGGCCCGATGACGTTGACCACGTTTTGATGGAAAACGCCGGACGGCAGCAGATGCAGCGCAAATTTGCCGTATTCATTGATGATGGTGTGACCCGCATTCGCGCCGCCTTGGAAGCGGACGACCACGTCGCTTTCTTCCGCAAGCAGGTCGGTCACCTTGCCCTTGCCTTCGTCGCCCCAGTTAGCGCCTACAATGGTACGAACCATTTGGAACATCCTCCTTGAGCGGCAGACAGAAACCTCTGCCGCAATTTTCGGCATTACATCTTATTATGCAGCATGTGTCAGCCGATGTCAAGCGAAAAACAAAAGAAAGCCGAGCAAAATGTTCTTTTCAACGAAATTCCGAATGTTCGGCTTTTGATTTTCTCATCGGATTTTCATGACACGGCGGAAAAAGTATGCTATAATGATGAAAACTCGCTGTGCAAAGGGGGAAAATGCGGTGGAGAACTTGATTCCGCGCTGGTATCGGGAACTGGAACTGTTTCGTGGCGTAAAGCCGCTGCTGGTGCTGGAAGGGTGCGTGATGGATCAGGTGCGCGTGCCGGTGACGGGTTCGGTGGCGGAGGATACGCTGCTGCCGCTGAGCGCGTTCCTGAATGCGTATTTGTCCGATGCCGGGTATGAGCAGGTGGTGTTCTATTCCAATCTGGTGGGGCTGATGAACCCGTATGCGCCGGAGATGCTGGATAATTTCGCGAAAACGAATCAGGCGGAAGTCGTCAGCGGGGCGATTCCGGCGGAGTTCAAGGGGAACGACGCGAACACCGCGCCGAACATCATCCGCCGCGCCATGATGCAGGGCAAGCACGCGACCGCCATCGTGATGGAGATGGCGAGCCGCTATATCGTCACGCCTGACCGCCTCGACCAAATGGAGGTCAACAGCTTTAATCTCCTGCTGCAAGCGTCGCTGTCCGCCGCGACCGTCCGCACGGCGCAGGGAAAGCTGCCGAATCTGCTGATTTTGCTGGTCAACAAGCTCAACGACCTGCCCGCGTGGTTTTATCTGGACAACCCCGTTTGCAAGACAATTACGCTGGAAGCGCCCGACCGCGATGAGCGGATTCGGTTCCTGAGCGGCAGCGCGTGGCCGTCGTTCTTCGATGCGGCGGTGTACCGCACGGACATGCCCTATTATCAGCAGCATCCGGACGATTTGCGCAAGCTGCGGGAGAAGTTCGTTGGACTGACCGAAGGCATGAGCTTCACCGAGCTTGACGCGCTCCGCCGCATGAGCCGCAGTCAGTGCGCGCCAATTCGCGACCTGTGCAGCATTGTGGATTTGTACAAGTACGGCATCCATGAAAATCCGTGGGCGAAACTGTCGATGGAGAGCCTCAAAACGGCGAAAGCGGACTTCCAGAAGCGCATCAAGGGGCAGGACACGGCGCTGGAACGTTCGCTGGATGTCATCAAGCGCGCAGTGACGGGGCTGAACGGTGCGAATTCCTCCGGCACGGGCAAGCCCAAGGGCGTGCTGTTCTTCGCCGGGCCGACCGGCACGGGCAAGACCGAAACCGCCAAGGCACTCGCGGAAAAGATTTTCGGCGACGAATCCGCCTGCGTCCGCTTTGACATGAGCGAATACGGCCAGAGCCATTCCGACCAGAAGCTGCTCGGCGCACCGCCCGGCTATGTCGGCTACGAGGCGGGCGGGCAGCTGACCAATGCCGTGAAGAAGAACCCGTTCTGCATTCTGCTGTTTGACGAAATCGAGAAGGCGCACCCGTCGATTTTCGACAAGTTCCTGCAAATTCTGGAGGACGGGCGATTGACCGACGGGCAGGGTCACACGGTCTATTTCTCTGAGACGATTATCATCTTTACCAGCAATCTGGGTATGTACGTCAAGGATGCGCTGGGGCAGCGGCGCCAAAACGTGTCGTATGACATGCCGTATGACGAGGTGACGCGCCGCCTGCGCGAAGCCATCGGGGACTACTTCAAGCTGGAGCTGGGGCGTCCCGAAATCCTCAACCGCATCGGCGAGAACATCGTTATCTTCGACTTCATCCGCCAGGAGGCAGGGCAGGCGATTCTCCGCGCGCAGGTGGACAAGCTCATCCGCCGCCTGAAGGAGCAGAAAAACCTGACGCTCGTCATCCCGGATACGAGCTACCAGCAGCTGTCCGACGCGGCGCTGGCGGATTTGACCAACGGCGGGCGCGGCATCGGCAATCAGGTGGAGGCGCTGCTGATCAACCCGCTTTCGCGCTACCTGTTTGACAGCGGCATTATCGAAAACGCGACGGTGACGGTGGATGCTTTCGAGACGGCTGCCCAGCCGCCCGCGCTCCGCTGCACCACGACCAAGGAGGAAAGCACATGACAGGCTATTCACCGCGCCGCCGCGGGTCGATACTCAGCGATATGGCGGACATTGCGCAGGACTTGTGGGCAAGCGTTCCCGAAACCGTTCCGGCGGAAAAACCGACCGCGGTTCGGGACGAACCGACCGCGCCCCAAGCACCGCAAACCGCGCAGAATCCCGCAAAATCCGCCGATTCAGCACCCAAAGCCACCTATGCGGACGAAAAATCGCTGCCCTTTACCGAACTGTGGAAAGTGGCGGATGAACCCATCGACTGGACGGAAGTGCTGTCTTCCCCAATACCGACTGACGGTCTGGTTTCGGCGGAAAAGTGGGCGATCTACCGCCAATATGCCGACAAAGTGCTCTCCGGCGACACGGCGGCATACCTTGGCGTGCTGAAAGCCGTTGACCCGATGGGCGACCTTGCGCCCTACACGTCGTCTCTCTCCGTTGCGACGCGCGACGCGGACGTGATGCTGGCGACGTTTGCCGTCCGGGACGACCTGCTGGACAGTGACGGCGAACACTACTTGTGCGGCTTGTCGCTGCGGATTGCGCGGGACTTGTTCGCGACGCTGCCCGTGACGCACGTCATCGTGACCGCGACGCAGAAGGAGCAGACCATCAAGCGCGTCGATTTCCCGCGCAGCGCCATGCAGAACGCGCGCTTCCAGTTTGTTGACCCGGTGGCGTTTGTGAGGCAGTTGAGGGAGGCATGAGCAAATACAACGCCCTCTGGGACTATGTGCGTTCTCAGTCTGCGCCGCTGCTGACGCTTTCCTTCGACGAAATTCAGCAAATTGCGGACATTCCAATTGACCATTCATTTCTGCAATATAAGAAGGAACTGACGGCATACGGCTGGCAAGTCCAGAAAATCTCCATGAAGGGGCAAACGGTTTGCTTTGCCAAAACAGATTCCTGAACCCGTATTGCACCCCGCTGGCGCAAGAAACGTCAGCGGGCTTTTTTCTGGTTTTTCACGGAATCTTGGGGGAAGAGCAGCTTGGGGGCGCGTCTGCGGACGCGCAAAGTTACTGGCAGGGACGCTTCGCTGCCTGCACCTTTGTTGAGTGCGTTTGGCATACTGGTCGCCCGTGGAACAGTTGGGGCGTTGCCCCAAACCCCACAAGGGACGCTGTCCCTTGACCCTGCAAGGGGCAATTGCCCCTTGACCCCTTTTCGCGATTGGGTTGGTCGCGCTTTCATGCTCCTTCCGCGTGCAGCTTTTTGGTGCTTCGCCTAAGCCCTTGTATGCTCCCCCAAACTTTCCGTGAAGAACTTTTTTTCTCCCCAAATTCGCGAAAAAACAGCCCTCTGCTTCGACGCTTTTGCCCGTTTGATTGCCGTATGATGATTCCCTACGGCAAGGGAGGGGACAGGCATGACCGAAGTGCTGACACGGGAGAAGAAGGCGGCATGGACAGCGTGGCGGAGCGCATACAAAAGCGGCACGGGGCGGAAAATCCTGCGGCAGGTGGGCAGAATCCTGCTGGGGGCTGCGCCGGGGTTCGCACTCGCGTTCTCGGACATATGCGGCGTGTCGGCGGGCGCGTGGGCGGCGTACGGTATGGCGGCAGCGTCGTGCGGGCTGGTGACGTACCCGGTGTCACTGGGCATCGCGGCGGCGTTTTTGATGCGGATGCTCTGGGGACTGACGACGCGCTGGGAGCTGCTCATCGGCGCGGTGCTGGTGCTGCTCTCGCCGCATGTGCTTAGGCAGAGAAACGGTGCGTTCCCGCTGATTGCGACGGGCTTGGCGCTGCTGCCGGGGGCAATCATCGGCGTGTGGCAGGGGTCGGCGGCGACGCTGCTCTTTGGCATCGGCACCATTCTGCTGGGAACGCTCTCCGCGCCGGTCATGCGCCGCGCGATTGAGAGCATCCGCGGCGGAAGAAGTTTCGAGACGCTTGAAAGCCGACTGTCGGTTGGGTATCTGCTGCTGATGCTCTTGTGCGGCGGCGCGCGGATGATGCTGCCGTATATAAACCTTGGCGTGACGGCGGCGGGGCTGATGACGATGGCGGCAGCGGTGTATCTGGGTGTGTGCCCCGGCTGCGTGATGGGGCTGATGGCGGGCGTGACGCTGGCTTTACAGGGACTTCCGCTGAGCGTGACGGTTGCGCTGTCGCTGGGCGGTTTCCTCGCTGGCATGGGGCAGATGACCGGGCGGCGGATGGTGCCGTGCGTACTGTTTGCGCTGGGAACGGGCGGAATGCTGGCGTACACGGGGACAATCGCGTGGGGAGCCTTGGGCGCGGCGGCTGCTGCTCCGCTCATCATGGGTGTGCTGCCGCGGGAGGCAGACGAATTTCTCCGTCAGCAGACGCGGCGGTTTCATCCGCTGCCCGATGCGCCGGGGGATGCGTATGCTGCCTATGCGCTCCGCCGCTGGGAAAAGACGGTCGGCGATATGGCGCGCGCTGTGCCGTCGCCCGTGGGACTGGGTGAAAAGCGCACGCCGCAGTGGTGGGAAGAGCATCTGTGCGCCTCCTGCCCGGAGCGGGCAGTGTGCGGATGCATGAACACAGAATTGGGACAGAGCCGCGCCGAATACATCTGGAAGGCGCACGAGGCGTCGGACGAGGTGTGGGCACAGCGCCTTGAATCACTTCGGGGACTGGGGTGCGCACGGCTGTATCAGCTGATGGACAGCATGAACCTACTGCGCGCTGAGAACGCGGACGAGCAGCGCATTATCCGGCGAGCGTGTCAGCAGCGGGACATGCTGGTGACGCATCTCACTGCGCTTTCGGGCAGCGCAAGGCATCTGGCGGCGCTGTCCAGCGGCGAAAGCTGGTGGGATGAGCAGTACGCGCGCAAGCTCCGCCGCGCCTTGGCGGAGGAGGAAGCAATGGCGCGCCTGTCGTTCGTGCGGCAGGTGGATGGGCACTTGCAGGTAGCCTATGAATTGCACGGCGCAGGCAGCGCGGATGAGCAGGCGGCGCAGTTGTGCGGCATCACAAGCCGATGCCTTGGCAAGCCGATGACGATTGCCGAGCGTGAGCGGGCGCATGTCCGCCTGACGGAAATGCCGCTGATGATGGTGGAGGCGGGTGCGGCGAGCCGGTGCATCGCAGGCGCGGATATTTGCGGCGATACGTTTTCGCTGGGACAGTTGCAGGACGGGCGATTCGTGGCGGCGCTGTCCGACGGCATGGGGCACGGAAATCAGGCGGCGCTGGAATCGCGTCAGGCGGTGGAGCTGCTGCGGATGTGTCTGGATGCCGGGTACGACCGGGCGCAGACGCTTACGGCGGTCAACGGCATGATGCTGCTGGCGGGGCAGGGGGAGCGGTTCACGACGGTGGATTTGTTCCTGCTGGACTTGTGGACGGGCAAGGCGTCACTGGACAAGCTCGGCGCGGCGGGCAGCTACCTGATGCAGGCGGAAGGCTTGTCGCTGTTGGGCGGCGACGCGCTGCCGCTGGGGATACTGGAGAACGTCGAAAGCGGGGAGAAGCTGATGCAGCTGCATCAGGGGGATACGCTGATTCTGCTCTCCGACGGCGTGGAGGATGCCTATGAAAATCGGCAGGCCATGGAAGAGACGATTCGCGACGCCTTGACGCTCGAAACTGCGCAGGATGCCGCAAACGCGATTTTGACCGGTGCGCAGTCCGGCGACACCGCTCCTGCCGACGACCAAACTGTGCTGGTGCTGCGCTTGATTCGCGCGCGGGCGGATGCGAAGATTGAGGAAATGTATCAATAGAGTGAAGCACTTTTCCATAAATCGGCTGACAAAAAAGCAGAGCAGCGAATGAAGAAAACGAAAGGCTTTACAATGCCGCATCAAATCAGTATAATAGACCCCGAAAGGATGATGCGGATGTGGAAGAAGAACCGCTGGATGCGTCCGGAACGGGTAATGGCGCTGGGATTTCTCGCACTGATTCTGCTGGGCGGCGTGCTGCTGTCGCTGCCGTGCGCCGCGCAGAATGGACGAAGCATTGGATTGGGCAACGGCTTGTTTACGGCGACGAGCGCGGTCTGCGTGACGGGGCTTGTAGCCGTTGATACGGGTACGACGTTCTCCCTCTTCGGACAAATCACCCTGCTTGCGCTGATTCAAATCGGCGGGCTGGGCTTCATGGCGTTCGCGACGCTGACGATGGTGCTGCTGGGACGAAAAATCGGTCTGCGCGACCGGATGCTCCTGCGCGAATCCATGAATACAAGCGGATTGTCGGGGCTGGTGCGCCTGACGCGCTGGTACTTGACGGCGGCGCTGGTCATCGAGGGCGGCGGCGCGGTACTGCTTGCAATTCGCTTCGTGCCGCTGCTGGGCTGGGGGAAGGGCGTGTACTTCAGCATTTTCCACGCCATCAGCGCGTTCTGCAACGCGGGCTTTGACCTTTTCGGACATTTCTCCAGCCTGACCGCGTTTCAAAATGAACCGTTGGTGCTGCTGACGATCAGCGCGCTGATTGTGCTGGGCGGTACGGGGTTCGCTGTGCTGGGCGAGGTCACCCGTCAGCGCTTCCAGTGGCGAGAATTGTCGCTCCACAGCCGATTGGTGCTGGGCATGACGGGCGTGCTGCTTCTGATGGGGATGACGTTCTTCTGCCTGACCGAGTGGCGCAATCCGGCGACGCTTGGCGGCATTTCCGGCGCGGAAAATAAACTCGTAAACGCCCTCATGCAGTCCACAACGATGCGCACGGCAGGCTTCAACTCGGTTGACCTCGCGTCCATGCGACAGTCCAGCAAGCTGATGAGCATCATCCTGATGTTCATCGGCGCGTCGCCCGCATCCACCGGCGGCGGCATCAAAACGACAACCGTCGCGGTGCTGGCGCTGACGGTCTGGTCGGTCATCCGCGGCGACGCGGACGTGCAGCTGGCGCGTCGGCGCGTTCCGCCGGGGCTGATTCGCCGTGCGCTGGCGATTGTGAGCATCTCGCTGGCGATGGCGCTGGGCGGAACGATGCTGCTGACGCTGCTGGAAGGCGACGGACAGCCGTTCCTCGACATGATGTTTGAGGCGTTCTCCGCGATGGCAACGGTCGGCGTGTCCAGCGCCGGAACGCCAAACTTGTCGGCGGGCAGCAAAACCGTGCTGGCGCTGATGATGTTCTTCGGGCGTGTCGGCCCGCTGACGATGGCAAGCGCGCTGGCGAGCCGGCAGAATCGCAATGCGTCAAAGATTCGCTACCCGGAGGAAGAGATTACGATTGGGTGACAATTCAGACGCGAAAACGCACTTTTCGATCAGAAATGCTGGAAAAATCGGGGATTTTTTGCTATACTGACGGTAATCCCGATGAAGAACGAAAGGAGCGAGAAATATGACGAAGAAGCCGATTACTCCTGTGCTGGCGATGCTGCTGACGCTGGTCGTCTTGGTGCACGCCGCAGTGCTGCTGGTGCAGCAGGAAACGGCGTGGTGGCTGGTGATGGACGCGGCGTGCGGCGTCATCAGCCTTGGCATGGGTGCAATGTGGCTGTTCTGCCGGAAGCGCGGCGGAAAGAAAACTCTGTGGAAAATCGTACTGGGTCTGATTGTCGTGCAGATGCTGACGACAGTTGCGCTGCAATTTGTCCCGATTGAGCAGAATCGGTATCAGCTGCTTTTCTGGGGATTCATGTCTGCCATCCAGTGCGCACTTGTGAACGACATGCGAGAAAATTCGCCAGCGTCTGTGCCGCGGAGCATGAGCCATTCGATGCTGCTCCTGAACAAAATCATATTCGGCGTGGAAACTGCTGTGCTGATTTTTGCCGTGGGGATGCTGATTTGCTATGGTGAAAGGAGCTTCTATCAGGCGATGGAACTGATGGGGCTGTGCGTGATGGTCATGGCTCAATCAATTCTGGAAATGAAGCAGAATGAAGCGGCGGAAGCCCTGAAGCGCAACGAGGACGTGGAAAATCAGCAGAAGTTGACGCAGGCGGGACACGAATGAGGGAAGTGTCATGCAGGAATGACCCATCAGGCGCATACACTGTCCTGCACGCCGTCCCCTCAATCAACACGCGGGCGTTGTATGCAGAAGTCACCAACTCAATCGCGAAAAAGGGAGTCCAGAGGGTCGAAGACCCTTTGGCGGGGTCAAGGGGCAGCGCCCCTTGGGTTCCCCGGAAAGGAATTGTTATGAAGAAACAGAAGCAGTCGTTTGTGGTGCTGGGCTTGGGGCGCTTCGGGTCGAGCGTGGCGAGGAGCTTGTGCGAATTGGGACATGAGGTGCTCGCGGTGGATCGGGACGAGAAGCTGGTAGAGAACATTGCGCCTGATGTGACGCAGGCGGTTCAGGCGAATGCCGTGGATGAGGACGCGCTTGCGGAACTCGGCGTGCAGAACTTCGATGCCGCCATCGTTGCCATTGGCACGGATATCCGCGCCAGCATTCTCGCAACGGTTTTGCTCAAGGAAGCTGGCGTCCCCAAAGTCCTCGCGAAGGCCGTCGATGACCTCCATGCCCGCGTCCTCTATAAGGTCGGCGCTGACCGCGTTATCTTCCCGGAGCGCGATATGGGGCAGCGCGTCGCCCGTTCGCTTGTCGCGCCCAATATCCTCGACCTGATGGCGCTTTCCGACGACGACCAGATTGCCGAACTCACCCTCCCGACGGACTGGGCGGACAAAACCATCGTCGAACTCAACATCCGCCGGAACTTTGGGGTAAGCGTGCTGGGCATCCACCGCGGCGGCAAATTCCTTACTTCGCCCGGCGCAGAAACAATGCTGATGGCGGGCGATCTGCTGCTGGTGATGGGCAAAAAGGAAGCGATTTCCGCTGTGCAATAAGGAGGAAGCAACATGAAAACGCGCCCGGAAGTGGACTTTTCCTCGCCACTGTGTCAGCCGTACGAGGTGCGGCAAGGGGAACACGGCGTGCTGCTGATGCACGGGTTTGCGGGCTCGGCGGCGCATATGCGGCCGCTCGCGGAAGGACTTGTGCAGCAGGGCTTTGGTGTGCGCACCATCAACCTGCCCGGTCACGCGACAACGCTGGAGGACATGCGCCGCTGTTCGTGGCAGGATTGGCTGAACGCGGCGAAGGAAGCCTTCCGGGAAATGAAAGAGCAGTACCGCTTCGTCAGCGTGACCGGGCTGAGCATGGGCGGCTGCCTGACGCTGATGATTGCTGAGCAGAGTGACCCGACTGCTATTGCGCCGATTTCCGCGCCGATGGGGGTGCTGAACCGCTGGTTTCCGCTGGCACGATTCGCCGCGCCGTTTTTGCCGGAAATCAGCTGGCAGGCGCGCAAGGACGACGCACTCACTCCCGACTACGATTTGGGGTATACCGGATTTCCGACGAAAAGCGCGGTGGATTTGCGCCGCATTATCCACGAGGCCCGCAATAACCTTTGCGCGGTCACCTGCCCGGTGCTGTGCGTGCAGAGCAGCGGCGATCAGGTCATCACGCCTGACAGCGCGGATGTGATTCTGCAGGGGGTGCGAAGCAAAACGAAGGGCGTGCTGCGCTTGGAGAGCGTGCCGCATGTGTGTACCATCAGCCGGGAAGGGGCGCGCATTGCACAGGCGCTGGGAACATTCTTCCGAAAAGCGGAAGATTCCGAGCGTACATAAGCGAAAAGCCGCTGGAAGTGCGAAAATGCACTTTACACAGCGGCTTTTTCTTTCGCCTTGATTTAACAAATGCGGCGTTTGAAAATTTACATTCCTCCAGTAGAATACATCTTGTTCAGAAAAGCAAGACGAAGAACGTGTTCATGTTCATCGGCGATGGCATGGGCAACCCGCAGGTGACTGCGACCCAGTACTATCTGGGCAGCATCGAAAACCCGGACAGCAAGTTTCCGGTTCCGGCGGATTTGTCTTTCACCAAGTTTCCGTACCTCGGTCTGGTGACCACCTACGACAGCTCTTCCTTCTGCCCGGATTCTGCTTCGACCGCTACGTCGATGGCTTCCGGCAAGAAGACGCTCTCCGGCGTCATCAATTATGATGAAACGCTGACCAACCCCTTCTCCATGGCGGTGAGCCACATCATGAACAACAAGGCTGGCCTGCCCTACACCTCCTATGCGCATACCGGCTTGCAGATTCCGGTGTACGCCTACGGTGTGGGCGCGGAGAAGTTCTCTGGCCTGTATGACAACACGGGCATCTTCACCCGCACGATGGATGCGATGGGGCTGACCGCGGACGCGGAGTAAATCGAAGCAAACCAAAGGGCAGGGGATGATGAAACATCTCCTGCCCTGTCTATATGGGGGAATTTGAAATGGGAAAAACACTGACGCGCTGGAAAAACAAGCAGAATTGGCTGATGTGCCTCGTCATGCTGATTTTCTGCGGCTTGCTCTGCCTGCTGCCAGATGGATGGCATCGTTCGTGACCGTCATCGTGCTGACGGTGCTGATTGACGTGCTGGTGGCGGGGTTCAGCCGCCGCTGCCTGACGGCGATTCTCGGCTCGGTTGCCGGAACGGTCGTCACCTGCCTGAGCGCGTGGGGGCTAACGATTTTGCTCAAGCTCGACGGCGGCGATTTGCCCTATGTTGTGCCGCTGCTGAGCCAATCCGCCATGCGGGTTGATATGCGCAGCCTGTATATCGGCATGATGTTCCTTGCTAATTCGGGCGCGCTGATGGATTTATCGATGGACATCAGCGTGTCGATGGAGGAAGTGCACCGCCACAAACCGGACATCAGCCGCCGAGCGCTGATGAAGTCGGGGCTGCTGGTCGGGCGGAGCGTGTTAGGCACAATGACGACGACATTGATGCTGGCATATTCCGGCAATTACCTGTCGATGCTGATGTACTTCGCTGGGCAGGGAACGCCGCTGATGGACATCATCAACCTGAAATATGTCGCTTCGCAGCTGCTCAACACGCTTGTCGGGTCGTTCGGCTTGGCAGCGGCGGCACCGCTGACGGCGCTGATTGCCACGGGCATGTATCTGCAAAAGCCGAAACCGGCTGAATTACGCGCTGGGTAATACGCGCGTATACCGCACGTCCCGCACGGGTTCACCGCCGATTTTGTAATCGACCGCGTCATCTGTGCGCAGAAAGCCATGCTTGCGGTAGAAGCCGTCGGCGATTTCGTTGCCGTCAATCGCCCAGAGGTAAAACTTCTCATAGCCGTCCAGCTGCATCAGCCGGATGACTTCTTCCAGCAGCTTGCCGCCGATGCCTTGACGCATCGTGTCCGGCAGCAGATAGAGCGACACAATCTCGCACCAGTCGCCGTAATCCTCGTCGCGCCCGCGGCCGTAGATGCAGCAGCCGACGGGCTTATCGTCGTCATAGACCATCAGCCCATACAGCTGCCCGCTGGACAGCCATGAGCGGATGGATGGCACCCAGTATTCATCGGGCAGACGATCCAGATAATGCTGGGCGATATGCCCCCGATAGGTTTTACGCCAGCTGGTAGCATAAATGTGGCTGATAAGCCCCGCCTGATCAGCGGTTGCGTCCCGAAAAGTCAGCATCGCCATGCACCTCCTTCAAATAAAACGGATGAATTGACGAATTTCCTGCCTTATTATCCCGCAAGAATGCAAAAAAGTCAAGGGGAACAGAAACGAAGCGTGTCGAAAGCATAAGAAAGCATAAAAAGAGGCTGGATGCAAGCATCCAACCTCTTCATGTTGCGCAAGAAGCGAATTGTAATTCGGAAAGAATTACTTGATTTCGCATTCGCCGCCGACTTCCTTGAACTGGGCAGCCATCTTGTCGGCGTCTTCCTTGGACAGGCCTTCCTTGACGGTCTTCGGGCCAGCCGCAACGGCTTCGACGAAGTCCTTGGCTTCCTTCAGGCCCAGACCGCACACTTCGCGGACGAGCTTCAGAACCTTCAGCTTCGCAGCGGCGTCGAAGGACTTCAGCACCACGTCGAACTCGGTCTTTTCTTCCGCAGCGGGAGCAGCGGCGCCAGCAGCGGGGCCAGCAACAACAGCGGTCGCAGCAGCGGACACGCCGAACTTTTCTTCCATAGCCTTGACCAGATCGGCCAGTTCCAGCACCGTCATGGATTCGACGGCGGCAATGATCTCCTCATGAGTCATGTTGATTCAGCCTCCTATATCGGTTGATATCGTAATGAAAACTTGTCGTTGTTCAGACCGCAGGGGCGTAAAGCCTCATGCGGCATCGGCGCGGATTATTCCTCGCCATTCTTCTGCTTGCGGATTGCATCCACCACGCGGACGAAGGACGCCACGGTGTTGGTCATGCAGCCAAGCAGCTTTGCCAGCAGCACTTCGCGGCTGGGCAGGGTCGCCAGATGCTTCACAGCAGCCACGTCGAGGGTTTCCGTACCCAGCACGCCGCCAGTGATCTTCAGGCTTTCCAGCTTGTTCTTTTCGATGTAGTCGTTGATGATCTTCGGGCCGGACACAGCGTCCTTCATGGAGAACACGAAAGCGTTCGGGCCGTTGAGCAGATCGTCAAGACCGGTAATGCCCACCTCATTCAGCGCGCGCAGAACCAGACGGTTCTTCAGGACGCAGTACGCGGCGTCATTCTCACGGCACTGCTTGCGGATTTCAGTCACCTGCTCCACAGTCAGTCCGCTGTAGCTGCAAATCACCACAGACTGGGCATTCTTCAGCTTTTCGACGATGTCAGCAACAGCTGCCACCTTCTCCGGCTTCACCTCATGCACCTTGCTCATTTCTTGCACCTCCTTAACGGTTTGGGAGTAAAAGAAAACCCTTGCAACAGGTGCAAGGGATGAGCAAATTTCATGCTATATCCTTCACACCTCGGCAGGCGGAGCAAACTCCTTTACATCCTTGCGGATACCGGCTGTCTACGGCACAGGTTTCTTCAAAACCTTGTTTATTATAGCAGGACAATCCCGTTCTGTCAAGCCTTCTGCAAAAAAAATCTGCACAAGCGGCGAATTTCCGCATAGACTGCGATGGAGGGGAGGAATGCGCATGTGCGACAAGACGTATAACGTGCTGAAATGGATGGCGCAGCTGCTGCTGCCCGCGATGGGGACGCTGTATTTTGCGCTGGCGAGCATTTGGCACCTGCCATACGGCGAGCAGGTTGTCGGCACCATCACTGCGGTGGATGCGTTTCTCGGCGTGATTCTGGGAATTACCACCGCACAGTATAAGCAAAAGCAGAAAACCGACGCGGCGTGAGTAAGCAATATCATCAATATCATGAAGAAACCCGCCTGTCAAGCGACAAGCGGGTCAATTTTTGCGGAAAAAGTCAACTCCGAAGGTGCGCACACCGAAGGTTCCCAAAGGGCGATCGGAAAGCCCTTTGGTCGCGCCCGCAGGCGCGATTCCCCCTGCTCCATAAAAAACAAGCATGAAAAAGCGATTTGCCGGATGCACTAAAAACGCATTCCCCTGCGCTTTGCAACCGAAGCGCTTATTCGCACTCAATGCCATCCGAGTACAGCACCAGCTGCGGCTGCTCTTCGTTCGCGGGCAGATACCGCCAGCATTCCTCGCCCCCGGAGGTGTCTACCAGAATGCTCCACACCGCGCCATTGTCAAAGCACAGCGTCACATCCCCAATAGAATCCACCATCACCGTGCGGACGATGAAGCGGTTTTCAATGCCCGTCAGCACGTCGTTCAGCTCCACAATGCGGTCATCAAGCCGGTTCGCGCCCAACTCGTCACAGCGGTAGTCATCCGGAATGACATCCTCCTCCAACCCCTGCTTGCGCCACAAATCCCACATGGCTTCCGACGGCTGGAAATAGTCACTTCGCGCCAAGGAAACCCGCCCATCCTGCACCAGACGATAGTAGCATTGCAAGTGCAGGGATTGTTCCTCCTGCACCTCGGTCGTCAGCGCGCGCGGCGCAAACGACAGGCAAAGCAAATCCGCCGTGCGGGAGAGGTTGATGAGGGTGCAGCCGACCAAATCATTGAGCTTCTTCTGGACAAAAAGCATGTCCGTGTTGTTCATATTAGTCCCTTCCAATTTTCCACTGGGGATTTACTTTTCGCCAAAAGCGTCCAGCACCGCCTGCGCCATGCCGCCCTTCTCGCAGTGCGCCGTGTGGCGGATCGGCAGGGAACGCAGTGCCTTCACCTGCTGCGGCACGGGCATCCCCGAACGCGCTTCCAATTCATCCGAGCAGGCAAATGCATCCAGTCCGGCGACGGCGTTCTTTCCGGCGACGGCGGTCAGCACATCGGCGGCGAACTTGTAGGGGCTGGCGGTGGACACGATGACCGTCGGAGTCGAATCGCCCGACGTCTCGCGGTACTGGCGCAGAACGCGGCTCGCAACGGCGGTGTGCGTATCCATCAGGTAGTGATGCTGCTCGAACACGCGGGCGATTTCCTCCGCGCAGTCGCGGTCATCAGCGTACCCGGCGGCAAAGACGCTCAGCAGCCACTCCTGCCGCTGCTGACCAACGGCGTAGGACTGGCTCGTGCGCAGCTGCTGCATCCAGCGGGCAATCAGCGCGCCGTCGCGGTCGGCGCATTCAAACAGCAGACGCTCCAAATTCGAGGAAATCAGGATATCCATCGAGGGGGAGGTCGTCTTGAAGAACTGCCGGCGCGTGTCGTAAACGCCGCCAAGGAAGAAATCCGTCAGCACGTTGTTGCGGTTGGAGGCGCAGATGAGCTTCTTGACCGGCAGCCCCATGCTCCGCGCGTAGTAGCCCGCGAGGATATTGCCGAAATTGCCCGTCGGCACGACGAAATTCACCTCGTCGCCCAGCGCAATCGCGCCCGCGTTCAGTAAATCGGCATAGGCGGAGAAATAATAGACAATCTGCGGCACGAGGCGGCCGAAGTTAATCGAGTTGGCGGAAGAAAGCACCTTGCCGCGCGCGTTTACCTGCTGGTGGAAATCCGCGGAGGAGAACAGCGCCTTCACGCCGGATTGTGCATCGTCGAAATTGCCGTTCAGGGCGATGACGTGCGTGTTTTCGCCGCCCGTGGTGGTCATTTGCAGCTTCTGCACGTCGCTGACGCCGTCGGTCGGGTAAAAGACGGTGCAGGATGTTCCCGGCACGTCCTTGAAGCCTTCGAGTGCCGCCTTGCCCGTGTCGCCGCTGGTCGCGACGAGGATTGCCACTTCGCGATTTTCACCGTTCTTCTTGGCGGAGAGCGTCGTCAGGTGCGGCAGCAGCTGCAGCGCCATATCCTTAAACGCGAGCGTCGGCCCGTGGAAGAGCTCCAGCACATGGGTATTGCTGTCGAGCTTTTTCGTGGGCGCAATCGCGGCGTCATCGAACTTGGCGGCTTCGTAGGCGCTGGCAATTGCGTCTGCCAGTTCCTGCGCATTGAAATCATCAAGATAGCCACGGAGGATGGTCAGCGCGCGGGCGCGGTAGTCGAGCTTGGTCAGCGCGGCAATGTCCGCCAGCGTCATCTGCGGGAACACCGCCGGGACATACAGACCGCCATCGGGCGCAAGACCGCGCAGGATGGCTTGGGATGCCGTGACGCAGGCGCCGCCGCGGGTGGAAATGAATGACATGGAAATCACGCTCCTATCCGCAGGGCGATGCCTGCTGGGTTGAGGGCAAGAAAGGGTTCTTGCCGAGTTTCTGCTTGCGGTTGCTGGGTTTCCTACCTATTATAATAGGTAATTATGTTGCAGGGGGGCGCTCCTGCGGGAACGACAAGGGACAATGAAAACAGGAGAAGCCTGCACTCGCCCCCCTTGCCCCCTTCACGCGAAATATCAAAAGGGCGGCGGCTTACATGCTCCGCCGCCCTCGTGGGCTGTTCCAATTAGATGATGTAGCCCTTGCAGAAGTCGGGCAGCGCTTCGGGATCGGCGCTGACGGACAGCACGAACGTCACATCATGCTTCTGCGCGTACTTTTCGAGGCTGTCGAAGAACCACTTCGCGTCGGCGAGGTCAATCTTGATCAGCTTGAGGAACGCGTCGATGAAGACGGTCTTGACGTCGTAGTTGCTGGCGAGCATGCCGCCGAGGAAGCCGAGGAACATTTCCGCGCTGGAAACGCTGTACTCTTCGACGTTGACGAAACGAACCGCACGGTCCACTTCGTACATATAGCTGTCGTTCTTGTCGAGGAAAACGACGTTGCCGGAGCTGGTCTTGACCGCGTTGTTGGTCATGTCAATCAGCCGCTTGGTCTTGCCGGAGCCCTTCTTGCCTGCGATAATCTGAATCATGGGTAAACGCCTCCTTGTGAGTGAGAGTTTCGTATCTCTATTATAAACCATTTTGCGCCCGGATGCAATGCCTCTGATGAATTTCCTTTGTGTTCGGGAGAAAAATTCACCGCTTTTACGGTGACGTGTCCTCCTCATTGCCGGGTGCATCTGTATCATTCGCCATGAGGGTCAATAAATCCTGCTTCTTCAGCGGCGGAAGTTCACGTTTTTCATGACCGGGGATGGACGTGTCGAGCTTGCAGACTCCGGCGCAGTCGCACCACTGGCAGGCGTTCCAGTCTCTGATGACGGCGGGGGACGGGGTGATTTCGCCGCTGCGGATGCGGTCGGCCAGCTCCGCCGCCATCTTCTTGGCGTGGGCAAGCAGTGCTGCCATTTCCTCCGACGTGTAGCCATCAGACGAGGAAGCGACGCTGCTATCCGCATTAAAGATTTTCGTGAACGAATATCCCGGATTGGAATCCAGCGCTTCCACCACGTCCACATCTGCCAGCACAATGCCTTTCAGGTGCAGCTTTTTCGCAATCGCCTTTTCCGCAGATTCCTTTACATCCGCCGTATCTACCATCGGGTCTTGAATCGTGAAGTAGAATGCGCCCGCCGGATTGCCGTCCAGCCCCTCGCACGCGGCTTGCAGATACAGCAGCAGCTGCAATTGAAGCCCGTACCATAGGCGCGTCGGGTCAATGTCGCGGTGGCTGCTCTTGTAGTCGGATACGAGCAGATACACGCCCTCGTCGCCCTCCCAGCGGTCGATGCGGTCGATTTTGCCGCGCAGGGCGATTTTCCGTCCATCATGCAGCGTCAGCACCACCGGGGGCAGCCCGTCCTCCTCGCCAAACACAACTTCCTCGCCGACGGTGCGGAAGCGGCTGTGCTGCGCGTGATGCGTGAACATCCACGCGGCGCGGTGCACCGTTCGGCGGTACTTCTCGCCCTGCAGGCGCAGGGACGGCGTTTCATTCAGCGGACCATCTGCCCACGCGGTCGTCAGCGGCAGCAGCACCGTATCCATCAGCGCGTGGATTTTTTCGTCCGGCAAATCCGGAAAATCCGGCTCCTTCAGCGCAAGGGCGGCGTACCCCTCCATCGCGGCATGGTAGAAATCGCCCACATCCGCCGGGTCGAACTCGTACTCGCGGCGGATGACGGGCTTCAAGCCGTAGTTCACAAAGTGCCGATACGGGCACTGCGCGAAGCCCTCCAAGCGGCTGATGGACACCTTGTCCTGCGTGAAGAGCCGTCGCGTGTGGTCGCGGGAGAGGAAAATCGCCGTGCCGTGGCGGTTCAGCGCATCCAGCACTGCTTGACAGCGGCTGTGCCACTCCGGGTCGAAATACAGCCAGCGCAGGACGTTTGCCCATTGCTCCGGAAGCGGCGTGTCGGTGTCGACAGCTTGCCGCAGGTGGTGCGGCAGTGCATCCAGCGCCATGGCGGGGGAGAGCGGTGCGACGTCGTTTGCCAGCACGCCGCCGGATACCACCATATGTGGGAACAGCTGCGTCATGTCCTCCAGCAGCCCCGCCGGACGAAACGCCGTGCCATCCTGCCCGCCCTGCGAACAGGTGACGGTCAGAAAGCGCCGGGGGAGGGATAGTGTACGGTAGAAGTCCGACTGCCGCAGGGCGCACGTCTCCTGCTGCGTAAGACCAATCGCGCGCTGCGCCAAGTCGCACAGCGTGCGCCGCTCCGTCTCGGACAGGAGCGAATCCGCCGTACTGCCAAGCGCGCCGTCCTGCATTCCCATGACGAGCAGCGCATCAATCCGCCCGGTCATCAAATGCCCCGCTTCGCCGATCATCACCGTGTCCGGCTGCGGCGGCAGGGACGAAATCGACGCGCCTGTCAAACCTGATTCCACGAACCGTGCCAAATCCCGCTGATTTGCCTTTTGCGTGCTCAGCAGCGCATACAGCTGATCAAGCAGCGTCATCAGGATTGTCCATACCTGCCGATTCTGCGTTGCTTCCGCCGCCATCCCGCGCGAAAGCAGCGCTTCCTCGCGCGCCATCAGGCGGTCATACGCATTGGTATCCTCCAAGAAGCGGAAAATTGCCTCGACGGAATCCCCCGCTGTTTTTGCGCGGCGGAGCGCATCCCGAAGGGCTTCCACGGGCGAAATCAGCCGGACGCGCAGTTCGTCCATATCCGCCGCGTCGTCGCCATAAGGGAACGGACGCAACCACTTGCCGCGGTTGATGCCGTGCGTGATGGCGTAGTTCTCCAGCGAATCGGCTTCGTCGCGGGTCAGGGAAGAAAAGCCGCTTTTTGCCACTTGCAGCACATCTGCGCGGAGAAATCCGCCGGAGATGCAACGCAGTGCGCCGACGAGCATCCGACTCAAGCCGTGCCGCGCCGCACTGTCCTTCCGCGCCTGATAGCAGGGAATCCCCGCGCTTTGCAGCGTGACGGCGAGGATGCCGGCCATGCCCTGCGCATCCGCCAGCGCGACCGCCATATACTGCCACGGAATGCCGCGCTCGTGCCAGCTTTGCAGCGTCTGCGCGGCGAAAGCGGCTTCGGCATACGGGTTTGCGGCGGCATGGAGTGTCAGGGCGGACGCATCGCCGGGGTACACCGCGCCGTCGCGGGCGAACAGGTGCGCTTCGAGGTGGCGGAGGGCTTCATCACGCCCGTCGGGTTCGCTTGGCAGCCACTTCCACTGTACGGGAATGCCGCGCTGACGCAGCCATCCGGTCAGCTCCGCCGCACTCCTGCGCTGGGAGGCGAAAACGTGCCCGTCGCTTGCAGTGTCCTTGTCCATCGTGAACGCAACGACCATGCGGGTGCATTCCGGCGCAGCGGTCGCCAGCAGGACGCACAGCGGCGTTGGCAGCATGTCAAACTGGTAGACAAACACGGCGGCATCGCGCATCAGCCCGCTTTCCGGCAGCCGTTCCACCAGCTCAAACTGCTGCGTCGGCTCATCCTGAAAGCGCTCGGCAATCAGCACGTCATACGTCTGCCAAAGCAGCAGCAAATCATGCGCCTTTGCCTTCAGTGCGCCGGATGGCAGCTCCTCCGCATAGGCGGCAAATTCTTCGCTTGACAGCCCCGTGCGCTGGAAGTCCATCAGCAGTGTGGACAGCTTCTCCGGCAGCCCGGGTGACAGCGCGACGCGGCGATAATAGTGCAGTTCCTCCTGCTTCAGGGAAAGCGCCTGCGCCAGTGCCATCCGTCGCCCGCTTTCGTCCAGCGCGGCTTTGGGCGAATGGCCAGCGCTCTCTCGGATACGCCGCCCCAGCCTGCGCGGCGACAGTACATCCAAATCCAGCAGCCCCGGCAGATGAAGCTGCTCCAACAGTTCTCGCTCGGCTTGCAGGGTGTACTGCTCCGGTACAAGCAGCAGGACACGCTGACCAGCTTCACGGCATTGGCGGATTTCTTCAAACAGGCGGGACTGCGTCTGCCCGGCGCGTGCACCCCAGATTTCGACGGTGGTCATAAAATCCCCCTCACAAAGCGGCAAATGCGGTCAAATAGCGAATCGCCTCCGCGTCATGGCGGCGGTTAAACCCATGCGCTCCGCCGTCAATCAAGTGCAGTTCTGCGTTCGCATACGCTTCCGCCGCCTTTTTCGCATAATCCGGCTTGACGATGCCGTCCGCCGTGCCGTGGACAATCAGCACCCGCCCGGTGTACGGCGTGATTTCGCGGAAAACGTCCATGTGCATGACGGCTTCGGGATAGCAGCGCCCCAGCGGCATCGGCCCGCAGTGAATCTTCTCCGGCAGGTTTTGAGGGTCGAAGTGCGCCATCATCATGTGCCCCGCGCGCGCGTCGTCGGGGATGCAGAAGGCCGGGTAGAACAGCACGAGCCTGTCCACTGCATCCGGATGCTTCGCAGCGGTCAGCGCGGACACCATCCCGCCCTGCGAACAGCCCATCAGCAGCAGCATATCGCCGGTATAGGGACGCGACTGCGCATAGCGAATGACAGCTTCCAAATCCTGCACCTCGGTCAGCACCGACATGTCCGTCGTCGCGCCGTCACTCCGCCCCAAGGGCGGAACGCTGCCGCCGCAGAAGTCGAAACAGTACGCACAGTAACCAATTTTCGCCAGCACCCGCGTGTACTGCCGGACGGTCTGCTGATTTGCCATAAAGCCGTGGCAGACAATGGCAATCGGGAGTTTTTCGCCATTCGGACGGTACTCTGTGCCGCGGATGGTCAAATCGCCGCGCATGCAGGAGAACGTCCGACGACGGATGGGGGAGGAAGAAAACAGCATCGAAATCGCCTCACGGAAGATTGTTTCTTCTATTGTAGCATAGTCGCGCGAAAATGAAAAGATGGAAAAACAAGACTTGAAGCGGCAGGGAGAGACGTGTTATAATGGAGCGAACCCACAGAGAATGAAGGAGTACATACACGATGAGCAATTTCCGCCGACCGAAGCACCTGACCACCCGCCGAATGCAGGAAACGCGTCCGAATCCGCCGAAGGAGCATTCGACTTCCCCGCGTCCGGCGCGCGAAATCCGCTGGAACTGTCCCGTCGCGGCGAAATGCGGCGGATGCCAGCTGACCCGCCTGTCCTACGCGGAGCAGCTGCAATGGAAGCAGCAGCGCGTGGCGGAACTGCTGGACGGAATTTGCGAAGTCCGCCCGATTCTGGGCATGGACGACCCGTTCCACTACCGCAACAAGGTTCATGCTGTGCTGTCGGTGGACAAGGCGGGCAAGCCCATCAGCGGCGTCTACGCCATGGGGACGCACCGCGTCGTGCCCGTGCGGCACTGCCTGATTGAGGATTACCGCGCTGACCGCATCATCCAGACCATCGTCGCCATGCTGCCTGCCTACAAGCTGCGCATCTACAACGAGTACACGCACCGCGGCTTCCTGCGCCATATCCTCATCCGCACGGGGCATGTGACGGGGCAGATTATGGTCGTGCTGGTGGCAACGAGCCTTGAATTTCCGGGCAAAAAGGCATTTGTGCAGGAGCTGATTCAGCGCCACCCGGAAATCACGACCGTCGTGCTGAACTGCAATCAGCGCGAAACCAGCATGGTGCTGGGCACGAAGGAAATCACCCTCTATGGCGAGGGGTACATGGAGGATGAACTGTGCGGCAAGCGCTTCCGCATCAGTCCGCAGAGCTTTTATCAGGTGAACGCGAAGCAATGCGAAGTCCTCTACCAAACGGCGATTGACGCGGCGCAGCTGACAGGCGCAGAAACCCTGCTGGACGCCTACTGCGGTACGGGTACGATTGGCTTGTGCGCGTCGGATGGCTGCAAGCAGCTCATCGGCGTGGAACTGAATGCCGACGCCATCCGCGATGCGAAGGAGAACGCCCGCCGCAACGGCGTGGAGAACGCGCGCTTCCTCTGCGACGACGCAGGGCGCTTCATGCAGAAGCTCGCCAAGGAGGGAAACGCGCCCGACGTGGTGATGATGGACCCGCCCCGCGCCGGCAGCGACCAGAAATTCCTGCAAAGTCTGCTGATGCTGAAACCAAAGCGGGTTGTGTACGTTTCCTGCAACCCGGAGACCCTCGCAAGGGACTTGCGCGTGCTGGTGGATGGCGGATATCAGGCGGAATGGGCAACGCCGGTGGATATGTTTCCGGGAACGGAACATGTGGAGACGGTATGTGCATTGTCCAAACTTCGAGAGGGAAAAACATATCGAGATTGAAGCATTTGGGAATGATTTGACTTCAACATAAGGAAAACCCGAAGCAGCACTGGAAAGGTGCCGCTTCGGCTTTTTTACTGTTTAGCCTTATATGCTTCGCCCCATGCCCGCATGGAATCCAGAATGGGTTTCAGACTTTTGCCAAGTTCGGTCAGCGCATATTCCACCCTCGGCGGCACCTCGGGATAGACTGTACGGGTAATGATACCATCGGCTTCCATCGAGCGCAGGCTGTCTGTCAGCACCTTTTGGCTGATTCCCTCCAAGTCCTTTTTCAGTTCATTGAACCGCCACGGACGAGCCAGCAGATTTCGTATGATAAGCAACTTCCACTTGCTTCCAATCAGCGCCACGGTAGTTGCTACCGGGCAAGCGGGCATTTCTTCTTTTGTCAGCATCGCAGCACCCCCAATAGTTCAAATTAGAATGTTACATCTAAATTATAATACAGTGCACTCTAATTTTCAAGCAGTTACTTTCAGGTGAGCTGTGTTGCTTCTTGTGCCCCAGTAAACAATTTGTGCGTACTTGTGGCTGGGCATTGGTCTGTACCTGGAAAAGCAGAAGGACGGCAGCTGCATCAGGAATATGGTGTTTGCATTCCCTGTTCCAGTGAGCGGTCAGAAAGTGAAAGAACTTTCCTTGGAAAATGAAGCAACAGTCGAAATGGTATGCCTCTTAGTTCTGCGAAATCCAACGGCACATATCAACATGGATGTGGATGTGGACGAAATGGTGCAAGATAAAAGAGGTTCTTCACGGAATCTTGTTGTTTGCCCCCAAGATTCCGCGAAGAACCAAGTGATGTGAGAATTACTCCGTAATGTAGGTGTACCGCATGTTGTAGCTCTTTGCGTACTGCTCAGCGGCGGAGTCCGGCAGGACTTCCAGGACAAGGTTCGGGCAGTTATCGAAAGACGGGTAGCCAAAACTCGTTAGCTTGCGAAGATTGCCCAACAATGCAAGCGACTCGCATCCGGAGAAGGCAGATTGATCGACACTTTCCAAACTGCCCAGATTCGGAATTGAGGTCAGTTTTGTGCAGCCGGAAAACCCATATTTTCCGATAGCGGTTACATTGCTCAGGTCGCCGACGCTCAGCAGGGAAGTGCAGCCCTCAAACGTCTCAGAGGGAATCTCTTTCAGGCTGCTTAAATCACCGACGGTTTCCAGCGCAGTGCATCCCATGAAACACTCCACCCCAATTGATTCCAATTTAGGCATATCGCCGATTGATTTCAGCGAGATACAGCCACAAAAGACAAGAGATTCAATGCTTGTAACATTGCCTAAATCACCGATGCTGACAAGCAATTTGCAGTCGCTGAATGCATTATTCCCAATGGCGGTTAATTTGTCAGACCAGTCAACGCTAATCAACGATACGCAGCCTGCGAAAACCCCGGATTCCAAGCGCGTCAAGCTGTACAAATCATCAACATGCTCCAGTGCACTGCAGCCGTTAAAAGCACCTTTCCCGATAGTTTCCAAGTTGTGCAGGGAACCGATACTCTTCAGTGCAGTACAGCCCATAAATGCATACTGACCGATGCTGGTAATCTTGTCAAGTTCATCAACGTGTTCCAAGGCGCTGCAATTCACAAAACCGTTAGAATCAATGGATTCGACATTACTCATGTTGCCGACACGCACAAGCGAAGAGCAGCCTTCAAATGCGTAAGAATCAATCGAAGTTACGCTGCTCATGTTGCCTACGCTCTCTAATGCGGTGCAGAAGCCAAAGGTGGAATATCCGATGGATGTGACTTTGCCTAAATCGCCAATGGTTTTCAGCGCTTTGCAGCTATTGAAGGCACAAGTGCCGAGCGTTGTGACATTGGTCAGATTCCCGACGCTGGTTAAAGTGGTGCAGTCAGCGAATGCGCTGCTGCCGATGCTATTCAGCCGGGGCAGTTCAGGAAGGCTGGTCAATGCTTTGCAATTAGAAAACGCATATTCGCCGATGGTGCGGACGTTGGACATACCCCCGATGCTCGCCAGCTTGCTGCAGCCATAGAATGCATCTTTCCCAATGCTGGTAGCGCTGCTTAAATCGCCGACTGAAAGAAGATCCTTCAAACAGTAGAACAGCTTATCAGGAACAGCCTTCAAGCTGCTTAAATTGCCAACTGTGGTTAGCGCAGTGCAGCCATCAAAAACTTTCTCGCTGATGCTTGTCACACTGCTTAAATCACCAACGGTTTTCAGCGATTTGCAATTGCGGAATGTCTCTCGATTCAAGACGGTCAGCTTTTCCAAGCCGCTAATGCTGGTCAGTGATTCACAGCCGTAGAAGGCACCATACGCGATGCGTGTAACACTGCCGAGTTCCCCGATGCTTTGCAGGGAAGTACACTGCTTGAACGCATTTGCGCCGATGAAAGTAACGCTGCTGAGACTGCCGACGGTTTTCAGCGAAGTGCACTGATAGAAGGCGTTTTCGCCGATGGAAGTAACGCTGCTGAGATCTCCGATGCTTTCCAGTGACGCACAGGCATAGTCTTTTGACATGCCTTCGTCCGGAATCCAACGGCTGGAAACCCCAAAGGCAGAGTCGCCGATGCTTTCCAAATGGGGCATATCACCAACCCGAACCAAGGAGGTGCAGCCTACAAAAGCACTATCGCCAATACTTGTTACATTGCTCAAATGCTCCATGGATGTGAGCGATTCACAATCTCTGAAAGCGTAAGCACCAATGGTGGTCACATTATCGGTGTTATCAAGTGTTTCCAACGCATAGCATCTGGAGAATGCGTATGCGCCAATGCTCGTCACATTCCCCAAACCTTCTACGCTTTGCAGATTGGTACAGCTGGCAAATGCGCTATCCGGAATGGCAGAAATGTTCGTTAGACCGCTAATGGTGGTCATGGCGCAGGACTCGAAAGCACCGCTGCCGATGCTTGTTACGTTGCTTAAGCCCTCGATGCTTGCAAGAGAATTGCAACTGAAAAATGCTTCCGCCCCAATGTGGACGTCATTTCCTCCGATTTCAAGCGTATTCAACTGACAATCGTAGAAAGCCCATCTGCCAATCTTTTTAATATTGTCTAAGCTGCTGATTTCTTTGAGTGAAGTGCAATACCCAAAAGCCCAATCTCCAATTGTTGTGACATGCTGCAAACTTCCGATTTCTGCTAAAGACGCGCAGCTGAAAAAGGCTGAATCACCGATTTGTTCGACATTAGAAATGTCGCCAATACGCTTCAGTGAATCGCAGTAATAATGCTGCTCCGGTTCATCGTCCCAACTGATGGCGTATGAAAAAGCAGACGCGCCGATACTTTTCAGATGGGGCATATCACCGAGCTGCGTCAGTGATTTGCAGCCTGCAAAAGCAGATTCGCCAATGCTCGTCAAAGAAGTCAAATTTCCAACATCTTGCAGTGATGTGCAGTTGTAGAACGTGAAGTCACTGAGATTCGTTACATTCTCCAGCCCATCCACCTTCACCAGCGCCGTGCATCCATCGAATGCGTGCGCGCCAATCTCTGTCACGCTGCTGGGAATCGTGATCTCTTTCAGGCTCGTGCAGCCCGAGAAGGCGTAATCCCCGATGGCAGTTACAGAATCAGGAATTTTCACGCTGACAAGGCTCGTGCTGTTTGCAAACGCATATTCATCAATGCGTTTTACGTTTGCGGAAATTTCGTAAGTCGCGACATTTCCGCCGCTTGGAGCGTCCGCGCTGTCCGCCAGTGCGGGTAGGACCAGACAGCTTCCGATCAGCAGACTGGTCAGCGTAATCGTCAAAAGTTTCTTGGATTTCATGTGTATCAACCCCTTTCTCGATTTCCAGCATACAGCAATTTCAAGAAAAAGTCAATAGAAGAATCAAGAAAATTAAGGGAAAATACAGAAACTAAATCGAATGCTATGTCATGCACCGTCAAATCAATAAGATGCTAATGCTATATTCAGAAGAAATTGTCAAGAAACGATTACCAATCATGTTGACAAGCTGGGAAAACCTGCGTATAATAAATATGGAAAACTGGCAGTTTGCAACAGGGAAAAAGCGGATGGAGGAGATTACACATGAAACGTTGGAAGGTCACATTCGGACTGTTCTTGCTTCTTTTTGCGCTGGCAACGACAGTTGCTTGCGCAGAAACGCGCGAAGAGAAAGTGGATTTGGAAGGGAAGCGTGTCATTTTTGCCCAGCCGGGGGAAACAATCCACTTTACCTACGATGTTCCAGAAAATTACGTTGTGACAAAAGAGGAATGGCTGTGGTATTTCTGCTATACGGATGGTCGTACCGCTACTTTCTATGATGGCGAATATGGTGAGAGTCGCAAGGAAAGCTATACCTATGAGCCAACGGGAATCCATGTCGAATGGGATGGTAAAGGCAGCATTTCACTTTCTGCAAATGAAATGGTGCGTATTCAATTACGATTAAATGGATATGATTATCTGTTTGCATATGTACTTGTTGCAGACCCGGCAGAGTACTATACCTATGAGATTCAGAATGGAGAAGCGACGATTACAGGATATAATAAAGACCTTCTGCGCCGCAAAGTGCTGATTCCAGAAGAAATTGAAGGGTGTCCGGTTACGACGATCGGCGACCGCGCGTTTTATGACATGCCGTCGGGTATCGGCAAGGAATTTTACATTCCGGACAATGTAACTACCTTTGGCAAGGAAGCATTTGCAGCCAGTGCCTATTTGGACTCGGTTAGGATGCCGCAGAAGCTGACGAAAATGGGCGATGGCGTATTTGCGGCATGTTTGCAAATGCACTCCTTGGAAATTCCTGATTCGTTGACAGAGATTCCGGACTATGCTTTTACAAACTGCTGGGGCTATGGAGAGGTGAATAAATACAGTGCTGAGCAGGCTATTGGTAGAGTTGAGCAGTGTGTTGGTAAAAATGTGACAAAAATCGGAAAATATGCGTTTGCTGGATGCTGGAATATGGGGAAGGCGTGGGGCGATGGTCGTCTGCCTGAAAAGCTCGAATCCATCGGGGAAGGCGCATTCCAGTATTGTTATAAAATAAAATCATTGGAAATTCCGGCTGGTGTGACGGTCATTCCTGACCGCACATTTCAGGGCTGCGAAAGACTGGAATCAATCCAGATTGATGGCGATATTACGATGATTGGTGCGGAAGCCTTTGACGGCTGTGTTGCGCTGACTTCGATGCCGCTGTCGAAGTCGCTGAACCTGATTGGCGCGGATGCATTCCGTGACTGCACGGCGCTGACGGATTTCCAGCTGGCAGAGGGAAACACGCATTTTCAGGTGCAGCAAGGTGCACTGATGACGGCAGATGCCACGCGGCTGCTGACTTATGCTGCCAGCGCACCGCAGCAAAGCTTTGTCATGCCGGAAACGTTGACACAGATTGATGATGGCGCACTCAAAAACCTGCGCTATCTGGAAACGCTGACTTTCTCGCCGATTTTCAGCGATTATCAGGCAGGCATGTTTGAAAATGCAACGGGCTTGAAGACGGTGAATTTCGGTGAAGGTACGCTGACGGCGATTCCTGACCGATTCTTCAAGGGCTGCACGTCGCTTGTTTCGCCCAATGCGTTCACGGGCGTGACGTCTGTTGGCGAATCGGCATTTGAAGGCTGCACGGCGGTGCAATCGCTGTCGTTTGATGATTCGCTGTCGAACATCGGCACAAAGGCGTTCCAGAACTGCACGGCACTGGAAAGCGTGCATATTCCGGACAGCGTAACGAGCCTGAGTGCAGCGGCGTTCCGGAATGACGTTTCCTTGACGGAATTCCAGATGCCGGAGCGCCTCCATACCGTTTCTGCGTCGGCGTTCAGCGGCTGCACGTCGCTGAAAACGGTGACATGGAGCAAGTATCTGCAAACCATAGAAGCAAATGCGTTTGAAAATACGGCCCTGACGGAAATCATCTTCCCGGAGAGCCTGACCAGAATCGGCGCGTATGCGTTTGCGGGCATTGGCACGCTGGAAAACATCGTTTTGCCGGAAAATCTGAATACGATTGGCTCAGCTGCTTTCTCTGATACGGGGATTCAGACGCTGAAGCTGCCCAAGAGCGTCACGACGCTGGGCAACGGCGCGTGGATGAACTGCGCCGCCCTGCGGGAAGTTCAGTGGGAGGCAGCGCTGACGAAAATCCCGGTGAATACGTTTGAACACTGCACTGCGCTGACCCAAATCGAACTGCCGGACGGCATTGTGGAAATTGGCGCAAGGGCATTCAGCGGCAATGAAAGCCTAACCAATGTGACTTTGCCGCGCACGGTGCGGCGCATTGAAAGTGCCGCTTTTGAGGGATGCAGGGCGCTGACGGACATCCTGCTCTGGCCGGACGTGGAGGAAATCGCGGCGGATGCTTTTGCGAACTGCGAGAATCTGACCATCCGCGGCTGGAAGGGGTCTGCCGCTGAAAAAGCAGCCACGTCACAGGGCGTGAATTTTGCCGCGGCGGATCAGGAGATTTCCTACACGCTCAATGCCGCGCAGGATGGCTATCTTGTCGGCGACTGCGATGAAAACACGGTTCTGCTGGTGCTTCCGGCTGTGCATAACGGGCTGCCTGTGGTCGGTACTGCGGAAAACGCCTTTGCAAACTGCAAGTACCTGCAAGAAGTGCGCGTGGAAGCGGAAAGTGTGTATTTGCAGGTTTGTGACGGCATCCTGATGGACGCGACAGGTAAAACGCTGCTGCTCTATCCGGCACGGCGCGCAGGAGCGGATTTGGTGATTGACGAAAACGTGACTGCCATTGCAGACTATGCGTTTGCTTATTGCCAAAATCTGCGCAGTATCACCATTGGCACGCAGGTGGAGACGATTGGCGACCATGCGTTTGACGCGGTGAACGATGCCCTGTGCCTTGTTGTGCAGGATGGCAGCCCGGCGCAGCTGTGGGCGAGCGCACACGGGGTGCGCTATGCCAGTGAAAGCACATCGTTTACCTATCGCCTTGAAGGGGACAAAGCGTATATTACAGGCTACACGGGCACGCTGCCGGAGACGGTTGTTCCGGCAGTGATTGACGGATACCCTGTCTATGCGATTGAAAACCTCCGCAGCCCGATTCTGACGCACGTTGTTGTCAGCGAAGGGATTGAAGTGATTGGGGACTCGGCATTTAAAGCGTATTTTGATTATGAGAAAGGCTACATTCGCACGCTTGTGAGCGTAAGTCTGCCGCAGAGCTTGAAAATCATTTCGGATGACGGTTTCTGGGGACAGGAAAACTTGCAGGAGATTACACTTGGCAGTGTGGTGGAAATTGGGCAATCGGCCTTTGGTAGCTGCACCATGCTGAAGCAAATTACATTGCCAGACACACTGACGACGATTGGGTGGAGAGCGTTTGCATCTTCTGGCTTGACGTCGCTTACGATACCGGCTAATGTAACCAGCCTTGGCGACTCATTCATCACAGACTGTTCAGCGCTGACATCGCTGTATGTAGCCGAAGGAAATCCAAACTATGAGATAGTGGACGGTCTGCTTTACGACATTCCTGCGCAAACACTGCGCTATGCCCTGCCGGATGTGTCGGGGGATGTAGTGATTCGTGACGGCACGGTGCGCATTGCCGGTGATGTGTTTAAGGAACATGCGATAACATCTGTTCAACTGCCGGACTCTTTGCAGAAAATTGGAAACAGCGCATTCCAATCCTGCAAAGAACTGAAAGAGATAACCTTCCCGGAGAGCTTGACAACAATAGACGATTTGGCATTTTACTATTGTACACAACTGGAAAATGCTGTACTACCGGAAAATTTGAAGTTTTTGGGCAACAGCGCATTCTACGCCTGCGCCAGTTTAACAGAAATAACGGTACCTGAAGGTATCACGTGGATGTCGGGAACATTTGCAAACTGCTACTCGCTGCATACCTTGAATTTGCCGAATAGTCTAACTTATATGAGCGGTGTTGTGGAAGGGTGCCGTTCGCTGGAAACGCTGCACTTGCCTGCTAAACTGGCGGACATCAGCGGCGAGTGGCCCAGCAAGCTGAAAACGATAACGACAGCGGTTGGTTCTGTGCGCTATGTATCCGAAGACGGTGTCTTGTATGATACGCAGGACAACAGCATCGTATTTGTAAATGCTTCAATTACGGGGCATGTAACTGTTCGTGACGGCATCACAAAGATTGGCGAAGGGGCGTTCAAGAGCAGAAAAGGTTTAACGAGTGTCACGCTGCCGGAAAGCTGCACTGTCATTGATTCTTATGCTTTTGAAAACTGCACAGCACTAACGGATATCAACTTCCCGGAAAAATTAGAGTTGATTGGACGAAATGCATTCTACAATTCCGGCATTACATCGCTGAAACTTTCGCAGCCGGGTCTTCACGTTGGGAGTTTTGCATTTACTGATTGCCATCAGCTGAAGTCTGTGGAAATCACATCGACGGACTTTGACTTGATGGAGTGGGCATTTGCAAGATGCGAAAATTTGGAGACAGTAATTCTGCCGCCGCAGGTTTTCCGCATGGAAGGCGGATGCTTCACGGAATGCACGTCCCTGACTACGGTCGTTTTGCCGAAGAACATTACGGACGTGCATGGTTTTAAGGGCTGCACGTCCCTGAAAACTATTGAAATTCCGGACAGCGTGACGAGAATCGACTATAATGCATTTGCAGAATGCGAGTCGCTGGAGAGTATTCATCTGCCGGATGGGGTAACAAGTATTGATGGACTTGCGTTTGCGCAATGCTATGCGCTGAAGGAAATCAATCTTCCGGATTCGCTGACCACGATCGGAGAAGAAGCATTCCGAGGAGTTCCGATTGCTGAAGTTGTCATCCCGGCAAATGTGACCGAAATCGCGGACTGGACATTCTATTATAATGGAGAACTCCGTTCGCTGACGCTCCCCGATGGCTTGAAGAAAATTGGCGCGAATGCTTTCTGTGGAGCGTCCAAGCTCCAATCGGTGGAACTGCCGGAAAGTTTGGAGGAAATAGGGGATGCCGCGTTCCGTGAGAGCGGGCTGACCTCGATTACCATTCCAGGTAATGTGAAGCGCCTTGGCGGCGCATTCATTTACTGCAAGAATTTGGAGAAGGTCTCCATTGCCCCCGGCGTTGAAACGATTGGTGCTGACGCGTTCTTGGAATGCTCGAAGCTGACGGAAGCAACGCTCGCCAGCACTGTTACGACCATCGAGAGCAGTGCGTTCTGCGGCTGCAAGGCGCTTCAAACCATTAACGGCGGTGCGCTCATTCAGTCCATTGGCGAACATGCCTTCACGAGCTGCGAAAACATTGAGGAAATCAATATTTCGCCGAATTTGACGGAAATTTCAGACTATGCATTTGATGGCTGCAAGAAACTGAAGCGCGTTTCGCCGTCGGCAGCGCAGAAGGGCGTTTTGCTGCCGCATGTGAAGTACATCGGCAAGTGGGCATTCAACGGCTGCAAAGCGATTCCGTCCTTCTCTCTGGGCGATTCGCTGGAAACGGTCGGGGATTATGCCTTTGCGTCTACGTCTGCTACGTCCATGTATTTCCCGGATACCGTGAAGCAAATCGGCATCAATCCGATGTGGATGAATTATGCCATTCTGTCCGTGCATTTGCCGAAATCACTGACGGAAATCCCGCAGGGGATGTTTGCGCAGGCCGCGCGGATACAGACGCTTACCATCCCGCAGGGTGTACGCAGCATTGGCACACAGGCATTCCACGGCAATGTTGCGCTGGCGGCGCTGAAACTTCCGGATGGCTTGGAGCGCATCGGAGCAAATGCATTTGGAAACGCGATGCTGCTGCTGGAAATTCCGGCATCGGTTACGGACATTGCGGAGGATGCGTTCAGTGAAGCGGTTGTGGAATTCTACACGCCGTCGGGCAGCGCGGCGCATCAGTACGCGCTGGCGCATCAGATTCCCGTGCATTTGGATGAGTCGATTCCGGCAGAATACCTCGGCACGGCTGACCAGCTGGCAGCAAAAATTGTCGCGCAGGTGATTACGGATGACATGACCGACTATCAGAAAGCAGAAGCGCTGGTAGACTGGATGCTCAGCGAAACAATGCTGTCAGACATGCTGCCGGACACATATAGCGGCAAAATGGTGCTTGTCCAGCGTAAAGGTACGCGCTGGGGCTGGGCATTTGCATACAAAGCACTGCTGAACGCGGCAAATGTTACCAATGGTATCTACTTCAACGCGAAGGGCATCGTTGAGGGCGCGGGAATTGGGAATCAAACCTCAGTCTTTGTTTCGTATTTTGACGGCGACGCCGTGAATATGATTCAGATTGATGGGCAATGGTATTTCACGCATCCTGCCTTTGTGGAGCATTTCGGAAAGGCGAGATACTTCATGCTCAATCGAGAAACGTATCGCTTGTCGTTCGGGGATGATCCGAAAGTGAAAGACTGCGACAACTACGACCAGACCTTCCTCTATCAGGCGTACTCCAAGAATGTTGAGGCGGAGGTTGTGGCGCAGGCATCTGCGTCCTTTACAGAGGGCAAAAAGCTGGTGTATGCGGAAGTTCAGCCGATTGAGGAACTGATGGATGCGAGTTATGCGTATGTGCTGGATTTCGCGGGGCGGCACATGGATACGCTGGACTGGCAGAACGCGCAGGGCGAATTTGAGCCGACTATCATTGGCACAAACAACGGCTACTGGCTCAGCGACGACCTGACGGGCGAGTATGCGCAAGTGACGGTGAATACGCAGACGCTCTATCCGTATGGCGCGGAAGTGCGGCTGGATGATCCGGAATACACGGCAGTGCTGTGCGACTGGAATGTGGATGGCACGCTGACGCTGACGGAAGGCACCGAAGAAGCAAGCGTGGCGCTGTTCACCATAGAAAGGGGAGAAGATATAGAAAAGAAACAGACCATTACTGGCAGAAAGGTCTATCATGCGACCTTCACCCCGACCCTGAGCCAGTACATTAACACACTGGCACCGACGGAATTTGACTTGGTGCTGGAATGTCAGCTGCCGCCCATTCGTGATGCTGCACAGCTGGTGGGCAACAAGCTGACGCTGACGCTTTCGGATTCACATATTTTCCCGGAAAATGCGCAGCTGGATTTGATTTTCTGGCCGGAAGGCGGCACATCGAGTGCTCCTATAACGCACTTCTATGTGGAGGATCGTGAAGAACTCTACCCGGACGGCAAACGCGAAATTACGCTTGACCTTTCGGCGCTTCGCTGCGACCTGGGATACACGCTCTACATTGCGCAGACAGCGGACAACTATGTGGAATCGGAATACAGTTCCGTTACAAGCCGCATCGACATACCGCATACGCCGTACATTGAGACGGTACGGCCTGCAACATCGACGGAAGACGGGCGGATAAGCGACACGGTCTGCAAGATTTGCGGCACATGGCTGGACAACGGCTATGGGATTGCATCGGATCATATTTTACAGCTGCCTGCGAGTTTGAAGACCATTGAGGAAGAAGCCTTTGTCGGCATGTGGCAGGTGCAGCAGGTGAATATTCCGGAGGGCGTTACTGCGATTGGAAAGCGCGCCTTTGCGGACTGTACGCTGCTGCGGCTGGTCATTATCCCGAACAGTGTGCAAACGCTGGCGGATGATGCCTTCAGCGGCTGCCATCCGGTGATTCTCTGCGACGCGGAAAATCAGCAGGTGATTGACTGGGCAAATGCACAGGGACTGATGGTCGTTTTCAAGGAAAGTAAATAATACTATTTCCAGATTCACCTGCGCCATCTGCTTGCGCCTTTTCCCTTCTGGCGTCCGCTCATTCCACTTAGCGTAGCGCTGCTACGCTGCGTTCCATTCACGTTAGCCAGAATGAAAAATTCGCGGCGCATCTTGGCGCATTCTTATCTGGAAATAGTATAACACATCCCTTTGGCTGCTTCGGTGACACAACTTCTCCGAAGCAGCCCCTTTTCTTTTAAAAAAATCTCGAAACAGGATTGACAAAATGGGCTTGATACACTATAATAGAGACAAGGTTGAGCGTTAAACCTAACGAAAATACGCCACGAACTCGTGAAGGAGGTTTTCCCATGAGAGGGTCGATGAAATTGGTTTCCATGCTGCTGGTGCTGTGCCTGACGCTGGGCGCGCTGCCGTTGGCGATGGCGGAAGAGGTCGTTGATGCGGACTTGACCTGCACGATTACGCTGGGCAACTGGCCCGCGGATACGGCGGCGGAGGCGGAAAAGGCGCTCTTTGAGAGCTACCGCGAAACGATGAAGAAGCAGTACCCGAACGTGACGCTGGTGCCGGATTACTACTCCTACACCCTGAGCAGCTACGTTCCGATGGCGAAGGGCGGCACGGCGCCGAGCATCTTCCAGCCGCCGTTTACCGACCCGCAGCTGCTGATCAGCCAGCATCTTGTCGGCGACGTGACCGATGCGCTGGAGCGCGCGGGCGTGCTGGATGAGTTCAGCCCGTCGTACCTCGAAATGTTGTCCGACGAGAACGGCCGCATCTACGGTCTGCCGCGCGACGGCTATGTGCTGGGTATGCACATCAATGTCGCCCTGTTCCGCGAGGCGGGGCTGGTGGACGAGGAAGGTCTGCTGATTTACCCCAAGACCTTGCAGGAAGTGGCGGAATACGGTCAGATTATCCGCGAAAAGACGGGCAAGGCGGGGCTGGTATTCCCGGCGAGCGAGACGTATGGCGGCTGGCTGTTCACCAATATCGCGTGGAATTTCGGCTGCGTGGGCGAAAACGCGCTGGAATATCAGGATGAAGACGGCCGCTGGGTGTGCAACTTCACATCCGACGAGTGCGTGGCGGCGATGGAGTACATCCGCGACCTGCGCTGGAAGTACGACATCCTCAATGCCGACGCGACCACGACCGACTGGGCGGGCGCGCATTCTCTGCTGGGCACGGGCGAAGCGGCGATGAACTTCGCGGCGGATGACTCGGTTGACCAGCCGACCTCCAACAAGGGTCTGCCGGTGGAGGACTTCGCGCTGATTCCGTTCCCGGCGGGCGACGCGGGACGCTATGCGCTGGCGGGCGGCACCTGCTACATGTTCGCGCCGAACATTACCGATGATCAGGCGACGGCGCTGATGGCGTACCTGACCGTGCTGGGCAAGATGCCGTACCTGAACGACCAGATTATCGAGGGGATGCGCGCGGACTATGCTGCCAAGCGCGACCGCGGCGCACCAGTTCTGCCCGCCATCAGCGCGTGGAACGATGCGGACTACAACGCGGCGAAGCAGGCGATTATTGACGAATACTGCAACGTGGATATGCGCCTGTACAACGACTTCTTCGATTCCATCACGCAGGGCACGATTACGCTGCGCTCGGAAGAACCCGTCTTTGCGCAGCAGCTGTATCGCGAGCTGACCGCTGTAATTCAGCGCGTTATCACCCGCGAGGGCGCGGATGTGCGCAAGGCGCTGCAAAAGGCGCAGGATTCCTTCCAGGAGTATCTGGATGATGAAATCAATGATTATTAATTTCTGATTCTGCATGGCATTGCACTGTTTGTTGCAGAGGGTTTCGCCTCTGCGGAGGCGACCAAAGGGCTTTCCGATCGCCCTTTGGAAACCTTCGGCGCCGCTGCACTTTGGGTTAACCCTTGTTGGTGACGAGCGAAAGTCAATGGGACGGGGCAGTGCGGTGCCATCGGGCAATTATTGCTAATTGCTAATTCCTCATTTCTAATTGGAAAAAAGAACACCGGCGGAGGAGAACCGATGCCGGTTTCTTTTACACAAAAATCGCTCAAATCTTCGCGGAGGAACGCCTATGAGCAGAAAAAAGGCGCAAGTCGGCTTGCGCGCACGGACGGTTGACCACCTCAATGCTTGGCTGATTATGCTGCCGAGCCTCGTGCTGATGCTGTTCTTTGTCTGGGAACCGCTGTTCGAGAGCGTGGTGATGAGCCTGTATAAGACGCGCAACATCGAACTGGTGAACTTCATCGGCTTCAAGAATTACATCAGCGTCATGGGCAAAGATGACTTCCTGCAGGCGCTGACGAACACGTTCTCGTACACGTTCTGGTCGCTGCTGCTGGGCTTCTTCCTGCCGATGGTGCTGGCGCTGCTGATTGGGGAGACCGTGCGGAGCAAGAGCTTCTTCCGCACGGTGGCGTATCTGCCGAACATGCTGCCGGGCCTCGCGGTCGTCATCCTCTGGTCGGCGTTCTTCTCCGGCGAGAAGTCCGGCGTGCTGAACATTCTGCTCAGCCACTTGGGCATTGCGCCGCAGACCTACCTGACGCGCTCGGAGTGGGTCATCCCCATCATCATCCTGATTGCGACGTGGAAGGGCGCGGGCGCGACGGCGCTGATTTACATGGCGGGCATGTCCAGTGTCAGCCCGGAGCTGTACGAAGCGGCGGCGATTGACGGCGCGGGCATCTGGCAGCGCATCATCCACATCATGATTCCTGCCATCAAGAAGCTCGCGGGTACGCTGCTGATTCTGCAAATCATCTCCGTGTTCCAGATTATGTATGAACCGATGGTGCTGACGAAGGGCGGCCCGGATAATGCGTCCCTGTCGCTGATGCAGCTGATGTGGCAGTACGCGTTCGGCGGCTCGATGAACTATGGCAAGGCATCTGCCGTCGCGGTGATTGTCACGCTGATTTTGCTCGTCATGACGGCGATTTACTCCTACTTCGACCGCAAAGAATCCGACTGGGATTAAGGAGGGCGAACGCATATGGCAAAAGCACAGCGCACCGGCGTCATCCGGGACTACGATATGCACTCCGCGTCCGTCCGGGTTGGGTATGGGTTCATCATCTTCTTCTGCCTGATTATGACGGTCATCGCGGTTTTCCCGATTATCTGGGTTGTGCTGGCGGGCTTCAAGGACTTGAAGGAGTTCATGTCGTCCGCCAAGCTGCTCCCGGAGGTGTTCGATTTTTCTCTCTTCGCGAAAACGTGGTCGCAGCTGGGCATTGCGCAGAACTACCTTAACTCGCTGATTTCCGTTGCGGGCAGCGTCGTCTGCGCGATTGTGTTCAACGGTCTGCTGGGCTACGGGCTGGCGATTTTGAAGCCTAAGGGCTACGGCATCGTTAAGAAGCTCGTCATGCTCTCCCTGCTCCTACCGACGACCATCAGCATCGTGCCGTTGTTCATGAACATCCAGAAGCTGAATCTCGGCGGCTCGTTCGTCCCGCTCTGGCTGAGCTATGGCGCGAACGCCATGTACGTTATCCTGTTCGTGCAGTTCTTTGAATCGCTGCCGACTTCCATCATCGAAGCCGGGCGGATTGATGGCTGCACGCAGCTGCAAACGTTCTTCTACATCGTCCTGCCGCTGTCCAAGCCGATTTGCTCCGTGATTGCGATTTTCGCCATCAACGCCGCATGGTCGGACTTCCTCCTGCCGTATCTGGTGCTTCGCGGCAGCGCGCTGCAAACGGTGATGGTGCGCCTGTTCGTGTTCAGCACGGAGCAGACCGTCAACGCCGACACGATGATGCGCTCCGTCGTTTTCTCGATGATTCCGCCCATCATCCTCTTCTTCATCTTCCAGAAGCAGCTGACCGAAAACGCTGTGTCTGTGGGCATCAAGGGTTGACATTATAAAAAACTTCGATAGTCACCCAGTAACATGGGAGGCGCCGAAGGAGTCCAGAGGGCGAGCGGAAAGCCCTCTGGAAGCTGCTTAACAGCCCATTCACGGAAAAGAAGACAACCTGCAATACCGAAAAAAAGAGCTTCTACTTCTTTCTTATCAGAAGAAAGAACCGACAGGAGGACGCACAATGGCAAAAGCCGCTGACGTATATTTCCAAGTAGACCCGTGGAAGGTCATTGAGCAGGGCTTCGACCCCACCTACGCGCGCGTGAGTGAATCCATCTTCTCGCTGGGCAATGAGAGCATCGGCGTGCGCGGCTGCTTTGATGAGGGCGGTCATGTCGATAGCCTTCGCGGAGCGTATACCAATGGCATCTATGATATGGAGAAGCTGAGCCGCTCCTATAAGGGCATCATCGACAAAACACACTTCATGATTCCCTCGGCGGAATGGCTGATGACGACGATTTCCGTCGATGGCGAAACGCTCGATTTGGGGCAGTCGCAGTTTTCCGACTTCACCCGCGAACTCGATCTCCGCGCCGGCACGCTCACCCGCCGCTTCCTCTGGACGACGAAGAGCGGCAAGCAAATCCGCCTGAACTTCCTTCGATTCCTCGATATGGTGCACCGCGAACGCGCGTACCAGCGCATCACGCTCGAAACGCTCAATTTCACGGGCAGCGCGACAGTCACGTCCGGCGTGTCCTTCAACGTCGTGCATGAAGGGCGGCAGAAGTGTTTCTGGCAGGAGACGCGCATCGACGCGAAGCCGGATTGCCTGATGGCGCAGTCCCGCACGACGCTATCGAATCAGGAGGAGTTTTGCGGAGCATGGCTGACGTGGCCCGGCGAATCCACCACATTCGCTGAGGGCAAAACCGTCACCGCGACGGCGGATGTTCTGCTTGCGCCGGGGCAAGCCGTGCAAATCGACAAGCGCGCCGTCGTGCTGTTCAACGGTCGGCAGGGGGACGACCTCTGGCAGAGCGGTCAGGACGCGATGGCGCAGAGCAAAGCCGTCTCGCTCGATGAGGCACAGGCGGCACAGCGCGCGTACTGGGATGCTTACTGGCACACGTCCGACATCTGCATTGAGCCGAAAGATGAAAGCATGGCGGAAACCGTCGCAGCGGAACAGCAGGGGATTCGCTTCTGCTCCTTCCAGCTCGCGCAGACCTACAACGGCGGCAGTATGCGCCACAACATTGGCGCGAAGGGCTTGACGGGCGAGGCGTACAACGGTCATGCATTCTGGGACACGGAATCCTGCTGCCTGCCGTTCTACCTCTTCACGAACCCGGAAGCCGCGAAATCGCTCCTCCTTTTCCGCTACAACACGCTGCCGATGGCGCTGGAACGCGCAAAAATGCTGGACTGCAAGGGCGCATGTTACCCGATTGCGACGCTTAACGGCGACGAGGCATGTCCGCTCTGGCAGCACGCCAGCCTGCAATTGCAGCCGAGCACGGCGGTGTCCTACGGCATCTGGCATTATGTCCACCTGACGGACGACAAGGCGTTTTTGTACCGCTACGGCGCGGAAATGCTGCTGCAAATCGCCCGATTCCAAGCGACGCGCGTCGGCTTCAGCGAGAAAATCGGCAAATACGGCTTCTTTGGCGTGATGGGCCCGGACGAGTTCCACATGATGGTCAACAACAATGCGTATACCAATTATATGGGGATGCGCGCCCTGCGCTACGCGGCGGATGTGCTGGATGCAATGCGGGCGGATGCGCCGGAAACTTACGCGGCACTGTGTGAAAAAGTCGAGCTTGCACCGGATGAACCCGCGCAATGGCGGCACATTGCCGACAACATGTACATTCCGGAAATGCCCGACCACCTGTTTGAGCAGCACGACGGCTTTTTTGAGCTGCCGCATACGGACATCAACAGCATTCCGGTCAGCGAGTTCCCGCTCTACGACCACTGGGCGTACGACCGCATCTACCGCACGGACATGATTAAGCAGCCGGATGTGCTGATGTTCCTCTACCTCTACAATTCGTCGTTTGACACCGAGACGAAGCGTATCAACTACGATTTCTATCAGCCGCGCACGATTCACGAATCCTCCCTTTCGCCTGCGATTCACTCCATTCTGGCGGCGGAGCTGGACAAGATGGACGAGGCAGTCAATTTCTTCGGCTACGCGACGCGCCTTGATTTGGACAACTATAACCGCAATACGCGCGAGGGCTTGCACATCACGAGCATCGCGATGGCATGGGCGAACATCGTCTACGGCTTCGCAGGTCTGCGCAGCGATGACACGATGCTGCGTTTCGCCCCGCGTCTGCCGGAGCGCTGGAAGCAGCTGACCTTCTCGGTCATGTACCGCGGGCGTGTGATTGCAATCAGCATGGGCGCGGACAAGACCGTGTTCCAGCTGACGCAGGGGGACAAACTGGCGGTGCAGGTGTATGGCGAGACGGTGGAATTGACGGATGAGCCAATTTCGGTGCAGCGGCAGTAAAGCTGAATACAAAACGGCGCTGGCAGGGTGAGATTCTTGCCAGCGCCTGTTTGCGTGCAGAAAAGAATTGAAAAGTCAACAGTATGTGTGATACTATTTCCAAATTCACCTGCGCCATCTGCTTGCGCCTTTTCCCCGTTGGCGTCCGCTCATTCCACTTAGCGTAGCGCTGCTACGCTGCGTTTCATTCGCGTTAGCCAACGTGAAAAATTCGCGGCGCATCTTGGCGCATTCTCATTTGGAAATAGTATGAGAGCAGGGACACGCATCTGCGCAGTTCGTTATGGCGCGGCGTACTCACCCACCGTCTGAATATCCGTTTGTTTGAACAGCATACAGCCGCAGTGCCCTTTGAAAGTGGGGAAGCTGATGATTTTCAATTTTGTGTCAATCTCCGGGCTGTAATATACAATTTCCAGCGTTTCACCGAACAGCGCCGTGCGCTCGTAGACGCGCAGCCACTTTTCGTCCATATTGGGGAAAATGCTGCCGAAAGAGTGGTTGATGAGCTGCTGCAGCGGCGTTTTTTCGATTTCTGCCAGTGCCTCGTTACCGTAGCGGAAGATCCAGTCCACAGCGGCACGCTCCTCGTTGAACACCATCTCGATGTCGGTAAACGCAAAGGGCGCGCTGTCATAGCTGGCATAGTGCCGCTGATATTCTTCCAGTGTGGTGGGCGCGTCGCTGTCAGACAGGTTTTGCGCAATCTGCCGCCGTCCGGCGCGCAGCTGTTCTTTGAGTTCTCGTTTCTTTCGACAGCTATAATACAGCGTTTCTCCGTTGATGAGTTCAATCTCCTTTCCAATGGCGTGGATTCCCTTGATAGATACCAGCGTGGCGCGGTCGGCGCGGATAAAGCCGCTGCCAAGCATACTTTTCAATTCATGGATGGTGGCATAGGTTTCGTAGGTTCTGCCATCGGAAAAATGGATGATCGACTGGCGGCCTGACAATTGAATATAAAGAATGTCCTCTGTCAGCAAGCTGATATGCCTGCGGTTGGAAATAACGGAAATATCGTTGAAGCTCATAGCTCTTCCTCCACCATTATAAAATACCATTACAGAATACCATGTTTTCAGATGCAATGCAAGATTCAACGCAAAGAAAAAACGTCATTCGCGCAGGATTGTACGATGTTCACGCAAGGTATGTTGCAATTCAAACAAAGTTATGCTACACTGAAAACACAAGAACAGAAAAGGACGGAAGGTGAGTGATGTCATCTTTCGTAGCAGTTCCCTATGGGGAAACCCGTCTGAGTAAAGGAGGAACACCTGTGAAAAAGAAACTGCTGAGCTTACTCCTTGTGCCAACCATGTTGGCTGCCACGCTGACGGTCTGCGCCAGTGCCGAGAAAAGCAGCGACACTGCCGCCGTGTTCAATGCAGAGACGAAGCCGGCAACCCAAAGCACCATTGAGGTCAATCGGCAGGTATACGACTTCCTGAACTTTGAGGATACGTCGGAGTTTGAGAATGCGGAACGAGGCTTCATCGCTGCACCGGACACACTGAATCTCCGTGGCGAGAACGGGAGAATCGTGTGGACGCAGGATGCATATGCGTTTCTTGACAAAGACGCGCCGGATACCGCCAACCCAAGCCTGTGGCGGAATACGCAGCTAAACCACATTTACGGTCTCTTTGAGGTTACTGACGGCATCTACCAAGTGCGCGGCTATGATATTTCCAATATTACCTTCGTCCGCAGCGAACACGGATGGATCATCATGGACTGCGGCAGCAGCAAATATACCGCGGCGGAAGCGCTGAAACTCTTCCGCTCCAAGATGGGCGATGCGCGGATTGTCGCCATTGTCATCAGCCATGCGCATGTAGATCACTACGGCGGCATTGAAGGGCTGATTGCCCCCGAAGATGCTGCGGATAGCAGCCTGCCGCTTGACGAGCAGATTGCATCCGGCAAGACCGCAATCATTGTGCCGAAAGGCTTTACGGACGCGGTAATGAAGGAAAATGTCTTTGTGGGCACGGCAATGAAGCGGCGGGCGTTTTTCCAGTATGGCTCCATGCTTCCCTATGGCGAACAGGGACGCCTTTCGGTGGGCATTGGCCTGACCGCAGTGCAGACCGGTGTCTGCTATATCGCGCCGACCTTCGAGGTTACGGATTCGATTTATGAAACAACCATTGATGGCGTAACCGCTATCTTCCAGCAGACGCCGGGAACGGAATCTCCCGCCGAAATGAATACCTATTTCCCCGACAGCAAAGCCCTCTGGATGGCGGAAAACTGCAGCGGAACCATGCACAATCTCTACACGCTGCGCGGCGCGGAGGTGCGGGATGCGAACGGCTGGGCTCGTTATATCACCGAGGCGCAGTCGCTGTTCCCCGATGCCGAGGTTGTCTTTCAGGCACACAATTGGCCGCATTGGGGCAAGGAAACCGTCAACGAATACATGACCAACACAGCTGCCATCTATAAGTTCATCCACGATCAGACCCTCCTGTATATCAACGAAGGTTATACCTCCACGGAGATTGCCTCCATGATCCGGCTGCCGGAGGAGCTGGAAAAGGTTTGGTATACCCGGCAGTATTACGGTACGCTGAAGCACAATGTCAAGGCAGTCTATCAGAAATACATGGGCTGGTACGATGCAAACCCGATTCATCTGGACGAGCTGACGCCGAGCGAATATGCCAAAAAACTTGTGGAGTATCTTGGCGACACGGACAAGGTGCTTGAAATGGCACATGCCGATTATGAAAAGGGCGAATATCAGTGGGTCGCACAGATAACGAATACGCTGGTATTTGCTGACCCGGAAAATAAGGAAGCGCGCTATCTGTGCGCCGATGCGCTGGAGCAGCTTGGCTATCAGGCAGAGTCGGGCGCATGGAGAAATGCTTATCTTGTGGCAGCCTTTGAGCTGCGGAATGGCACCGGTCAGTACCCGAAGGCAGCCCAACTTGGCGTTGGCACCACTGCACAGGGGATGGACGCGCAGACAATGCTGGATTACATGGGCATTATCATGGATACGGAAAAGCTCCAGAATCGTTCCTTCACCATCAACCTCAAGCTGACGGATGGCGACGATTATCTGCTGAAGATCCACCATGGCGTGCTCCTGTACTATAAGGATGCGCTCTCAGATGAGGCAGACCTGACGATTTCTACCCCCCGAATCGGGATTCTTGCCATCACAAGCGGAAATCAGGAAAATATCGACAAGCTCATCACCGTTGAAAAGGGCGATAAGGCGCTGTTCCAAGCGTTTTGCGACAGTATGGCCGCTTTTGACCTGTATTTCAATATCATCGAGCCGTAAGAAAATCGTTATAGGGAGGGAAAAAAGATGAAGAAAATCACAGTGATTCTGCTCTGCATGGCGATGCTGCTGTCCGGCTGCGCATGGAGTGTCAAGGCGGAGGCTCTCTCGTCGTCCGAAGATGTGTGGAAAACCATTGAAGAGGCTTACATTTACGCATTCCCGCTGGTGCTGATGGACGCGACGAGAACTTCCGCAACGAATACGGAGGAAGCCGCACCCGGCAAGGCGCCTGTTAATCAGTTCATGCACGGTGTGGCACTGGCCAACGCGCAGTTCAAAAACGTGGTGACGCCGAACGTGGACACCATCTATACGCAGGTGTGGTATGACCTGGGCGAAGAGCCGATGGTTTATGTGCATCCGGAAACAGACCGCTTCTGCAAGGTGCAGGTGCTTGACGCATGGACAAATACCGTCGCTGTCCTTGACCGGGCTGGAGCCTATGCGATCACGCGCTCAACTTGGAAGGGCGACCTGCCGGACAATGTGACCCGCATTGATGTTCCTACCGCTATGGCGTGGGCCATTACCAGAACGGTGCTTTCCGGAGAGGCGGATCTTCCGAATGTGTATGCCATTCAGGCGCAGATGCAGCTTTTACCGCTTTCTGTCTACCTGAGCGGAGAAGCGTATCAGCCCCCGAAGGGGATCTATCGGGAGGAAAACAGCTATGTCCCCATCAACAAGGTACTGTCGCTGGATCCTGTCACATTCTTCAACAAAGCAAACACGCTGATGGAGAACAATCCGCCGTCCGCCGCTGATGCGGAAATACTTGAAAAACTCGCGGCAGTTCACGTTGGCCCCGTCATGGAGTTTGACGCATCTGTTTTGACCGGAGATATTCAGGCAAATTGGCGGGAAATGCTGCAAGGGCTTCGGCCGAAGCTCGCGGCAGAGGGAATGAAGTTTTCCAAACAGCTGGGGCAGTGGAGCTATTTCGGCGCGCCAATCGGAGACTTTGGTACGGAATATGCCTACCGTGCGCTGGTTGCCATTGCCGGACTTGGGGCGAATACGGTGGAAATCGCACTGTACCCCAAGACGGAAAAGGATGCCGACGGGAATCCTTTGACGGGTGAAAAGTCCTACATTCTCCACCTTGAAAGCGATCCGCAGGTGCTTGACGGCGGTTTCTGGTCGATCACTGCATATGGTGACGATGATTTCCTCATCGATAATCTGCTCGACCGCTACTGCATCAACGACCGTTCGGGTTTGAAGAGAAATGACGACGGCTCTGTGGATGTGATTTTGTCGAAGGACGCGCCGGCGGACACGACCAATTGGCTTCCGGTGGGTGACGGCGGCTTCCATCTGTTTATGCGCATCTATACGCCAGATATGGAGGCACTCAAGACATGGACAGTGCCGACCATTACGGCGATTGACTAAAGGGAAGGCTGCCAAGGAGAGCAAATCCTCGGCAGCTTTTTCTGGGTACGCCCGGCATGAGCAACAACTAATACTATTTCCAAATGAGAATGCGCCAAGATGCGCCGCGAATTTTTCGCTCTGGCTAACGGGAGTGGAATGCAGCGTAGCAGCGCTACGCTAAATGGAACGACCGGACGCCAGAACGGAAAAGGCGCAAGCAGATGGCGCAGGTGAATCTGGAAATAGTATAAGCCGGGGAGGTCTTGCAGACGGGAAGTAGGAGAATCCGAAAGCCGCAGTAACAACGAACTGCAAGAAGTCAGCCGAAGCCAGGCTCGCACATGGACGCTGAAATACAGGGAGACGGGCGAATCGGGGCTGGAGGATCGCCGCGGCAAGCGCAAGCATGAGCAAGAACTGCGGAGCGAACTGGAGCAGATGCAAATCCGAATTGCGCAGTTGGAGCACCAGCTGTACATAGCAGAAATGGAGAATCATCTGCTAAAAAAACTGAAGGAAGTAGAGAGGAGGAATTTGGCTTACGGATCGGATCAATGTGAGAATCTCTAATGAATTGGACGAGCTTGTTGTACACCACGAACAAACCCTTCAATTCTTCAGGCAGTTCATACCCCGACCTATCTCCATCAGTTCGTTCAGCTGAAGCTGTAGTCTGTTGCTCATTGGGCTTCTGCATGCCCACTCTAGCAGAGCGAGCCATTGCGCCTATAATCTTTTTAACGAATTCTGATGCTACGGCATCATCTACAACCTGCAGAACCTTTACAGCATCTTCCTTGGTAAGTAACTCACTGTGAATGGAGAAAAGCGCTATAATAAAGAGCCGGCCTTTAATACCATCCACATTTTTCAAAGGCGGATTATTTAGATTTGACTGAAAATTTACGAAACTGCTATCATTTCCTCCCCAAAACCTGGCAATCTGGTCAACAAGATAACATATCCAGTTCATGACTTTCTCTCTGTCTTCAGAGAAGGAACAGCCAGAGCAGGCTGTAGCTGTTGAGAAGCACGATGATCTGCCGATTATGCCAGGAGAATCATCTGAGGATTCTCAGCTTCGTGCTGATGCAAAGAGCACCGTAAATCGTAGTGGATCAGGATTGCAAAGTCACACCTTCTTCGCTACAACAACGAAGCGACCGTTGGCGTAGGTATATTCGCAGGTAGAAAGGGTCAAAAGCTGATCTCCGTATTCGGCAGTAACCCCCGTGTCATAGAGTTGCCTTGCATGAGGAAGGTGATCAGCTCCTTTGCCGAGAACGACTTGCCGGAGCCGGGAACACCGAGCAGAAATGCGGACTGGTTCAGGAGATTTGCCTTGTTGCACATGATGAGATTGTGGGAAATGGCATTTTCACCGAAGTAAATGCCGCCCTTATCCATGATCTCCTGCACCTTGAAAGGCATCAGTACCGCCAGGCTCTCCGTGGTGAGGGTTCGGAACGCGTTGATTTTCCTCGTCCCGATGGGCAGCACCGTATTCAGTCCATCCGTCTGCTGATACTTCAGCGTCGCCATCTGGCACATGTGCTTTCTCGCTGTAGACAGCACCGTTTCCGTATTCAGGTCCAGCTGTTCCTTGGAGTCTGCGGTTATCACCATTGTGACCACCGCAAACATCATGCGCTGGTCACGGGTGGTCAGGTCGTCCCAAAACTCCTTGGATTCCTTGCGCTGAAGCTCCATATCATAGGGGACCACAGCGGAGAAGTTGTTGTTCTGATTCTGCCTTCTCTGCCAGCCGGTGATGCTCGTTTCCACGCCCAGCAAGAGGAACTCCACCTCGCGGACGGCCTCATCGGTGGGAATGTGGATCACATCAATGGACAGCATGAGATTGCGGTTTAGCTCGGTCAGCTCCGAGAACATGCTGTCCTTGATATAGCTGGCGTAGTCCTTGAGGAAAAGCACTCTGGCATATTTCTCGCCCAGCTTGATATGATCCGCAGTACAAAAGCACCGCAACGCCGACAGCCAGTAAAGAAAAAAACGAACTGTCTGAGGGACAGTCCGAAAAACATAGACTCGGTATAGTTCCGAATCTCTCTATTGATTTTGACCTCCAAGAGGATACCTCCTTCTGTTTCAGATAAGAAAAACGCCTTCCTTCCGGAAGGCGTCAAAGTCTTGTGTGGGGAACTTTACTGTAGAAGTACGGAGTCAACAGTTCCCTACATGGTTTTATCGGGCGGTTTAGGTTTAAGGCAATCCCGCACAAAGAAAGAACAGCAAAAAAGTCGGGAAAGAGGTATAATAAAGAGGTGAAGAAGCAATTGACGATGAGCCTGATCAGCGACGAGCTGGGGCAGGCATCAACGAAGAAGAAAGAGTTTCTGGGAATCA